>Ga0224558_1001825_pt1 | contig 21073 bp, 16 predicted proteins | sample 714S32024metaG_FD_180682 | JGI IMG/M metagenome (GOLD analysis project Ga0224558, IMG submission 180682) | Peat soil microbial communities from Stordalen Mire, Sweden - 717 S3 20-24 | ecosystem: Environmental > Terrestrial > Soil > Wetlands > Peat | place: Sweden: Norrbotten County, Stordalen...
GTTGCTCTCGGGCGTCGGATGCGTAGCAGCGTTGCTGAGCGGCTTGATGAGGCCAAGGCGGTGCTCGAGCCACTCATACGCGGCGATCGCGCTGCGCTTCATACTGGCCATTCGTCGGACCTCGTGGGCGCGGATGCGTATTCGGTGCTAGCCGGATTGATCTGGATGAGCGGCTTTTGCTTGCAGGATGCCTGGGTGGCGAGCGTGGGCATGTCTCCGGCATGGATGATGAGGGAATGGCCGTCGAGTCTATAGCGATATTCGAAGAGTCCGCGTTCGGGTGGCCCGGAAGCTCTGCGGCCGTCTTCGTAGTAGGCGCCGCCATGGCAGGGGCACAGGAACAGCTTGGATTGTGCGAACCAGCGCACCGGGCATCCGAGGTGCGCGCAGTTAACGGCGAAGACCTGGAATTGGCGCTCGGAAATACGGCGGACCCAGCAGGCTACCTTCGCGGTTTCGCCGTCGTCGAAGCTGGCGACCGGGCTGCGGAAGTCGACGAGTCGTGTCTCTCCCACAGGAAAATTGTTGACGGTGCCGATGGAAATCCATGCTCCGGTCGTTGAATTCTTCTTCATCGCGGGGCCAAGCAGATAGCCGACCAGCGGCACGGCGAGGACGGCCCCCACGGCCGCGTTCAGCATTACGGAGAGCTTGAAGAGAAAGGCACGGCGCGTGTGCGCGGAGGCCTTGTCCTCCGCCGTGATACGGTCGGTGGCTGGCGGGTTGGGGTCTCCGGGGTGTTCGAGAAGTTCGCTCATACGTGTCTCCGCTTGCTATGGGTGCTGCTTGTAGACCTGCCCGGGGGTTGCGATGCGATGCGACGTGAGCCATGCGACGACGTCGGTAATCTCCTGATCGGTCATGGGGCGCGCTCCGGGGCCGTTCATGTGCGAGCGCCAGTCCGGCATTCCTTGTTCGGGTTGGCCAGCGATAACAATGCTGCGCAGACCTTGATCGCTGATCAGAGCAAGGTATGCGGAATCGACCAAAGATCCAGTTACGATGCCGTTGCCTACTGGCGCTCCGTTGCCATCCACGCCATGGCATCGCGCGCAGAAGGCGGCGAATGTTTTCTGGCCTTGTACGGGATCACCGGGTGCGTTGCTGGCGTAGGCGGGCGCAACCTGCCCTGCGAGCGCGTCGGGGCTTCCCCAGTTCCGCTCCATGCCTTCGGCGAGAATCGTAATCTGCCGGTCGGTCAACATGCCGCCTGCGACCTTGCTGAATGGCGGCATGGTAGTGCCGGGGACACCGTTCGCAGTGACTCGTTGGATATTGGCGACTCCTGCGATGGCGAGATATATGGGGTTCGCAAGCGAGATTGCGGCGGCGTTCTTGCCATTTACGCCATGGCACGAGGCGCAGTTCTGGTTGTAGAGGGTGGCGAAATCGGCCAACTGCTCAGGGCGCGTGACTTCGGGTTCTGGGCCGGGTTTTCCGGGTGCGTTTCGGCAGCCAGCGATCGGAAGAGTGGCCGCGCAAGCCAAAAGGCAAAGTGCGAGGAAGCGCGGTACTGGAGAATTCAGCGAAATCATTTTGGGCTATCTTCCTCGTCTGCGGGCTTCGCGTAGTCCTCTGGCCGCTCGTCCTGATCGCTGTGGAGACCGGCGCGGACCGCGAATGGCAGTGCCTGGAACTGTGGCGTTCGCACCTTGGCTTGCAGATTGACGACGAAACCACAGACCAGACCAAAGGCAATCTGCGACATGATGAACCAGAACCAGTCGATGCGGTCGTCGAGGATGGGGCTTACGATGCCGAGAGCAGAGTAGATAATTCCGGTGAAGAGTAGCGGCACCATGAGGCCTGCCGTGACGATCGGATATCTCGGGAACATCGGCAGCATAGCGCCGTACAGCAGGCCAACCAGAAGGGAAGTGAGGCCATGAATAAGCAGCGCGGCCAGGAGTCCCGCGAGGTGGAACTGACCGAGGAAGGCGTCGCTGGCGCCGGCCCAACTGACAAAGCCGCCCGCAGCGAGCAGATTCATTGCGTACCAGAGGCTATGGTATTTGATCAGGCTGAAGATGGTTGCGGGGACGATCATCGCGATGCCGCCGGCGATGCCTCCTCTGATGCCGGTGGTGATTCGGAACGTTTCTATCGGAAGAATCTTGCGTGGCGTCACACTTTCGTGAAGCCGATGTGGACGCTCCATCAGGGTTCGGGTGCTGGTGACTTTGAGTGCCGCGGCAGTTACCGAAACGGCTTCATGCTGCTCATGCGGGAATACCTGGAAGAACCAACCGACACTGCCGGCGATACTGAGCAGAAGTCCAAGGATGCCCACCCCGATATTTGTGACCATGCCCGCCATGATGAGCGAGAATCCAAGAGCAAGCACCAGAGGAAATACAGTTGGCCGTGGGAGTTGAACGGTGTCTGAATGTTCGCGCTGCATGGCGTCTCCTTTCTCGCAATTCATTTATCGGCCCAGTACATAGACGACAGTGAAGACGACGACCCAGACGGCGTCGACGAAGTGCCAATAGAGCGACAGTACCTCTAGCCGGCCAGTGTGTTTGCTGCTCATGACGCCGGTGAGTGAAAAAAAGAGCGCTAGGCAGAGCATAGAGAGACCGACCACAACGTGGGTGGCGTGCAGTCCAACGAGCGAATAAAAAGTGGTGCCGAAGAGGTTGGTCCGGATGGTGAGTCCGTCGTGATAGATAAGCTGATACCACTCGTGCGCGGTACCCGCGAGGAAGATGCCCCCGAGCAATATCGTGGCTGCGAGCCACAGCGAACACATACCGCGCCTAGTGTGGTGCAGCGCGGAAACGGCAAGGTGGACAGTGAGGCTGCTGGAAAGCAGGCAGATGCTGGTGAAGATGGGGAGTTGGAGGACGTCATGCGGCGTTGGCCCGGTGAGGCTTTTGCCAAGATAGTAGAGGTACGCCACGATGAAGATGATGAAGATCGCGGCCTCGGCGACAATGAGGCACACTATGCCCACGATGCCGCGGGATGGCAGTTCCCAAGCTGGGCTCGCGTTCTGCGGAATGATGGCTGCTTCGCTCAAATGGATGCGCTTCCTCTCTACTCGTAGTGGCTATCGGGATCATCGGGATGTTTGAGGTCCCAGAGGGGGCGACGGCTTTTGACGGTGGGAATAACGGCAAAGTTATAGTCGGGCGGCGGCGAGGTGGTGGACCACTCGAGCGTCCATGCATCCCATGGGTCGGGGCCGGCGATTGGGCCTTTGAAGTACGACCAGATCATGTTGTAGACGAAGAGCAGGATGCCGATGGCCTGGAAGATGGCGCCGCTAGAGACGATCATGTTCCAGATCTGCCATCCGCGGTCGGCCTCGTAGGTGTAGATGCGGCGCGGCATTCCCAGAAGGCCGGGGATGTGCATGAAGTCGAAGGTCAAGTGGAAGCCAATAAAAAATATCCAGAAGTGCCACTTGCCCAGCCGCTCGCTTAGCATGTGTCCGCTCATCTTTGGAAACCAGTAATAGAAGGCGGAAAAGATCATGAACAGAATTGCGCCCACCAGCACATAGTGGAAGTGCGCAACAACGAAGTACGAGCCGGTTAACTGCCAGTCGAAGGGTGCAGCTGCGAGCATGATGCCCGTGAGACCAGCGATGAGGAACTGGAAGAGGAAGCCAGCGGCAAACATCATCGACACGGTGAAGTGGATTTTCCCTCCCCACATCGTAGCCAGCCAGTTGAAGATCTTGATACCCGTTGGCACTGCAATAACCATCGACGCCAGCACAAAGAAGGTATTGGGTCCAGACCCCATACCGACCGAAAACATATGGTGGGCCCACACGCTGAAGCTGATGAAGCCAATCCCTACCGAAGCTGCCACCATCGCCGGATAGCCGAAGATGGCCTTACGTGAAAAGACTGGGATGATTTCATTGGCGAAGGCAAACGCCGGCATTACAAGTATGTAGACCTCGGGATGCCCGAATATCCAGAAGAAGTGCATCCAAAGCACCGCCGAGCCGCCCGCCTGTGTATCGAAGAAGTGTGATCCAACATAACGATCGAGCATTAGCATGATCTGCGCGGCAGTCAGCGGGCTGATCGCAACGAACGCCATGCAGGACGTGACCAGATAAAGCCAGGGGAGCAGCGGCATCCGGCTTAGCTTCATACCGGGGCACCGCATGCAGATCGTCGTTGCCACAATATTGATCGCCGTGCCAACGCTGCCGATCCCACTGAGGAGGACGGCGAGCGTCCAGTAGTCGGTGCTGTGACCGGGCGAGAATATCTGCGCCGTCAGCGGAGCGTAGGCGAACCAACCCACGTCGGGCGCGCTGCCAGCGCCGTATAGGCCGCTCGCTCCGAAGTAGCTGAAGTAGAGCAGTAGACCGCCGAAGGCGGAGATCCAGAAGCTGAATGCGTTTAGCCGCGGAAAGGCCATATCGCGAGCGCCGATCATCAACGGCACCAGATAATTCCCGAAACCGAAGAGAATCGGCATCCCCACGAAGAAGACCATCGTGGTGCCATGCATTGTGAACAGCTGATTGAAGACCTGCGGCGATACGAAGTGGTTGTTCGGCACGGCAAGCTGAATGCGTATCAGCAATGCCTCAGAGCCGGCGATCACCATGAAGAAGACGGCGTAGCCGATGTACAGTAACCCTATTTTCTTGTGATCGACCGTGGTCACCCAGTCGTGTAGCACTCCGAGCCAGAGGCGGCGGGGTACGGTTTGTTTTATGCCTGCGTTCTGGTCTAAATCCGCGGTTGCCTGGGTTGCCATGAGCGTTCCTTCCGTTACTTCAGGGACATCAGATACGCTGTGACGGCGTTGAGGTCGTGATCGTTGAGGTGCATCGGAGGCATTAGGGCTCCGGGCTTGAAACTGGCCGGGTTGTCGACGAAGGCGCGGAGGTTCGCCGCAGTGTTGGGTACGGACCCAGAGGCGATGGTGTCGCGGCTGGCGATGTGTGTCAGGTCGGGACCAAACCTTCCCGTAGCTACGGTTCCGGCCACAGTATGACAGCTGATACAGGCGTTATGCTGGAAGATCTTGCGCCCCTCGGCGGCGCTCGGGTTCTCGACAGCCAGCCCCTGCTGGTGCGAAACCCAGGCAGCAAAGTCGGCGGGGCTGTCGGCATAAATGCGTATCAACATCTTCGCGTGCTGAACCCCACAGTACTGTGCGCACTGCCCTAGATAAAGTCCAGGATTATTCGGGTCTATCCACATGGTATTGACCTGATTGGGGATTAGATCGGTTTTTCCGGCTAGACGGGGGACCCAGAAGCTGTGATCGGTGTCGGCCGACGACATGGTCAGATACGTTGGCGTCGGATGCTTGGGATCGCTGACGGGGATGTGCAGTTCGTTGGCCGTAACGATGCCCAGCTTCGGATATCGATACTCCCACCAGAACTGATGTCCGATGACGGTGACGTCCAATGCGCTAGTAGGCTTTGGCGCGTCCTCGGTCGCGAGGATGACGCGGGCAGTGGCAAGGAATAGCATTACCACGATCAGGATTGGGATAACGGTCCACGAAAGCTCGATCTGGTTGCTGCCATAGATTTGGGCCGGCTCCTGCGCGGCATTTACGTCATTGGGGCGATGGCGGTAGCGCAACATCGCGTAAAGTAGTAGTCCGCCCACCACGAGAAAAATTCCACATGTAATGCTGAGGACCAGCATCGATAAGCTGAAGACGGAATGGGCGGGTGTCCCCGCTGGCGCGAAGATGCTAGTCGATCCAGAAGACATTTGAGTTACGAGGTCGGACCAGGCTTGACGTGCCAACATGGGTCTCCAGAGATCACCGAATGTATCCGGAAAAGCGGCAAAGCTAAGAATACAAACTTTCACTGTAGTGCCTTTAAGTAGAACAATCTATGACTTAAGTCGGGGTTTTGGGGTAGCCATACTTGCTCAGCCACCTGATGAAATTCACCTCGACTGGCGAGAGCGTGGTAGTCGGCCATCGCGGCCGCATTGATTGTCAGAGGTCTCATCCTCCTACTCCCGCCTGCTATCCCTCCCGAAATCCGGAAACTGATCGCGGTCTCTCACATGCACAGGTCCAGTCGCTTCTCCAAAATTGGTTGAAACCGCATGACCAGCACCATCGTTTGGCTCGGTGGGGTCGCTCATCCTCCGCATCATCGTGTCCCCCTGACAGGAGAGGCGCTTCGGCACCAGGAGATTGGTCGACCAATCGACCATTGTCCGTGCGGGCAGGCAATAGAGATGGAGAGGAAACAAGGAAGGGTCGTTCGGATACAGCTTCTAATCGCATCCAAGCAACACCGAGCCAAACTACCCAAGGTCAAGTACGGATGTTCTATTGCTTCCGTTCCCAGCAGGGAAGATAACTGGATTAGTGTCTCGGCGATGTTGCTATCTCCGAGATTGCGGAGTTGCCCAGCATGTCAGAATCGCTTGAGACATACGTGACGTCTCGAACAACCTTGGGCCTACGATCCGCTTCACGCCAGCGTCCTGCATCGCCATACAAAGTCGAAGAGAAGTCTCGCGTTGACGGAAAAGACAAGGTGAAGTGCCAGACGGATGGATAAATTGTAAGTTTTGAATCTAACGCTAGAGAACGAGTTATTTCGCATGAATGCAAAGTTATGAATACAACAACTGACCTCCCAGCGAATGTAGATCTCTCAAGTGAAGTCACAGAGTGGATTGAAGCCTTCGACGACGTGGTTGCTTCCGAAGGTCCCCAGCAGGGGGCCGAACTCCTATCAGCGATTCGGCAACGTGCGCGCGAGGCTGGCATCTCCACACCCAGTGAGCTGATCACGCCGTATGTAAATACGATCCCCAGTCATGAGGAAGTACCCTATCCAGGAAACCGGCCACTCGAGCGCCGCCTTGAGAGCCTCATTCGCTGGAACGCGATGGCCATGGTGCACGGTCAGAACAAGAAGGACCCTGGCATCGGTGGCCACATCTCCACGTATTCCTCGCTCGCGACGCTGCTAGAGGTGGGCTTTAACTACTTCTTCCACGCGAGCTACGACGATCAGCCAGGGGATTTCATCTACTTTCAAGGACACGCCTCCCCTGGAATCTACGCACGCGCCTACCTGGAAGGTCGCTTCGAGGACCAGCACCTTCTCAACTTCCGTCACGATTTGCGTGACACTCCCGGCCTTTCGTCCTACCCGCACCCATGGTTGATGCCAGACTTTTGGAGATTCCCCACGGTCTCGATGGGCATCGGTCCTCTGAATGCGATTTACCAGGCACGTTTTATGCGTTATCTGGAGGCCCGCAACCTCATCGAGAAGACTCCGCGTAAGGTGTGGGCCTACATCGGTGACGGTGAAACTGATGAAGTGGACACGCGCGGCGCCCTGACCATCGCCTCCCTCGAGCGGCTGGACAACCTTATATTCGTTGTCAACTGTAACCTTCAACGTCTTGATGGGCCGGTGCGCGGAAACAGCCGGATCATCGATGAACTCGAAGGCGTTTTCCGTGGCGCGGGGTGGAACGTAATCAAGGTGATCTGGGGTTCGGACTGGGACCCGCTCTTCGAACGGGACTACACCGGGCTTCTGCTCAAACGCATGGAAGAGTGCGTCGATGGCGACTATCAGACGTTCAAGGCCAAGGGCGGCGCATACATCCGCGAGGAATTCTTTGGCAAATATCCCGAGTTGCGTGAGTTGGTCCGCGATCTGACTGACGATCAGGTGGGCAGGTTGCGTCGTGGCGGCCACGATGCGGTCAAAGTCTACAACGCATACAAGCGTGCCTCAGAACATCGCGGTGGTCCGACCGTGATTCTGGCCCATACTGTCAAGGGTTACGGTTTAGGAATCGGGGAGGCTCGCAACGCCACCCACCAGGAAAAGAAACTCACCGACGATGCTCTTGCTGCGTTCGTCCGTCGTTTCGATATCCCTGTTCCCGATGAATTGGCAAAGCAGGGCAAGCCATATCGTCCTGCACCCGATAGCCCCGAGATCGTCTACATGCATGAGCGTCGTAGGCTGCTCGGCGGCTATATGCCCAGCCGCAGAGTCCCTGAGTTCAACTTCAGGGCCCCTGAATTAGAACGCTTCAGTGAGTGGATGGCCGGCTCAAAAGGCCGTGCCGTCTCCACCACTATGGGCTTTGTTAGTATGCTGCGCTATCTTCTCAAGGACGCGGAACTTGGTAAACTCATCGTGCCTATCGTGCCCGACGAAGGCCGCACATTCGGCTTGGAATCGGTAATTCGCCAAGTCGGCATCTATGCCAGTGAAGGGCAAAAGTACAAGCCGCATGATATGGACATGCTCCTTTATTACCGGGAGGAACCGGATGGCCAGATTCTAGAAGAAGGAATCACTGAGGCTGGTTCAATGGCTTCGTTCACCGCGGCGGGCTCTGCCTACTCGAACTACGGCTTGCCAGTCATTCCGTTCTACATGTATTACTCCATGTTCGGATTCCAACGAGTGGGGGACATGATTTGGGCCTTCGCGGATTCGCGAGGTAAAGGTTTTCTGATGGCTGGTACTGCTGGGCGCACCACCATGCTGGGTGAAGGCTTGCAGCATCAGGACGGGCACAGCCACATCTTGATGAGCACAATCCCCAATTGCGTCAGTTACGACCCGGCCTATGTTTATGAACTCGGCGTCATCCTTCAGGACGGAATCCGCCGCATGTATCAGGAAGGCGAGAGTGTCTTCTACTACATCACGATGTACAACGAGGACTATGCCATGCCAGGGATGCCCGAGGGCGTCCGCGACGGTATTTTGCGCGGCATATATAAAGTCAAACCCGCAAAACAGGGAACAATCGTCGCTCAGTTATTCGGCAGTGGTCCGATCCTCAATGAGACGCTGCGTGCGCATGAGATCCTCGCGGAGCAATACGACGTCCAGACCGACGTCTGGAGCGTGACCAGCTACACCGAACTTCGACGGGAAGCCCTGGCTGTCGAACGCTGGAACCGGTTGCATCCAGCGGATCCGGAGAAGGCGCCTTATGTCGTTATGGCACTCAGGGACACAAACGGCCCCATCGTTGCTGCCACCGATTATATGAAAGCCGTTCCGGATCAACTTGCTCCCTGGCTGGGCGACCGGCTCGTGACGCTCGGCGCCGATGGGTTTGGACGTAGCGACAACCGCGAGCATCTACGCCGCCATTTTGAAGTGAACGCAGAGTCAATTGTCGCCGCAACCCTATCGAAACTGGCTCGCAGCGGAAAATTCGATACCGCTCGTGCGCAGCAGGCATTCGTGGAACTCGGTGTCAATACGGAGCAAGGCGACCCAGCGCGGCGGTGAGGCGTTTTCTAAGTATCTTCTAATCGGTACGTCACGATGTGAGTATCGACTACGGGGATCAAACAAAAGGAATGACACAATCTCAGTTTGCCAACGGGGCTTTGATCTGCACGTCAGGCATGCCATTGCTTAAAATTTAGCCCTGAATACAGCATCCATGTCGAATTGTGCAGGAGCTACGTGGAAAGAAAGGAATTTCGATTGAGCGAACTACCTTCTGTTCCACTAACACTTGAAGGTTCAAGCGCGTTACACCAGACGTTCGACTTTGATTGGAGAGCCTGGCGCCGCCTATCTACGCCCGAGCGTGAACGAATTAGCCACGAAGCCACGAAATTGTTGGGATTGTTGGAGCGCGGATCATGCGATGATCGATCGAACGGTTCTGCTGTGTATTCCCAAATAGGTCACAAAGGTGATCTTTTGATGATTCATTTCCGCGAGTCAATCATTGACTTAAATCGTACCGAATTGGCGCTGGATCGGATGGAACTGCATGATTTTATGGAAGTAACATCTTCCTATCTTTCAGTGGTTGAATTGGGATTATACGTAAGCGTCCTGTGTTGGCCGGGTGTACAGGGTGGGTTTGAGCGGCGATGATGTGTGGATGGTTGACGTAGATCTGAGTGGTGGGTTGGGAGCGGGACCTCGTCGGCGTCGTAGTGCGGCAGAGCGTCGCCGGGTTGTGGAGGAGACGCTGGAAGCGGGAGCTTCGGTGGCTCGGGTGGCGTTGAAGTATGGTGTCAACGCGAACCAGGTCTTCCAGTGGCGGCGCTTGTATCGGGATGGCAAGCTGGGAGTTCCGCCCGAGGGGGCGATGAAGTTGCTGCCGGTCAGCGTAGCCGACGACGAAGAGTTTGCGAAGCCAGAACCGATCGAGATGGCTTGGTCGAGATTGGGCGCGATTCATATCGAGTTGCCAGGTGAGGTTCGAATCAGCCTTGAAGGCAGCGTCGATCCTGCGATCGTTCGTGCTGTACTCAAGAGCCTGCGCTCGTGATCGCTCTTCCGGCAGGGACTCGGATCTGGATTGCGGCTGGGGTCACCGACATGCGGCGCGGCTTTCACGGACTCAGTGCCCAGGTGCAGACGGTGCTCGAACAGCAGCCACTCTCGGGCCACATGTTCGTCTTTCGTGGACGCCGCGGCGACATCGTGAAGGTGCTCTGGTTCGATGGAGACGGATTATGCCTGCTGGCCAAGAGGCTTGAACGAGGACGCTTCGTGTGGCCTCAAGCGACAAGTGGAACAGTGTCGTTGAGCCGTGCCCAGCTTTCGATGCTACTCGAAGGCATCGACTGGAGAGCGCCTCTGCGGACGGCGGAACCGGTGATGAGTGTTTAGGTGTTTTCTTCAGTGTTCATGCGCATTTTCTTCTTTTAATTGAGCACGATTTATGGCATACTTTGCTCATGTTCTCAGCCCTCAACCTGCCTGATCTGGATGCCCTCGATCCGGCAGCGCTGAAGGCGACGATCCTCGCGCAGCAAGATCAGTATCAGGATCACTTCAAGGCGCAGCAGGAGCGGTACACCGCGACGCTCACCTCGCGAGCAAGTGAGATCGAACGCCTGCTGCTGCTGGTCGAGAAGCTGCAGCGGATGCTTTTTGGAGCGAAGAGCGAAAAGGTCCTCCGCCAGATCGAACAGCTTGAGTTGCAACTGGAAGACTTGCAGGCCGCCAGCGCCATCGAGGAGGCGCAGGCGATTCCTCCCGCAGAGCGTCCCACATCCGCGAAGCCCTTCCGCCGCCCCTTGCCTGAGCATCTTCCGCGCGAAGTCCACACGCACATGCCGGACCACGCTGCCTGCCCTGACTGTGGTGGCAGGTTGCGCGAGCTGGGGGAAGATGTGGCCGAGATGCTGGAGTACGTGCGGGCCTGCTTCAAGGTCATCCGCCATGTGCGTCCGAAGCTGAGCTGCGATGCCTGCGATCGCATCGTGCAGGCTCCGGCGCCTTCGCGACCCATCGACCGCGGCCTCGCGGGACCAGGTCTGCTCGCCCATGTTCTGGTATCGAAGTATGCCGATCATCAACCGCTCTACCGGCAGTCGGAGATCTATGCTCGCGAAGGCGTCGACCTGGATCGCTCGACACTCGCCGGATGGGTGGGCGCAACCAGCGAATTGCTGGCTCCGTTGGTTGAAGCTGTTCGCGATCATGTCATGTCCGCGAGCAAGCTTCATGCCGACGACACGCCTGTTCCAGTGCTCGCGCCGGGCAACGGCAGGACCAAGACCGGACGGCTCTGGACCTACGTCCGCGACGACCGGCCATCGGGCGATACGACCGCACCCGCCGTGTGGTTCGCCTTCTCGCCCGATCGCAAGGGCGAGAACCCACGCCAGCACCTGAAGCTCTACCGCGGTGCGCTCCAGGCCGACGCCTATGCTGGCTTCCAACATCTCTACGAACGCGGAACGATCGTCGAAGTCGCCTGCTGGGCGCACGCACGGCGCAAGTTCCACGAGATCCATATCGCCCATCCGTCACCGACCACCACCGAAGCGATCGAGCGTGTCGCCGCACTCTACGCGATAGAAGCCGAGATCCGGGGCAGCACGCCGGAGATCAGGAAGACGGTCCGTCAGGCCAGGGCAAAACCCCTGCTCGACAGCATGTGCACCTGGTTCGAAGCCACACTCGCGAAGCTCTCCCGCAAGTCCGACACCGGGGCCGCGATCCGCTACGCTCTCTCGCGCTGGCGTGCGCTCACCCGTTACGTCGATGACGGACAGCTTGAGATCGACAACAACGCCGCCGAACGCGCGTTGCGCGTCGTCGCCCTCGGCCGCAAGAACTACCTCTTTGCGGGATCAAACGCTGGAGGAGATCGCGCCGCCGCCATCTACTCTCTGCTCGGATCAGCCAAGCTCAACGGACTCGATCCAGAGATCTATCTCCAGCACGTCCTCGAACGCATCGCCGACCACCCTATCAGCAGGATCAACGAACTCCTGCCATGGAACCTATCGCTGCCCACCCAGTGAAGATCACTCCTCAACTATGTATCCACATAACGCTATGTGGATACATAACTCTGACACCCACCCATAAGAACGGCCCAGACCACACGCTTACGATTATACGAGTCTTCGACGAAGACCTACGCTGCGCTGGAAGCCGATGGACATGAGCCGCATACCCCTGAATGGGAGGCAGCCATCGAGGCCGTTGTATCGAGGCAAACCAGTGCTATGGCGGGTCGCCTGCGTCCGGTGATCCCCGATGCGACGTACGTTTGCTTTTACCCCATGGATAGGAGGCGTGGCGAGCAAGTGAACTGGTATACGCTATCGATGCTCGACCGGCAGCGCATGATGCGGGAGCATTCCGCTATTGGACGGCGCTATGCAGGCGAGGTTCGGCAGATCATTACCGGCTCTATCGGATGGGACGATTGGGAATGGGGAGTGGATTTGTTCGCCGAGGATCCTTTGGTGTTCAAAAAGCTTATCTATGAAATGCGCTTTGACCAAGCGAGCGCAATGTATGCAGAATTTGGAGCTTTCCATCTTGGGATAAGGCTACCCTCTGCGGAACTTGGGAAATGGCTAATGGGGGACTTGAGGCGTCCAGAATGATTTGCAAGGAGGGGGTGATTCTAGTGCACCTCCTCGTCTAGGCAATCCCGTCGGTACTGCCGAATCGATTAATAGATAGATTGCTTGGTGCGATATCACGCAGCGGCTTCCTGATGCCGGCAAGCGCCACCGACCATGAGCCGATCGAACAGGCGCACACAATTGTCAATTACGTGTTTCGAAAGGTTCCGGAGCACAGATTCCCTTGAGTCCAGATGGCCACTAGCGGCCCCAGGTCCGGATGTTATCCCTCGGGGTCGTAGTTCAGGTTTTGTCCAAGCCACCGCTCGACCTCGGCTACGCTCATATCCTTACGTTCGTGATAATCGGCGACCTGGTCGCGGTCGATCTTGCCTAGGCTGAAATACCGCGATTCCGGATGGGCGAAGTAGAGCCCACTCACGCTCGAGCCGGGCCACATCGCAAACGACTCCGTAATCAGCATACCGGTATTAGCCTGCACATCCAGTAAACTCCAGAGCGGGCCCTTTTCCGTATGATCCGGGCACGCCGGGTAGCCCGCAGCCGGCCGGATCCCCCGGTACTTCTCTTCGATAAAATCCGCGTTGCTCAGGCCCTCCGCACAACCGTAACCCCATTCATCCCGCACCCGCTTGTGCAGGCATTCGGCAAAAGCTTCAGCGAGGCGATCTCCGATGGCTTCCGCCATGATCGCGTTGTAGTCGTCGTTCTCGGCCCTGTACTGGTCGCACAGCTCCTTCAGGCCGATCCCGCTGGTTACCGCGAAACCACCCATATAGTCGGGCAGCCCTGTTTCCTTCGGCGCTATGAAGTCGGCAAGCGACCGGCATGGCTCGTTACCTTCCCTGTTTGCTTGCTGGCGGAGGAAGTGGAATCGCTCCAGCACCGTTTCGCGCGCGCAGTCCGTATACAACTCGACATCGTCGCCCACGGCGTTTGCAGGAAAGAAACCGTACACGCCACAGGCTGTAATCAGTTGTTTCTCGATGATCACATCCAGAAGCGTATTAGCATCGGCGAATATCTGGCGCGCCTGCTCACCTTGCGCCTCGTGTTCAAGAATGCGCGGGTAAACGCCTTTTAGCCCCCATGCGTGGAAGATCGGCGTCCAGTCAATGAAATCGCGGAGTGTCGCCAGAGGGAAGTTATTCAGCGTGCGTACTCCGGTAAATGCGGGGACCGGCAGGTCTTCGGGCCGCCACTCGATGGCAGTCCGTCTCTCGCGCGCGGTCTCAAGGGAGACAACCTGCTGGCGCGGCGCAGAGTGGGCCTTACGGAGCGCCTCATAGTCGGCGCGATGCTTTGCAACGAACTCTTCCTTACCGTCCTCGCTTAGTAAGCTGGTGGTTACGCCGACCGCGCGGCTGGCATCCAGCACATGGACCACAGGCTCGCTGTAGTGCGGCGCAATTTTGACGGCGGTGTGCCTCCGGCTCGTGGTTGCCCCACCAATCAGCAGCGGCAATTTGAAACCCTGGCGCTCCATCTCCTTAGCGACATGCACCATCTCGTCGAGAGATGGAGTAATCAGGCCGCTAAGCCCAATCATGTCTGCCTTCTCCGCCTTTGCTCGTTCTAGGATTTTCTCGCAGGGAACCATCACCCCCATGTCGATGACCTCGTAGTTATTGCAAGCGAGGACGACTCCGACGATGTTCTTGCCGATATCGTGAACATCCCCCTTGACCGTTGCGAGCACTATCTTTCCCTGCGCTTTGACCACTTGGCCAGCCGCCTCCATTGCAGCCTTCTCGGCTTCCATGAAGGGTGTCAAATGTGCCACCGCCTTCTTCATCACGCGGGCGGACTTGACCACCTGTGGCAGAAACATCTTGCCGGCTCCGAACAGATCCCCTACCACGCTCATGCCAGCCATCAGCGGACCTTCGATAACCAAGAGAGGGCGGCCCAGCTCGACTCGGGCCTCCTCGGCGTCTATCTCGATGTACGTGTCAATCCCTTTGACCAGCGCGTGCGAAAGACGCTCCTCGACGGTACCGTTACGCCACTCTTCTGCCTTCTTTTCGCTGACGACGTCACCAGAGCTTTCGGCCTTCAGCTTTTCTCCGAAGTCCACCAAGCGCTCGGTTGCGTCAGGGCGGCGGTTCAGCAGCACGTCTTCGACCAGCACCTTTAGCTCAGGCCCGATCTCTTCGTAGACTTCGAGCATGCCGGCATTCACGATGCCCATGTCCATGCCTGCTGCGATGGCGTGGTAAAGAAATGCCGAGTGCATTGCCTCGCGAACTTTGTTGTTACCGCGGAAGCTGAACGAGACGTTCGAGACACCACCGCTGACCTTTGCGTGTGGTAGGTTGGCCTTGATCCAGCGCGTGGCTTTGATGAAGTCGACCGCGTAGTTGTTGTGCTCCTCCATGCCAGTCGCAACGGTCAGGATGTTTGGATCGAAGATGATGTCTTCTGGCAGCAAACCCACCCCGTCGACCAGGATCCGGTAGGCGCGCTCGCAGATGCGGATTTTCTCCTCGTACGTAGCGGCCTGGCCCTGTTCGTCAAAGGCCATCACCACCACCGCCGCACCGTACTTGAGCACTTTTGCAGCGTTCTGGCGGAACTGTTCCTCACCTTCCTTCAGCGAGATGGAGTTCACGATGCCCTTGCCCTGAAGACACTTCAGTCCTGCCTCGATGACCTCCCATTTTGAGGAGTCCACCATGAAAGGTACCTTGGCGACTTCAGGCTCACTGCCCAGCAGCTGTAGGTAGCGTGTCATCGCAGTGACGCCGTCGATCATGCCCTCGTCCATGCAGATGTCAATGACGTTCGCGCCGTTCTCGACCTGTTGTCGAGCCACGCGTACCGCTTCTTCGTATTTGCCTTCCTTGATGAGCTTTGCAAACTTCGGCGAACCGGCTACATTGGTCCGCTCGCCGATCATGATATAGACGCCGTGCTGCTGGGTGAAGGGCTGTGATCCCGACAGGCGCAGCGGTTTCGTATCGAGGACCTCGCTCACGCCGCGACCTCACGGTGGCTCAGACTTCGCGGAGGTTTTCCCTCGAGCGCATTGGCGATAGCCGCGATGTGCTCGGGCGTGTTGCCGCAGCAGCCGCCAGCGATGTTGATTAGGCCGCCGTGTGCAAATTCGCCCAAATAGCGAGCCATGTCGTCCGGCCCCAGGTCGAACCCAGTTTCCGAGAGAGGATTCGGCAAGCCAGCATTCGGGTAGCACGAGATGTTGACGTCAACCTTCTCCGAAAGTTCTGAGAGGAATGGATACATCAGGTCGGGACCGAGAGAGCAGTTGAGCCCCACGGACAGCGGCTTTACATGCTTCACCGCGTTCCAGAATGCTTCCGTGGTTTGCGCGGAGATCAGCGTCTCACCGCCGCGTCCAACCGCTGCCGAAATCATCACCGGCAATTCCTTGCCGTCCTCATCGAACACCTCGCGGATGGCAACCAGCGCTGCTTTGGCGTTTAGCGAATCGAAGATCGTCTCCACCAGAAGCAGGTCTGATCCTCCGGCGATTAGGGCGCGCGCCTGGTGCTTGTACGCGTACTCGACCTGATCGAATGTGACGACTCGGAAACCGGCATCGTCGGCATCGGGTGAATTGGAAAGTGAAACGGTCAGCGGCCCAAGCGCTCCTGCCACGAACCGCTGGCGCCCGGTCGCGCTGCCAACACGATCTGCCCATTGCCGGCACTGCTGCGCCGACGTCTCATTGATCTCCCAGGCCAGGTCATTGAGCATAGGGTCGTCGATGATCTTCTGGTAAAACTCAGGATCCTTCCGGCCGCCGCGCTCCCGAGGATCTTCTACGAAGAACTCGCTCTGGGTGATGCTGGTCGCGCCAAAGGTATTCGTCTCAATGATGTCCGCACCCGCCTCCAGGAACCGGCGATGGATGTCACAGATCATCTTCGGCTGGGTGAGGGAGAAGAGGTCACCGTTGTTCAGTAAGTCCTTTGTAGAGTCCTTAAAGCGTTCCCCGCGCATGTCCGACTCTTTCATGCCGTAGGTGCGGATGGTCGTGCCCATCGCTCCATCGATGATGGCGATGCGGCTTTCGAGAATCTTTTCAAGAGGATGTTGGTGGGCTTTCGTCATGTCTATTTTTGATGGCCTTGAGCGTGGCTAAGTCGCAATATCCGCTCAAAGTCGAAGGCCCAGCCTGAGGTGACCAGCTATATCCGGCCATGCGACTTTGCGCTTTAGCTAATCAGTAGCTTTGATAACCTCCTTCTCAATTGGTGCACCGACCAGATTTCCCCATTCGGTCCACGAGCCGTCGTAGTTTTTCACGTCTTTATAGCCAAGCAGGTATTTCAGAGCGAACCAGCTATGCGCGCTGCGCTCGCCGATACGGCAGTAGGAGATGACTTCTCCGCATCCATCGACACCATTGCCCTCGTACAATTGTTTCAATGCATCTGCAGATTTAAATGTGCCGTCCTCGTTGGCTGCTTGGGACCAAGGAATATTAGCAGCGCCCGGAATATGGCCACCGCGTTGAGCCGTTTCGGAGAGACCGGGAGGGGCAAGAATTTTGCCGGTGAACTCATCCAGAGAGCGCACATCCACCAGCTTCACCCCGTCACTCGTTCCTAGAGTGGCGAAAACCTGCTCTCTGTATGCGCGAATCGACTCATCTGGACCACTTGCATGGTACGAGACCGCAGCAATCTTTGGCACGTCGGTTGTGAGCGGCCGCTTTTCCGCAATCCATTTTTTGCGACCTCCATCGATAAGTCGAACGTCGTTGTGGCCGTAATATTTCAACTGCCAGAACGCGTAGGCGGCGAACCAGTTGTTGTTGTCTCCGTAAAGCAAAATTGTGGTGTCATTCCATATTCCTGATTTTTCGAGCAACTCTTCGAGATCGGATTTTTGGATCAGATCACGGCGGACATTATCCTGCAGCTGCGTCTGCCAATTCCATCCAACAGCTCCTGGAATATGTCCCTGGTCATAGGCTGTGGTGTCAACGTCCACTTCGACCAACTGCACCGTTGGATCATTTCGATGATTCGCGGCCCATTCCGTGGAGACCAGTACTTCAGGGTGCTTGTAGTTCGACATGTAATTCTTCTCCTCTGGTGCTGATTCGGGTGATTTTCGTGGAAAAAGAGCAGCTCACGCGCCAATCCGTCTCTGATGATGGGGTTGAGCGTTCTTAACGCGTATCGACTGCCCAAAAACTCAAGGCTTCATACCGAGAGGGCCTCGTCCGTAGTGCACTGCACAATATGAAACTCACGCGGCTCCCGGAGCCCAGAATCTATGACTCGTCCGGGCACATATTGAATCAACAGACACCCAGCGACGGATTGGGAACTGCATGCTTAGAAGAGAGATTGAAGGTCACCATCCACAGACTCAAATTCAACGCGCAATATCCAATCGAAATGGAGCTTGAGCGCCATAAACCACTTTTCAAGTTCTGCGCGGTCAGGCGCCTCACTCTCGATCAACATCTTTCCTTCCTGCATATTCAACAAAACCCGTCTCTCCTTAACTTGAGTGGCTGCGTGAATCTGCCGGACAAGTTCGGCGGCGCCCTGGCGCGTCATACACGCTAACGTGTGTTGCGAAAGAAAACGAGGCAATCGACCTCCGGTTTCACAGTACCATTTTCAGCTGCGGTAGCCAGGCACATCGTGCTGGCCCAATATTCATTAATGTCAGAGTTCCTAGACCACTAAACAGGTGCGCAAATTTCGACTCATGCTACTTAGGAATGGCTTTCTCGGCATTCATCGCGTCGATGGCGAGGGCAGAGTGTGAGATGACGCCGCCAGCCCGCATCTCGGTGGCCACCCAGATAGCTTCCATGATCTCCTGTTCGCTCACGCCCTTCAGCCTAGCCCGCTTGGTATGGCTGCGAATACAATAGGGACACTGCGTTACATGAGCCACAGCAACCGCTATGAGTTCCTTCGTTTTGGCAGGCAAGGCGCCATCAGAAAACACCTGAAGGCTAAAAGCCTGAAAGGCGTCGAGTATTTCTGGCGCAAGCTCTCTACGTTTCTTTGCTATATCGCTCGACGGGGCAGGGTACATTGGCGTCTCCATGCAAAGGCTCCTTTCAGGTTCCACCTGTTAGCCCACACTTGCCGGCCGCAGAAGAGTACCTTCAAAATCAGCCACAAACTTTTCAATGCCCTTCCTTGTGAGCTCGTTCCTGAGGTTAAAAGCACCCCACGGCTTGGTCAGGTTGATATTCTTGTAGGGAATTGGCTTTAGTGGTTTGCCATCTGTATCGACTCCTCTATAGACGAAGTTCCGATCCGGCATTGGCAACCCTTTTGCGGCCCACGATTCAAGGACTTTTATAGGCACCGTGACAAGCTCGACGCCTAAAGCGAAACAAGCAAGCAATTGATCTACAGTGCGAATGCTGGCGGCAAGAACGTACACATGACCGTCGCCTGCTTTATACATTTGCTGAATAGCCCTGATTAGATCCATACCGTTCTCGCCGCGATCATCAAGGCGACCGATGAATGGCGAGACATACACTGGTGCTTTGGACGCGTGCGTGGCGGCATAGACCCCAGCGGCCTGTTCCTGTGAGAAACACAACGTAACATTGACTCGAATTTCTCGTTCAACCGACATCTGGGCTGCTCGCAGACCCTCATACGTGCATGGATATTTGATGTAGGCGTTGGGAATCCACGAGAACATGTCCTCACCTTGCGCCAGCATCTGTTCGGCCGTTGTACTGAGATTGGCGAAAACCTCGATCGAGACTCCAGCATCTCCCACCAAGGGCGAAATCTTCTGCACAATTCTCTTGTATTCTTCACTCTGTTCCGCCAGGCTCAATTTGTGGCCAGAGATTATTCTGCTTTGGATTTCGGGGTTTTTTGCTATCAGGCTGGGATTCGTTGTTTGGCCATCGACAAATCCGATCAGGGACTTGATCTTCAGAGTCTCCTCGGGATCGCCACCATCCACTAGAATCTTTGTTTTTGGTTTCTTAGTCAGCATAGCGCTCACCGCGACACACTTTCACACGATCTGGTGCGAGACGGATGGAACACGCAGGCCGCCGGACCTTTTCCACCAGCGGAAGGGATGGGGGACCTAGTGGCAGATACCGCTCTATTCATAGATCCAAAATCTTTAGGCATCGGTGCGATGAGCATTATGACAATCCTCAGTAGTTCTTACCGTAGTCCTCTGTTGGCGCTCCGGCTATGACTTAAGTCGGCAAAAGCAGACACTTCAGCCCATAGTGATAGTTTCCGTCACGTCCGAGATTAGGCTGGAATCCATTCCGTAACGACTGGCAAAGAGGTTCCCCAAAGTCCTAAGTGTGGGACCCTCGTAGGTGGGTTTAGCTACCTGTATTGAAAACTCGAGGAATTTGCTGATGGAGATGCGGGTAGGGGTGATTGCAGCCCGATTAGATGAACCGCTCCATATACTGACCTACCACGCCGGCACACTGTTCCAGAAACCTGCGGTCCTCCGACTGAAAGGCATTCGGCGTATGACTGTCGACGTCAATCTCTCCAACAATGAGGCTGCGTACCCGAATGGGTGTAACGATCTCAGACTTGGTGTTCACCGAACACGCAAGATACCTAGGATCAGCCGCAACATCCTCCACAATTACTGTTTGACCTAGGACGACAGCCGCACCACAGATTCCCCGCATCACCGGGATCCGCACATGCGGCGTGGGCTCCCCGTGAAAAGGGCCAAGTACGAGCACCGATGCATCTTCCGAGTCCAACATGTAGAAGCCGACCCAATTGTAGCGGTCGATCGTTTTCGCAATTATGTCAACAATGGCCTGTTGCAGCCTAATAATGCTCGGAGAACAGTCCGCGAGTCGCTCGATTTGAGCAAGAAGGCCACGAAATTGGGACATGTCTCAACCTCTCTTGTCGAGTTCCATACGGTCAACTCGTAGCCAATTCTAGTAAATAAGATTCTGTCGCGCCTAGTCGTTCACTTCTTATTCGCTGTTCACGAGTTGAGCCATCTCTAAGAGACCCTGGCCTCATAATCACGGAAGAGCGACGATTAGTGGTGATTCAAACGTATCTTGCCAGGCTCGTAGTCCACCATCGAGGCTGCGGGCGTTCACAAAACCGTAGGCTTGAAAATAGGCCGCTTTGTCGAGACTCCTCCGTCCTTCGTTGGAGTAGAAAACGATCGGACTCTCCTTAGCAGCCCGTGGCGCAAGTGGCTGAATTCCAGATTCGCCGACATTGTGGTCTTGAGGGAGCGGCGGGGAGAAAAGAGAACCGGAGTGGTGCGGGAGTCTACTGCGCCA
>Ga0224558_1001827_pt1 | contig 21059 bp, 16 predicted proteins | sample 714S32024metaG_FD_180682 | JGI IMG/M metagenome (GOLD analysis project Ga0224558, IMG submission 180682) | Peat soil microbial communities from Stordalen Mire, Sweden - 717 S3 20-24 | ecosystem: Environmental > Terrestrial > Soil > Wetlands > Peat | place: Sweden: Norrbotten County, Stordalen...
GTTTTCTACCCCTTGCAGCAACTGGAAGGGCGCATCGCCCGGCCCAAGCAAAAGGCGCCGGTCGTGGACGTCACCTATATGGTCACCCAGCACCCGCAGCGCGCCAGCATCGACGAAGCCATGCTCCAGATGGCGCTGCGCCGCAACAACGCCAACGTGGAGCTGGTGAGCGGAAACGTCACCCAGCGCACCAATGAGCAGTTGGTGGAAATGGCTGAAACCCAAAAAATGCGCGAGCTGGAGCTGATGCAAACGCTCCTGGCCGAGGCGCGTCCGGCGAAAGTCAGCAACCTCGACTATCAGGCCGAGTTCGCCGCGCGCGAGGCGGAAATTGAAGCCGCCGAACGGGCCAAGGCTGTCATTGTGGTGAAAGAGGATGTCCGCGAGCAACTCGACAAGAGCACGGCGGAATCCGCGTCGGCTGCCAACAGTCCTCCGCCCCAGGCAACAGAACCCATGCTCGCGCCGTCAGCGACGACTCCCATGCCGGCACCGCCAACAGCCGCGTTGGGTGGGATTCAAACCGCGGTCAATGGGAAAAACCTCGAGTTGGATTTGGCCCTGTTCCCGAGCTGCCTTGCGGGATCCCAGCCGGCCACCCGGCAAAGATCCGCGATGGCTATTCCCAGAGCCGGCCGCCTGGGCGCTCGAGAGAACCTCACACTGCAATTCGACGAGTGAGAATATCTGCGCCAAACACCAAAAAGCCATGAAGTTCAAAACCATCGCAAAAGAATTCCAACAGGCGCTGGGCGTCGTCGAAGGAATCATCCCGGCGCGCACGCCGCTGCCCGCAGCGACTCACGTGCTCGTGGAGTTCAAGGGTGGAATGCTTACCTTGAGCGGCTCTGACCTAAACAACCAGGTGCAGTATTCATTTCCGGCCGAAGGGGAGGATGGGGTGGCACTGGTGCCTGCCCGCAAGCTTCTGGGATTCGCCAAGACCCTTCAGGGGCAGGAACTCCAGGCAGAATCCACGCCGGACAAAGGGATCACATTCACCACGGAAAACATCGAACTGGCGCTGCCGGGACTGCCGCCGGACGATTTCCCCCGCGTGCCCGGCCCCACCGGGGCCACGTTCAAAGTTGACCAAACCACCTTTTGCCGGGCCTTGCGCATGACCGTTTTTGCCGCCGCCGTGGAGGACGACCGGCATGTGCTGCGCGGGTGCTATCTTCACTTCGCGGAAGGGCACGGGCGTGTTGTCGCGACTGACAGCCGGCGACTCGCTCTCGTGCAGTTCACGCCGACGGCAGAGCCCTCGGACCCCAACGCGCAATTCATCATCCCCAGCGCCATCGCCAAACTGCTCCTGACTCATTTGACGGGAGAAAGCGAAGTCACTTGCGCCGCCGGAGAGAAACAGGTCAGCTTCGAGTGCGCAACCCCCGGCAACGGGCGCTACCGGCTGATATTCTCCAAACTCGAAGGCAATTACCCCAACTACAGCCGATTCATCCAGCCATTGCTGCGGGAAAACACGATTTCTCGCGAAGCTCTCTTGCAGGCGCTAAAACGGGCCAGCGCCGCGGTGGAAGAGAAAGAAGGCACGGTCGATCTGCAGTTTGAAGGGCGCCGTCTGATCATCAAAGCCCAGACCACCTGCAAGTTCCATGAAGCGCTGGAAATGGACTACAAAGGGAGCTCGTTCACGACCGTCTTTGCCCCGCGGTATATTTCCGAAGCCCTTGAGGAGAGCCCCGAGGACGAAGTCAAATTCGACCTGCAAGGGCCGCAATCTCCGCTGGTGATGCAGGGGCACAACTTCATGTATCTAGCCATGCCCCGGCGCATTAACTAGACCAGCCGATCTCCCACCCAGCATGCAAAAGAACCTGGCAGAGCCTTTGTTCCCGGAGCGGGCAATCAGCTTCGCGATGGCCCGAAGAATCCTGCTCCATAACATGCAGAAGGACATCGACATGCCCACCTGCTTCATTGGGCCGCCCGGGGTCGGCAAAACGGCTTTGGTCGAGGATGTCTGCGGGGATTTGAAGGCCCACTTGTGCGTCATCCCATTGTCCTGCTACGACGCGAGCGAACTCAAGGGCATCCCGCGCGTTCTGCCTTTGGAGGAGCTGCGCAAGCTCTATCCCGAGCATGTGAAGGAAAATAACAGCGGGTTTGTGACCTACTACGCGCACAATTTCGAGTTCCCGGCCACGAACGACCCCGACCTGTGGGTGTTCTTCTTCGACGAGTTCAACACCGTGCCACCGAGCACGCAGGTGCCCATCTTTCAGGCCACACAGAAGAGATGCATCACCGGCAGCTACCGGTTCCCGACGCAGAACCGCATCGTGCTGGCCGGGAACCGGCCCAAGGATTCCGAGGCGGTTCACCCCATCCCCAGCCCGATCATCTCGCGCGTCAACCTCCACGAGCTGACCTTTGACTATAAAGAATGGCTGCAATGGGGTGGTCACATTCACCCGGGCATTCGCTCGTTCATCTCGAACAATCCGGAGCGGCTTTGCTACTTCACCAAGGAGATGGTGGAGGCGGTCCAGCCCTACGCGACCCCGCGCACCTGGGATTATGCCAACACCGTCCTGAAAGGATATATGGACACCCAACTGGCGCACATGGAGCCGAAGGGCGAACCGTGGAGCCAACTGCTGCACCACCTGTCCGGCACCGTTGGATACGAAAACGTCACCTTCCGCGACCATTCCCAGCGCACGCTGCTGCATTACTTGCAGGACGCAGCGCGGGAAGAGGTGCAGGAGACCGGGCCAATCCTCGGAAAGATCCGCAGCTGGGCGCAGGTCTTTGAAGGCCACCCTGAGAAACCGCGGTTGCTTATCATTCTCAAACATCTGCCTGAACTGGACCCGGCCCAGGCCGCCGTGTTCCTCAAACGGTTGACGGCCGTCGCTCCTGAGATGGTGACTCAGGCGCTCAAGGAACAGCCGGCGCTGGCCAAGCACATCACCAGCCTGGCAGGACTGAAGGAAACCCTCGTCCAACTGAAGTAGCAGCGAGCAAACGACCGCCCTAAAATGAAGATGACTTTATGCAACTGAAAATCGTGACCAACAACGCCACCTTCCGCTTCAACCAGACAGGTCAGGCGATCACAGAGACCACCGAACCCTTTGTGCTGGTTGAGGTTTACGCCAAGGAAGACGTAGTGGCTTTGTATGACCAAGGGGAGGATCATCTGGCCAACGCCTTCACCTACGAGGGCGATCGGATCACGGGCATGAGCAAGGATGCTGCCGACCACATCCAGAATTTCTTCCTCGCGGAAGGAGCCTGGTATCTCCAGGAACTCAACACGCCGGAAAAGAACTCCGTAGCCTCCGCTCAGATGACGCAACCCGGAACCCAGGCGGCAACTCCCGCGCCAAAAGCAATTGGAACAGCGGGCGCCGGCGACTTGGGAATCTTCGTGCCCACGCTCGACCAGCGCCAGCTCTTGCGCGACATCCAGGTCACGGCGGAGGCCCTGCGCCATATTGAACCCGACCAGAGCGCAGGCTGGGACCGCCAGGTCCAGAAGCTGTTGCTTTCACAGCAGGTGTTCGGAATCGGCGACCCCGAAAAAGCCTTTGCGGAGGGAAAGGTCCGACTCGAACGGCTGATCGGCCAAGCCAAGTCTTCCGGCATCCCGGCCAACGTCGTGGAGAGCAACGTTGCGCAGGGGAACGTGCCGGAGATGGAAGAGGAAGAAGAGTAATCCGACTTGGGGATTTGAGCTCTGGGCGAGGGGTGGAATAGAACGAGGGCTTCACCGCAGCCCCAACATCCTGATTTTCAGTGGTAAAAAACACGCTGATTTTACGGGTGCTTCAAGCACTTTTTTTCTTACTCGGCGTAAAAAGTTTTATCCCTCGCCAACACCGCTTTTACTCGGGCGTTGAAGGTTTTTGGGTCGTGCGAGTGAGCGGGGCGAGCGGCGGCAGCGGTCTCCTGAGCGAGAGCTCGCGCCCGGCGCCGGTCGCTCCGGTTTACGGACTCGCCACGCCCTTCTCGCGGAGCGGTGGGGCGGCTTCACGGGGACGGCGTGGAGGGCGTGGGCGGCGGCGGGTCGGGGTTCGGCGGACGGGTTTGGCGTTTGATGCGGGTTCCATGTGGAATTGGCTCGATGTACCTGAGCGCAAACGCCAAAAGCTGGTGGTTTTGAGGACAGCAGAGCCGGTCGTAGTTCGTGCCGGGGTGCCCTGGGTCCGGTTTGCTAGTAAGTTGGGATGCAGGAAAGACTTCTCCGCACTTGCCGCACCAAACCTTCGCTCGGCCGGACCGAATAAGGCGGTATAAGATGGAGGGGAGGTTTACGTTCTCGCACAGCACCGGGGGGAGGTCGCTTGCCTCAGCTAACGCCTCATTTCGTTGGTGAAGCCAGGCAAGGAGGTCCTTTTCCATGATGCCAAGGGAGGAGTGTGGTTGTTCCTTCTTCAACTCACGACATTCCATCTCCACGTCTGCAGATTTGAGGATGAAGTCACCGCAACATTCTTGGTCTATCTGGCGATACCGAATGAACCTGCCGCACGGTGGAGGTGTGGTGCTGCGGAATCTGTCCATGTCGCGGTGGTGGCGCGGCAGCCAGTCGCCCCAGTGAAGCGCCTCGGAGGACTCAAGGAGCGGGGTTATGAACAGGATCCGTATTGGCCAGAGAAAGACTGCGCTGAGGAAAGATTGCCAGACACGGCTGTGGGCCCAGTCGTACCTGTCTAGTTTGAAGCGCATGTGCCAGGCGTGGCGCAGGGCCACTAGGCAGGAACCGGCGGCATAAATGATGAGCACGGTTTTCACGGATGGACTTCCTGTGCTGGCGACTAATTCCAGCGAGTTTTGGGTTTGCTCATGGCGGCGGCGCCGTCTTCGCGCTGGAAGACGACCTCGCGCTTGGCGACTTCCTGGAACCGTGGCTTGTCGATGCCTAGGTCTTTGAAGGTGTCGTCGCGGCGGGTGTCGTCGCCCAGGAGAACTGCGTAAAGAAGGTGGGCCGGGTAAACGACGGCACCGGCAAGTTGGGCGAAATGCTCGGCGTCAGCAAAGACTTTTTTGGCGGCGGCTGTGCGGTGCAGGGTCTCGGACTCTTCCATTTGGAAGCGGCGGTCGAGGGGGGTGCCACGGAGCTTCCGGCGCAATGGCGTGGGGTTCACTTGGGCCGTGCGAAAAATGGTTCGGAGCCGCCTCACCTCGCGCAAGAGTTCCTCAAGAATATCGTCGCGGTCGGGCGTATCTTTCGAGACGAGGGCCGGGAGATCGAGGTTCACAGCTTTGCATAGGCCGATGAGGAGGTGTAACGGTTCAATTTCCGGAGCGTTGAGCCGCTTTGCTTCAACCTCTGCGACTCGCCATACGAGCAGGAGGCTGGTGGAATGTCGAGGCTTCATGTGAAAGTTGCGGGCGTCATGGCGTCCTGGCTGGGTGTGGATTCATTCAGATGTGACTGCGAGTGCCACAGTGCGGTTGTTGCGGTTTGGCGATTGAAAAGGCCGCTGGCTGGGAGTGCCGCTGACCGGCGTCAGCTTGTCCGGCGGGAAGACTCCAAGGCTGCGCAAATAAGCGGCGACCCTTTGGGCACGCTGAAATCCGAGCTCGCTTGGGGGTTGTGGATGGGACCAAGGCCAGGTGGGCGGCTCATCTTCGGCAACGCCGACGATCTGAACCTTTAGCCTTGCCTGGGTCTGGACAAGCGCCTTGGCAACTGACTGAAGCCTCGCTTTAGCGCCGATGTTGAAGTGTACATCGCGGTCGAAAAGTCCGGGCTCAAACCGGATAATCCAGGTGTCATTGTGATGGCTGATGGTTACTCCAGGGATGCCCGGGTTGAAGGCTGCGAGACTGGGAAGCGATCCCTGAAAGTTGGTCGGTACAGGTGTAGCCGGAGCGCGGGCCACTGCCAAGGCCGCCAGTTCGGAGCGGGCCAGTTCGATGGCGCGCTGGGTGCCGGCATTTTGACCTTTGATATCCGCGATAGACTGGGAAAGAACTGCGAGCCCAGCATGAGTGTTGCTTTGGCCCTGCAGCAGAAGAGCGTGGTTGACTTGGACGCCTGCGATTTGGGCGGCCAGTGATTGGAGCTGGTCGCGCTGCGTCTGGCGCGCCTGCTCGATTGATTGCTCCATGCGGTGAAGGGCACTCGCGGACTCGGCGACTGGCGTTACCGGGGCCTCGGTGCTCGCGGGTTGTGCGGGTGCCGGGACTGTCGGGATCGTGGCGGGGGCTACGGGGGTTGTGCTTGGCGCGGAAGGGGGGGCGGTCCCGCCAACGGTGGCCGGTGTGGCCGTATTTGTGCCGGGGTGCTGGGCTAGGTTTGTCGGCGGCGTCCGGTGGGTGGATAGAAACAGGCCGGCCAACACGATAAGCGCGCACAAGACTATGGCGGACCAAAGAAGCGGCGTGCGAGCAGTGTCGGTCGGTTGGCCGCCTGTCCGAATCTGGGAAAGCTCTTGAAGGCAATCTTTGTAGCTGGCGTTGTCCGGGTCGGTCTTGAGCGCGGCGTTCCAATAGCGTGCTGCGTCGTCAAATCGTTCCTGTTGTGCCGCGATGCGCGCCAGGAGGTCGAGCTCGCGGGCCGATGCGGGGACCCGGCCATCTGGCGTCAACAGGGCTTCGGCTTCCAGGTGGTTGCCGGAGCGGGAAAGTTCCGTCGCGCGAGCAAAGCGGATGTGGTTGAGACATTGGTCGAGCGCAGTTGCGCTGGTGTCTTGCTGCGGTCGCTCAGAGCTCATTGTGGGGATGGTTAGCGAATCACGCCGGACTGGTAGCCACGTTTGGCTGCCTGGACTACGTCGTCCGGCAGGAGGTCCCAGAGCTGGCGGACAACGGTTTGAAGCCCGGTGGTGTTATTGCGGGATATGCAATCGCGGCCCTGGTCCAACAGTTGGGCGGCGCGAGTTTCGTCAACCATTGCGTCCCGTTTCTTCTCGATTTCTTGAAACTGGTAAACCCACCAGCCGGGCTGCGCCATTACTATCTCGTAGTAGAGGCGCGTTGCTTGTTCGATGCGTTTGCGGAGCCGGTCGGCTTTCTGTTCTTTGATTGCTTCCTCCGTCTGAGTGCTCATCTCTCGGGCTCGTTGAATCTGCTGTTGTGTTCCCTGTTTCTCGGCGACCCGCGTGAGATGTTTGATCCAATCTTTGGCCTCGGCCACGAGGGCAGGCCATTCGAGTGCGTCGGCGGCGGCATCAAGCTTAAGTTTGAGCTCAAGCAGTCGCTTCTCAAACTTGCCAGCGACGTCCACGTCTGCCGCGATCGAGGGGAGGAGTCCGTTAACCTCTTGGAGCAAGGGCGAATCTTCGACTTCCTCGACGAGATCGTGAGCCGTTTGAGCGCCTGTGTTTGCCGCCTTGGCCTTCGCGTCACGGAAGCGCGCCATTTCTGCCTCAAAGTCTCCTTTTAGGAACATCGCCGCATCTGCGGTTTTCTTCCTGAGCTCAAGCTTTTTTGAGAATTCTTCGTCGAGGGTGGGGACGTAGGCTGTGACCGTGATGCTCTGGGAGGCATCCATCCGCAGGGTTACTTCGACCTCTGTGCCCGCAGGAAGATCGCGGCGGATGTTTGTTGCGTCAATATGGAGGTCGTCAATGTGGCGATTGCGGTCAGCCAGTTCGTTTTCACCCTGGACGATCGGAATTTTGATGAGTTCGCCGGTTTGGCCCTGGCGGATTGCGTGAACTGTGCGGTAGTCGCGAGTGGCCTTCAGGGGAAGGCCGTGGCCCTTTTCAAAAAACCTATCATATTCATTATTCGCAAGGGCAACACCCACTGAGATTGGCAGGGGTTGTTCGTCAACAACTGCGCCAATGGTATATGTGAGTCGGTCGGGGGTGATCTTCTGCTTGCGCCCGGTGGAATCGCAGAGCTCAAGCAGGTAGACATGGCGCTCGCCTTTCTCTGCGTGCAGGTTTGTCATGAAGACTCCATCCGCGCGCAATGGAACCTTACCGCTTCGCCACTGGGTCTTTGAGTCAACAAGCTCAATAGTGAATCCAGTGAAGTCTTGCGGCGCCGAGCCGCTGACGGTGCCGCCAACGATGGGCGAGCTATCTACTCCGACTGGTTTGTGTTTTAAGTCAACGGTAAACTCGCCTTGAACGGGGGCGACCCTCGGGCCGGCGGCGGGCTTCTGCGTGCCGGCGAACACGGCTGCGCCTTTGGCAACGACTGTCAATGGGTCAACGCTGATGTCCAAGGCAATGCCTAGGCTGGCTTTCAACATCTCGCGGAAGTAAGGGGCCTTAGTGGGACCGCCAACCAATATCACGCGCTCCACAGCCTCCTTTGGCAGGTTTTTCTCGTGGAGAACCCGCTTCGTGATCTCGACAGACCGACGGATTATCGGCTCGGCCACACGAATGACGTCTGCCTGAGTGAGTTCGCAATCGAATTCGATTTCCTCCCCGTTCCCGTTGGGGAACTTGATCGTTTCGATGGTCGTTTTGTCGAGACGGGAAAGTTCAATTTTGGCCATCTCGGCGGCGCGTTTGAGCAGGGCGAAGGGTCTGAACCATTTTCGCGGTGAGCCCGCTTTGTCATCCCAGCCGGCGTGGGCGCGGGAGAAATCCTCAAGGTCGTAATCCTGGAGGAGTCGAGGAATGAGCAATTCCTCAATGATGGCCCAGTCGATATCTGAGCCGCCGAGGAAATTGTCACCCCCGTGATTGACGACGTGGATGCTTCCCTCTTCCGCCTTGATGACGGCGGCGTCAAAGGTGCCGCCGCCAAAATCGTACACGAGCCAATACGCTTTTTTGCCGTCGGTTTGAAAACCGTAGGCGAGAGCGGCAGCAACGGGTTCCTGTAAAAGAGGGCTGTCCTTGAAACCGGCAAGCTGGGCGGCTTTGCGAGTCGCATCGCACTGATGCAGTTCGAAGGCAGCAGGAACCGTGATGACGGCGGATTCGAGGATTTCGCCCGTTTTTTGCTGAACGTCCCCCTTTAGGGATTTCAAAATCTCCGCGGAGAGATCTTCCGGCTTTCGTTGCTGTCCGCTGCTCTTGAACTTGTAAACGTGATCGGTGCCCATGCGGCGCTTGAATTCGAGGTAAACGTCGCCACCTGAGTCCGGGACGCGACTTTTGGCGGCTTCACCGAGACGGGTAATCCCCTTCTTGTCGATATAAACGGCTGACGGGGTAATGTCCGCGTCTTTTTCATTGTTTTTGATGATTTCTGGGGAAACTCCGTTGAGGACAGCGACGGCGCTGTTTGTGGTTCCCAAATCAATGCCAAAGTCAATTGTGGTTCTGCTCATATAGGTGCGTTAGGATTTTGGAGCTGCTTGGGGAACGGCGATCTCGATTTCGCCATGCTGTATTATGTGGTCGTTCCAATAAATTGTGGGAAGGAGTGTGGCCAGCACGTACTTGCGCGTGGCCTCTGGCCTTGGCTCGCTGGTGATCACCTTCATTGGCTGGCCGTCATCGTATGCGTCGCCTGTGTGGCTCCGAATGCGGAAACCGATGTCTTCAAGGTGGCGATAGATTCTTTCAATATCCTTGAATACGCGGGCCATTGCTTCGTGCGGCTCGCCGGTCGTGGGGTCAACCACTTTGCTCCTAGCGCGCCAGGCGCTTGTGGCGATTCCTGCCAAGCCCTTTACCATGGCAGGGGGGATAACCTCGACTGTTCGGCTTGGCGCAGCCTGCTGCGAAGCAGGGTGCTGACGGGCGAGCAACTGCCTCGCGTCCGAGATGAGCCTGTCGATGGTGGCGAGGTCGGCTGGCTGAGTTGGCTGAATGGGAAACTTCTGCTGCAACGTCTTCTGCCTTTTCAATTTGTTTTTGCGGCTCATAAATTTGGGGTTCGGAATCTGTAATGTTGTCTGGGGTATGGAGATAATTCATTTGCGGAGTTTCATGAACTCCTCGGCGATCTGCTTGAAGACCACGGCATTCCACGCCTCGCGTAGAGAGTAAGATTTAGAGAACTTTTTGTTCTGGGAGGAACTGAGCTGCAGGTGGCCTTGATGAGTTCCGAAGCGGACGTCGGACCAGGGCACGAGAACTTCCTCCTTCCACAGCAGCATACCAACGGTGGCCCGGATGCCTTGTGGTGTGAGCCATGAGTCTCCGAGGGGTTGCTGGTGGCCGGCTGCAATGCTTTTGGCGATGCGGGTGCAAAGGTTGGGGATGACGTGGTAGAAGAGGGAATTAAGTATGGCGTTGAAATCAAGTTTGGCCTGGTCTTCGCTGCGGAAAAAGCGCTTGCACTCGATGTCGATTGCTCCATGGCCGGTGCTGAGAAGGCCCACCGTGTAGGACGTGGAGGTTTTGATGCCGTTGGTGTACTGCGTGAAAATCCCAAATCTGATGCCCGTGATGTCGCTCTCTGGGAGAGTGGTGGAGTTGTATCTGACCTTTTTGGCGTTGATTTCAATGTGATCATCGCGAATTTGCAGAAGTAGGTTATGTGAATCCTTGTTTTTCTTAATTTCCGTGAGCTGCTTGAGGTCGGCGGCGATCTTAGTTTGGAGGTCGGCATCTCTGGCGAGTTGGCCGGCCAATTGGATCAGCTCAAGAGCGGTTTCGGTATCTCCGTCATCGTTGTGCGCGTCAATAGACAGGCCCCTAAATGCCCAAGCGGCATCTGAAAAGCACTGGTCGAGGGTTTCTTTCTCGGCGGATTCCTCGGTTTCGTACGTTTTGAGGCGAGGGAGAATCTCATTGCGCATGCGAAGCATTTTTGTGCGCAGAGGCTCTTTGCTGTTTTGAATCGCGCGTATCGAATCGCGGAACGGCTGGAGACGGGCGTGGGCGAGGTTGCCCTTGCCGATGCCGATGTTCTTCTGGATGCGCAGGCGGAGGTCTTCTGATACGGCAAGCGGGAGTATTTCAGAGAGCAAGGAAACGAAGGATTCATTATCTGAGGTGGTGCGCTGGTGAGCAACGGCGCACTGCATACAAGTAGCCGCCACCTCGTCAAAGATGTCCTCCCGCGCCGAGTGGCCCTTGTCGTGGAAAAGGTCAAATAAGGCCAGTATTGGTTTGGCGGAACTGAGCAGTGACCGGGCGGCTTCGCTTGCCGTCGCTGGGGACTCATCCGCGGCGAGTTTTGCGATTTTTAGCTGCTCGCGCAGTTGCTTGCGCGCGGGGGAAAGAACGACCTCCGCCGTGCTCTCGATGTCATCGAGCCCCGCGTTGGTTTGGCGCATGAAGTCAACATGGAAACGTGCGAGCTCGGGCTTGTTCGACTGGACGTAGCTGATGGCCAACTCGGCGTTAATTTTGGCGAATGCTTGAGGCAAAGCAGCGCGCATTCTGCGAGCAAATCCTGAGGGGAGCCTTGGATCATCGATTTGGCGAATCCGCGCGGCCAGCGTGGTCCAGAGTTCGTCATCTTTCAACAGGTCGTCCCAATATCGGAAGGCTTGTTGCCAATAGGACCTGATGTCGCGGAGCGTGGTCTCGTCAACTCCCCCATTGAGGGACTTGCTTTCCCACTCCAAGGCCGTCAAATGCCAGAAGATCGCGAGGTTGTGGCGTGCAATAACAGCGTGCTGGCCAGTAGATTCAGAGGACTGCCAGAGGCGGAGGGCAGCCTGGGAGTCTCCCTTAGATAAGGCTTGAACAGCCGGGTCTGTATGGCCCTGGCCGAATTCAGACGGCCAGAACCAGAAAAATTCGTCAATGATGCGGCGCTCCGGGTCTTTCAGTTGTTGAATGGCGTCCCGGATATGTTGAAGCGTTGGTGGGGGGCTGAGCGGAAACGCGTGCTGATGCGTGGTGCCGCCCTGCCCGAGCTCGTGCATCAGTTTTAGTTTCTCGCCTTGTTTGGCCACGTCACGCGTGGTTGCGTCCACGGGGATGCCGGTGATACGGAAAGCGTTATGCTTGAAAAGGTTGATCGTCGCCGCCTGGAGCAGTGGTTTGCACGGGTCCTCGGGAGCCGGCCTCCCGTGAGCAGGCGCCGCCTGCGATTCGGGCGCTGCTTCGGAAACGCGTGGCGGGAACTCAAATGTGATTTTGCCCGCGTCGTCCATAACCAGGAATGCGGGAAAGTTCTTGCCAGCCTTGGAGATGAAACCGGTAAGGAGATCTGAACGGCAGGCCGTGAGGAGTAATTGTACTTGTTCGCGGTTGATAATCTGGCCAAGGATTACTTTACTGATGCGAAATGGGCACGCGCCCACCTCGGCAAAAGATTTCTCACAACCGTAGCGCTCCGAAGCCTCGATCACGGGGGCGGCGCAGCGCGGGCACCTGCCGAGCGGAGTCGTGTTAGTAATGGTTGGCATGTTTGCGGCGTCTCGCCGGGCTGCCCTAGTGGCTGTATCGTTCAAGCTTCGAATTATAGGCTTCCACCAAAGTGTTTAAGGTGTTCACCGCCGCTTTCGCGGCGGCCATCTGTTCGTTGTAGTAGCGCACTTTGGCATTGTACTGGTCAATATCATACTGGCTGGTGCGGTCGAGGAGCCGGCGAGCATTGTCGAGGTCCCGAGAGAGGGCCTCGACATTGTCCTCAAGCTGCTTCGCCCTGGACCGCTGCGTTTCGATGGCTGTCCGGTCATTCTCGAGCTCGTATGACCTGGAGTGTGGAACGTGGTACGTCGCGCCGGGGTCGGTGGAGGAAGGCGTGTAAGTGGACGGTGACGGAGGCGTGAACGTCCGGGCCGGGTTTGCCGGTGGCGCGTAAACGGGCTGAGGGGTGCTGGGGACAGATGCTGGTGCCGATGGCGTGTAGGAGCCGGTGCTGGGCGCGTTGCTCGTGGAGTTTATGGCGACTATCAACCAGATGATGAGGCCAACGGAAATGGCGAGATGGCACTTATCGAATGGGCGGAGCGGAGCTTTGCCGAAGAACCGGTACCCGTTGCCGGTGGGAATTACGCGATAGCGGCAGATTGGGAAAATGGGAACTGCGATGAAGACGAAGTAGTACGTGGCAAGGTAGGAGCCGGTTGCTGGGTCTTTGTCTGTGCATCCGTAGAGGGTCAAGCCTATGCCGTTTATTGTGCTCAGGGATGGAGCTGAGGAGATGGGGGTAAGGTTGCCGTAGAATTTTGCGTGCGCCAGATTTTTCTTGCCAATTTGGATGTTGTCCTGAATTGGCTTGCGGACCTCGGGTGATTCGGCAAGCGGCAGGGCGCGTTCGAGCAGTTCGACGAACGTCCGGTTGTCGTCCGTGGCTCGCTGGTAGGCCACAATGCATGAGAGACATGTGGCAGCGATTTCATCCAAGAGGTCTTTGGCAGGGTGTGGTGCTTCTCCGTAAAACAAGTCAAACGTGTCCATTAGCGGGAGCGCCAGATCAATCATTTCGCGTGCACCGCGGTCAGCTTTTTCCGGCGCGGCATCCGCAGCCAGTTTTGCGCTGCGGGTGTGCTCGCGGACTCGTGTTGTAGTTGGCGCGAGGATTAAGTCAACGGTCGCGTCTGAGCCGGCAACGTCATTGTCCTCTCCCCGCATGAATCGGATGTGCATTTTGGCGAGATCCCTGGCCCCGGATTGAGCGTAGTGAAGCGCTAATTGGGCGTGCACCTTGCGGAACGCGGCGGGCAGCGTGGTACGCATGCGACGAACGAAGCCCGTGGTAAGACGGGCTTCGGCGGTCTGTCTGACGCGACCGGAGACTTTATCCCAAAGAACGTCGTCTGTGGAGAGGTAGTTCCAGCGTTTAAGCGCGTCGTTCCAGTATTTTTCGATGAGCTTGAGCGAATCGCCGGCAAGTGGATCAAATTCGGGGCTGGTCTCTGCGTCCAAGGCTTTCAGTTGCCAGAAGACTGCGATGTTGTGCATTGCGACGACGCCATCGGAGGGGTTGGTCTCCTTGGCCGCCCAGATTCTGAGGGCCGTGTCACAGTCACCTGCGACGACTGCTTGAATAGCGGGGTCCGTTTGGCTGCGCCCGAACTCCTCAGGCCAGAACCAGAAAAACTCATCGAGGATGCGTCGCTCCGGGTCGTTGAGATTTTGATGGGCTTCCCGGATGTCATCTGCTGTAGGTGGCGGGCTCAGAGCGAGCGGCCCTTTATTAGCGCCAGTGGTAATTCCGAGCTCGGTCATCTGCTTGAGCCTGTCAGTGTGCTTGGAGATTTCGCGGGCCGTGGCGTCGACGGGAAGACCGGTGATGCGAAATGAGTTCTTCCGGCAGATTTCTTGTGTCGCTAAACCGAGAAGGGGTTTGCACTCCAGCGAGCCGCCTCTACTTGGGGTTGACTCAACTTCATTGTCACCCTGGGATTCCATAACTCACATGCTGACCCCGCAGCGCCACATTTTGACCTGGTGTGCATACTTTTGGCGCAATTCTGGTGATTTATTGAAAGCCTCTTCCATCAAGTCGGCAGCCTCGGCCAATCGCCCGGCCCGGTTCGCCTTGAATGCCTTCTGCGCCATGTCCTGGGCGATGGTCTCGTTTGCGGGGGACTGGAAACCCAATACGGACTTAGATGGCTCGCTGGAAAGCGGCTTCGGTCGTGACGGTATATCTGGTGTTGAGGGTCGCCAGTTTTCGAGTGCCGTCAGCAGTTCCGTGGCTGTTTGGTATCGGTCCGCCGCCCGTTTGGACAAAGCCTTGAGAACTATGGAAGCCAGGGCGTCGTTCACGTCGGGGTTGATCTCGGAAGGCGGGGGCACTGGCTTGTCGAAAAGGTTTTTGGTGCCCCAGGTGACATTGGCTGGCATTTCGACCGGCACCTTATCCGTCAGCAGGAGGTAGAGGGTGGCGCCGATAGCCCAAACATCGGCGGCACAGGAGTCGCCCTTGCGTTCAGAAAAAGCCTCGGGGGGCTTGAAACTTAATGTGCCTGCCGCTGTGGCGAGTAGGGTCAGGGGATTCACTTTTTTCGCGAGACCGAAATCACTTACGCGAGCGCGCAAGCCATCAGCTTCATAACCGACGAGAATGTTTTGGGGCTTAATGTCGCGATGAATAATGGGTGGCTTTTCCCGGTGAGCGAGGGAAATGCCGCGGCAGACCTGCTTAATCAAATCGAGCGTCGTCGGGATGGGGACAAGCTGTGTGCCGTGCGACCTCCAAAATTTATCGAGGCTGCCACCCGGAACGTGCTCCATTGTGAAAAAACCGCAGGTTCCGCGCGAGGTTTCAAAGATATCAGCGTTGGAAACGCTGATAATGTTCGGATGCTTTAAGTGGGTGAGGAGGACAGCCTCCCCGAGCATTTCGTGGATCTCTGCCAGGCTCATGCCCACGCGTTTGAAGACCTTCATGGCTTGCCGGCCGAGAAAGCGGTGCTTGACCCTGTAAACCTCGGCGAAGGCGCCCTCTCCGAGCAGGCGCTCGACTTCGTAGGTTTCGCGGATGACTTGGCCTTCTTGAAGGAGCGGCATAGATCAGTGGTTTCTGCTGCCGGGAGTGTTTTTGGGGGGCGTGGGGGCGTTCCCCTCGGGGCGTGACGGGAGAGCCGGGGGTCCAAGAAGGGACACCTGGCGACGCATGGCTGACTGTGCATTTGTGCCGCCCATGACGAAAAGTTGCGCAATGATGCGCCGAAAAGGGGAAAGTCGCAGTAAAAAAAGTAAGGCAAAAAGGCATATGTCTTTGAGCCAGCGGCGCTTGGTGAGCCGGGAGGCACCAGCGGGACCGGCTGTTTCCGGTTGTGAACCCGGCAAAAATAGTCATAACGGGTAACGCGAAATCGAACCTGTTTTCATGGCGTTCGACTAACGGGGGAATATTCTCCGCTGTTGGTAATCCAGGTGCAATCGAAAGCAGGGTTAATGGCGGCTGAATGAGTGGTATCGAGGGAGCGGGTATCGGAGTTTTGCACTTTTCTGCCGTGGGGCTCTCATGAACCGCTCCCCCAAGCCATCGATCTGTTTTAGTCGCGACCCGGGACCCCGGAAGCAAAAACCTCGTTCACTTTCCAACAAAAGGGCAGTGGAAACCTAAAATGGTGTATGAAGATCGCTCAAGGCCCGACGTTGCCGCCCGGAGTCATGTGCTACGTGGATCTGACCGGATTCCTCCATCGTCTGGCCTACATGCCCGGCCCTCAGGGCATGGCCCCCCGCCAGGTCACTTCCAAGGTCACCGGCGAGCCGACCTGGGGAATCGTGGGCACATTCAACCAGCTCAATACTCTGGCCAAGCAACGGCCCGGCCGAGTAATTGCCTTTGCGGACTCATCCCAGGACGGATTCCGCGCCGAATTGCTGCCGGGTTACAAGCGCAAAACCGGGTCCCCCTATCTTGGCCAGCAACTCCAGCGGTTGGCCCAGTGCCTGCCTCATCTAGGGATTGCTGTCGTCGGGGCGCACAATGAATTTCCAGGCATGGAGGCCGAGGACCTGATCGCTCGCGCGGTCAAATCAGCGCGCGAACCTGTGGTGGTTGTGTCCTACGACAAGGACCTGTTGCAGCTCGTCAAAGACAATGTCAGCCACTACAACCCCCAGAAGAAGCACCTGGTCACCCCCGCCAGCATCGGCGGATATCTGCAGCAGGGATTTCTGCCGACCGAAGCAGAACTGGCCGGACCGGACATGGCAGTGTTCCTCGCCTGCACCGGAGACGACTCCGACGGCATCAGACCGATTGGTGGCGTCGGTCCCGTGACGCTTGGCCAGTACTACGAAAGGCTCCCCAAAGGACTGTCGAATCCTGCAAAGATCGACGCGCTGCGTGCCATCGATTTAGAGATCAAGAAAGACCCCGGCAAGGTTGCCGACTGGAGGCAAGCACAGTTCAACCTCCAGGCGACCGATTTGGACACCGGGCACCAGCACGAGATTAACTTAGGGACCATTCCGGAGCCGCGCCCCGACAAAGAAGCGTTCCGACGGGTGCTGGAAGGACTGACCATGCAGTCGTTCCTTAACCAATACGACCGGTGGTTTGCTCCCTTTGAGGCCCGCAGCCAGCCGTCACTTTCAATCGCTTGAGAAATGCGACAGAACCAGATCAGGTCGACAGCGGCAATTTTGGTTTGAGGTGACGCATTCCCATGACCCCAAACACAATTTCTCTTGCCGTGACCGCCGCATTGGGCGCCTGTTGGGGGTCATTCCTCAATGGCGCCTACCACTCCACGCTTGCCGAAATGCCCCTCGTCACGCCGCCGTCGCATGGCCCAAACTGCAAGACCAGCGTAAAGCCGTGGTTCAATGTCCCGGTCTTGGGATGGCTCCTGCGCCAGGGGCGACGCGCCTCATCCCAAGAGCCGGCCCGCTTCAAAAAACCGACGGCGCAATTTCTGACGGCCAGCTTCTTCGTGGGTTGCTACTGCCTCACTCACGACGCGCTCTCAGCCTGCCTCCTTGGGGCCGTCTTCACCCTTTACGCGCTCGGCGCGGCGTGTGACCACCAGACCTTCTTTCTGCCGGGGATCACCTTGCAGGGAGCCTTGGTGGCAGCCATTGCGCTGGCAGTGCTCCGGCCGGAAGCCACCGACCCGGTGGCCACCAACGCGAATGTCAGAACGGCCATCCTCAACCATTTCGCGGGAGGGGCAGCCCTGCTCATTGTGATTATGCTGGTCAAAAAAATCGGGGAACATTTTCTCCGAGCCGCCTGCGAGGGAAGGACGCAATTTGAAATCAGCTCGAAAGGGGTCGCGATCTCCGACGAGTGCGGATGCGAGTTTATCCCCTGGGACGACTTTCGTTTCACCAAGATCATTCCTCGAAAAGACATTCTCTGCATCCGCGATGGGAAAGCGGAGAATCTTGAGCCTGGCGAAATTGAGATACGCGACGGCAGCGTTCGTTGCCGAGGCCACGGCCTCGACCTCGGCCTCGACCTCGGAGAGGAAAAGATCACAATTCAAACGACGGAGTTTGTCGCCTACCGCAACGCCATGGGCCTTGGCGATGTCCTCTTGGCGCCGTCTCTGGGAATCCTTCTTGGGTTCAATATCGGCCTGTTCGAAATGTTCCTCCTGGCCTCGATGACCGGCACCGCGCACGGACTCTATCTGAAACGCAATGACCGGCGCCTTCCCTTCGGGCCCCACCTTATGGGCGCAACGGCGTATGTCATTCTCAGCCGGTACCACCTGGTCCCGTCTTTGGCCAAAGCGTTCGGGTTTCCCGTCTAACCGCTTCAATCCGCCGCCTTTTCAGAAGCATCGCGGGATCTCTCGCGCACCAGGAATTCCCGAAGGGCTCGCCCTCACGGAGCGGGCGGCCAAATGCGGCCAAACACAATGACGTGAATCCTTTCGTTAAAGCGTCACAACTCAAGACCAAGATGCCGGGGTATGCGGTCGCGCGCATGCACGCCCTCAATCACCAGACGCTCCAGCATCTGGCTTCCCATCACCGGGGAAAATTTCTCAAGGCCTTCAAGTATGTTCAAGCCAACGTCATCAGCAGCATCACCGTGAGCCGCGGCATCGCCAGCTGCAAGCACGACGGCATTTCCTCTTATTTCTACTGGGAGAAAGGGCAGTCTCCTTTCGTGTTCCACATGCCGGCTTGCGCCGTGGAAGTCGGACTGCCGGCGGCGGAGGAACTGGGGGCGGCCCTGGAGCGGAACGGAAACACCAGCGCCTTGCTGGCGTGCGAACTCGCCGTCGGCGGCGCGCGCTCCCACAGCTACGACGTGATCCGCCTGGTGAATTCGCCCGGCTCCCGGGCGGAGCTGGAGCGACTCCATCTCGTGACGCTGGACGTCATCATCCTGGACAAGCAGGAGAAACAGGGGCTCGGCTACGACGAGCGCGTCAAGCTCCTGCAAAGTCTGCCCCAGACCCAAAAGGCCCACTGCCCGGATTTCCAGGAAGTCAACGGGCTGGACCAGCTCAATGCCTATTACCGGAAGCAGATTGACAGGGGCGAAGAGGGCATTGTCCTGCACGATTTGACCACGCGCGTCGCCTACAAGATCAAGCCGAAATTCAACCTGGACCTGGTCATTGTGGGTTACGTCGAGGGCACCGAGGAGCTGACCGGCAACGTGGTCTCGATCATGGGCGCTTTGGTTTCCGGCAACTCGCATCAACTGGTCGCCCGAGTGGGAGTGGCCGACCCGGCCGTTCGCGAGAAACTCTTCAAGGAATTGTCCGGTCAAGCGATCACCGCCCATTACACCGAAACCGATTCCGATGGGCGCCCCATCGTTTGGGTGCGCCCGGTTAAAGCGATGGAGATTAACGCGGAGGATGCGGTTTGGGACGACACCGACGGCAAGCCCTGGACGAACACCGTTCTTCAGCTGGATGGGGACCTTTACCATTACCAGGGACAGGGGTTCATCCTGAAGCCATTTCACCCGACCCTGGAACGAATCCGCGAGGACAAACCCGTCAGCGAATGCACCTTCAAGCAGCTTAACGCCGTGGACCTGCGGCTCAAGCAGGCCGCCAACGGCAAGCCGGCCAAAGTGTTCCTGCGCGAGGCTTACACCAAGGCCGTCAAGGGCAACACCGCCGTTCGCAAAATCGTTGCCTGGGAACAGGCGCTGGAAGGCTACCCCCGGTTTGTCATTCATACGGTGGACTACAGCCCCAGCCGCGCCAAACCGCTCGAGGAAGCGACCAAGGCAACCGACGATGAGGGCGAGGCCAAGCAGTTCATCGCCGACTGGAAGACCTCCGAAATCATCAAAGGCTGGGCAAAAGCCTAGCAACGCATTTTATGGCAGCCTGCACATTCAATATCGACAACAACAAACACGTGAGCGAGCTGCAGAAGGTCACTCGCGATGATCTCTACGGAAGCCGCCGGATCCAGGCCCTGGACCCGGACAGCAAGCCTTTGCGGCGGGCAGGAGTTCCCGAAGAGGGCAACCTTTACCTGGTTTCCGGCGATGTCGCCCGAACGACACGCGCTGGCGATCAGTTTACCCTAACGCCGCCGGAGGTCGTGGACAGCGCCACCGGGCAGAAAAAGGAACTGCTGCCGAGTTCTTTCAAGCAGGCCCCGGAATTTCGCAAAGCCTCCGCTGAGGAAGTGAGCATGCTGGAGGTGGCGTCGGTTTATCGACTCCCCGGCGCCCAACTCTCGCCAGGGGCGCTCTACGTCGGCACGTTCAATTACCGGGATGGCGTTGAGCGCAACGACGCCGCGATCGTCACCAACGGGCACGGCACATTCCTGCTCGTTGGAAAAATCAAAAAGCCGGCCTGCGTCGGAATGGAAATTGATTCCCAAATCATCGCGGAGGCCGCGGCCGGCGAGGAAGCCGGGGAATCGGCCGAGAACTTCGAGTCCTTGTTCTGACGTCGACAGAGGAGAATCACATGTACATCAAACTCACCAACTTTCAGAAGCGCACAGCGGAATTGTTCCTGTTGTCTTTGAACGGGTCGAAAACCAGCAAGCGGGTCATCACCACCGCCAACGGCCAGATGGAGCCGGAGTCACAGGCGATCATCACCCGCATTCCCGGAGGCTGGACGGCGGACAAGAAACCGGAGCAAATCGCCGAGGCGCTGGTCAAATCCGATCCCGAAATCGACACGCGGCTCATCGGCAAGCCGGTGCGCATCCGTTCCCTGGCCTACCTGGACGAGCAACGCAAGCCTGTGTGCCACTTCCGGCTGGTCGAGGAGAAACTGACTCCGGAAGGCACGGTAAAAGAAACCAGGCCCTACAAGGTCAGCGAGTCCAACATCGAGCTGCCGATCCAACTCTCTCCCAAAGGCAGCCAGACGACCGAGGATCTGGTGCAGAAGTTTGTCCTGCACAAGATTTACCAGGTCGTTCACCTGGACAGCCTCTCATTCGATTACCTCTTCAAGCTGTGCCAGGAGATCCAAGGCATTGGATTTGTCCGCGTGAACGGCGGGATCAAGGGCAACGAGCCGTTGACCCTGCGCCGGGAAGGCCTCCCTTCCTTCGCCTATCTGCGCGGCCGGATCGACGGCGATAAATACTGCTGCACGCTGCATCTTACCCACCAGGAACTCAGAGCGCCTGCGGAGTAGTTCACGAACGGGCGATCACTCCCGCACAGCAGCACAGGTTTTCGAGCGCCGTGGCCTATCACCGATCCCGGTATTATCCCTGAGCTACCCATACGCTGGCTGCGCCAAACAAGCATCACCCAGCAGTGCTACCCCATGCGGGCCTATAATGGGGTAAAATGCGAGTTGCGATGCCAACCGAGACCAGCAAGTCATTTCGTCGATTCAAGGGGTTCTATCGGCTGGAAGAGGAAGCCAAACAGCAGCTTTACGACCTGCTGGCGGG
>Ga0224558_1001829_pt1 | contig 21039 bp, 21 predicted proteins | sample 714S32024metaG_FD_180682 | JGI IMG/M metagenome (GOLD analysis project Ga0224558, IMG submission 180682) | Peat soil microbial communities from Stordalen Mire, Sweden - 717 S3 20-24 | ecosystem: Environmental > Terrestrial > Soil > Wetlands > Peat | place: Sweden: Norrbotten County, Stordalen...
CGACAACGGTGACGGCACCGCCACCCTGGCCGGTACCCCGGCCGTGGGCAGCAACGGCATCTACTCGTTCACCATCAACGCCTCCAACGGAGTGGGCAACCCGGCGTCCCAGACCTTCACGTTGACGGTGGAGGTGGCCCCGGCCATCACCTCGAGTGCCAGCACCACCTTCACCGAGGGCTCGGCCGGCAGCTTCACGGTGACCTCGACTGGCCTGCCCAGGGCGGCCCTGTCCGAGACAGGCGCCCTGCCCAGCGGTGTGACCTTCACCGACAACGGGGACGGCACCGCCACCCTGGCCGGAACTCCCACCGTCGAGGGCACGTTCGCCCTGAGCCTGACCGCATCCAACGGGGTGAGCCCGAACGCCACCCAGTCCTTCACGCTGACCGTGGACGGACCGCCCTCGATCACCTCGGCCGACCACGCCACCTTCGCCGAGGGTTCGGCCGGCAGCTTCACGGTGACCTCGTCCGCCACCCCGACGGCGGCGCTCTCCGAGTCCGGATCCCTGCCCAGTGGAGTGACCTTCACCGACAACGGGGACGGCACCGCCACCCTGGCCGGCACCCCGGATGTGGGCACCAGCGGTATCTACTCGTTCACCATCGACGCCTCCAACGGGTTCAGCCCGGACGCCCTCCAGACCTTCACGTTGACGGTGGAGGTGGCCCCGACCATCACCTCCGGCGACGGCACCACCTTCACCGAGGGTTCGGCCGGCAGCTTCACGGTGACCTCGACCGGCCTGCCCACGGCAGCACTGTCCGAGACAGGCGGCCTGCCGAGTGGAGTGACTTTCACCGACAACGGTGACGGCACCGCCACCCTGGCCGGCACCCCGGCCCCTGGCAGCAACGCCACCTACTCGTTCACCATCGACGCCACCAACGGGGTCAGCCCGGACGCCACCCAGACCTTCACCCTCACGGTGAATGCGGCTCCGGCCATCACCTCGGGCGACGCAACGACCTTCACCGAGGGTTCGGCCGGCAGCTTCACGGTGACCTCGACCGGAAACCCGACGGCGGCGCTGTCGGAGTCCGGTGCCCTGCCCAGCGGAGTGACTTTCACGGACAACGGCGACGGCACGGGGACGCTGTCGGGATCCCCGTCCACCGGAACGCAGGGCACCTACCCGCTCACCATCACGGCCTCCAACGGGGTCAGCCCGGACGCCAGTCAATCCTTCACCCTCACCGTCGACGGCCCACCATCGATCACCAGTGGCAGCTCGACGACGTTCACCGAAGGGACCGCCGGCACCTTCACGGTGACCTCGACCGGTGTGCCCACAGCCTCCCTGTCGGAGTCCGGCGCCCTACCGAGTGGAGTGAGCTTCACGGACAACGGGGACGGCACCGCCACCCTGGCCGGCACCCCGGCCGCCGGCACCAGCGGCACCTACCCGCTGACCATCGACGCATCCAACGGGGTCAGCCCTGACGCCAACCAGTCTTTCACCCTCACGGTCGACGCCGCACCGAGCATCACCAGCGCAGACTCGGCGACGTTCGGCGTGAACCAGGCGGGGACCTTTACGGTCACGGCGTCAGGTGACCCGACGCCGACCATTTCCGAGTGGGGGAACCTCCCCCACGGTGTGAGCTTCTCCGGCGGCGTGCTCTCGGGTACGCCAACGCAGTCCGGCACATTCCCGGTGCTGTTCACGGCCACGAACGAGGCAGGCTCGTTTACCCAGACGTTCACGCTCACAGTGACCGGCTTCCGGATCACGACGACATCCTTGCCGACCTTGACGGAGGGGGTTCCCTACAGCGTGCAGCTGACTGCTGTCGGCGGTATCTCGACTCTGACATGGAAGAAGACGGCAACACTGCCGAAGGGCCTCAAGATCTCGAAAACAGGGGTGCTATCAGGGACCGTGAACGCCAATACGGTGTTGCCGGGAACCTACACGGTGTCTGTCGAGGCCATCTCGCCGAAGGCGAATGGACACGCGAAGCAGACGGCGAGTGCGAGCCTCTCCCTCACTATCGTCTCGGGATCCTGATCCGGCACACCATCACGCTCACGCCCGTGTGGGGGGCTGAAAGCCTCGTTGTACCCCTCGGGATCGGCCCAGCTGGCGGTCGCTTGCGTTCGTCAGCGTCGGCTGGCTCCTGCTGACGCTCGCCCATGGTGCCGAAAACTCAAACAAGGGTTGGTGGTGGTTACCAACGGCCAGTCCAAATTGGCACGCAGCTGCGGTTGTTCCAGAAAGTCCAGGTCAGGAGATGTGGGCCGGTCTGAACTCGCAATGGAGAGGCCGACGGTTCGAGTCCGTTCACCCCCACCAGGGTCCGTGACCTGCACGTTCGCACCGGCGATCGGGACGGTGCGCGAACCTGACCGGGATGGGTACGCACGTTCCGAGGATGTCACAACGGCCCGCTACCGTCTCGGTCCATGAGACCGTCCAGACTCCTTGTCAGACTGGCGAGTGGTGCGGTAACCAATGTCGAGTTCTCGGACGCGCTCCGACTGATGGAGGCGCTTGGCTTCGAGGAGCTGAGGGTATCCGGAAGCCACCACGTGCTCGCTCGACCGGGCATTCCCGAGCAGCTGAACTTCCAGGACCGGCGGGGACAGGCGAAGCCCTACCAGCTTCGACAACTCATGACCTTGGTACAGCGATACGATCTGAGGGTCGAGGAGGGCAAGTGAGAGCGCCGGCTTATCCCATCAACGTGTTCTGGAGCGACGAGGATGAGATGTGGGTGGCGGACGTCCCTGATCTGGCCTACTGCTCGGCACTCGGCGACACCCCGCACGAAGCTGTCGCCGAAGTCGAAGTCGCAATCGAAGCGTGGCTCGACGCGGCAACCTCCAGTGGCCGGGCCGTACCCGAGCCGTCTGCCCGCATGGCCCAGGCCTGACTCGCAATCACTTCGGCCATAGTCAGGCCGGACAAATCTCTTCTTGGCTGACCAGGTCGAAGGCGGCACCAGTGGCGACCAGATTCCGGTTCGTATTGTGTCCTCCAAGGTCCACCGAATCGTTGACCTGCATCTTCGCGGTACCAATCGGGCCGGTGCGCGAACCGCGGTCCAGGTGGATGAAGGTTGGCTGCCGACTCGACCTCTCTTGCGGCCGGCCCGCTGTTTTCAGCTGATGACGGGCCGTCGAGGCGAACTTCGATATTCCAGTGCGAACAGTCACCTCTGACGAGGTGATGACCCATGCCGCAGCCTTGCTCCAGTTGGCAGCTGACCTCGGACTGAGCCGCCCGCGTCTGCGGCGCGACGGTACCGTCGTCGTCCACAGGGACGAGGCAGGCTACCTGGCCACGACTCGTCTTTCGGCGACCGACTCGGAGCTCATTGCGCCTATGTACACGTCATCTCCGACGATGCGCCCGCCGGTGAGACAGACGCTCGGGAGATGTGACCGCCGCCGAAGGTCTCGGCGGACTTGTCCTCCTGGAACATCTTCGATCGTTCTTGTTGATGACTAGGGCTTTCCTCAACATGACAGGCTTACCGGACACCACCAGATCAACATCGACATCCGGACTGGACTGCACTCTGGCACGGCGGCAAGGGTCGCGCTGATGGGGAGATCTCCGTCGCTTCCGTCAACTCCCGCGCCACGGTCTTGCACTACGTCGGTGAGTTTGAGCACTTCGCCGGTGCTCACCCCCAGATGACGGAGCGATGGGCCATGACCCTCGGGTCAATCGATCAAGCAGCGATGACAGCGGCGGGGCTCTGTCGTCGATAGTTTGGGAGGGCCGTGACGAAGAGAGTGTGGCAGTTCGATCCGAGTAGCGGTGGGCGTCCGGTTCCAGATGCGGTGCGCCGGGCGACGAAGGCGGCGATCCTCGATCATGGTCAGCGGCACTTCACGGGCCGCTACCGGGAGCTCGACGTGCGTTTCAAGGCGCAGCTCTGTTACGTGGGCGCCTATGTCGAACCGGAGGAGCCGGTCGATGCCGGCGGAACCCGGGGCGGATACCTCGAGCGGATTCGATCGAGCGAATTGAAACTGTGCCGACTCCGCTTCTTTGCCCCTGACCGGTGGTCACTGGCCATCTACAGCTACGCCCAGGAGCGATACGAGACGTCCGTGTTCGCCGACGGGGGGTTCATCGGTCGTCCCCAGGACGGGTTCGACCTCGCAGCCAACCTCCACCTCGGGTGACGGATCTGTCCGGTATGAGCACCGAGCAGGAACCGGTACGGGTATACGGTCCGGAGACATGGAGGACGGTGGCCGGGCGCGATTGGTCGTGGTGGGATCTGTGGTTCTGCGTGATCGCAGTGAAGGACCATGGCGGGGATCTTGCCGCGTTGCAGTCCTTGGCTGGCGAACTCGCTTACCGGATCCGTCGCCTGGATCGAGGGATGTTCCAGAGCCGGGACAGCGACGATGCCCGGCTCAGCCATCTGTTCGATCTGGCCGAGCGCTTGGGTGCGGCGGGCCTTGCTCCGGCCGATCTGGCCAACCCAGCGGTGCTGGCTGATCGCAAGATCACGGCCCGGGCGCGGGCGAAGTTTAAAGGGAGCATTCCCGACGGGACATATGCCAGAACCCCACCGATGCTCGATTTGCCCCGTCAGTGGCTGCATCGGCGGGCGCGTCACGGACTCTGGTCGACCTTCGCTGTCGATCCAACGGCTTTCTACGAGAAGTTCCGTCCCACGGTGGATCGCAAGGGGGGCCTCTCCGAGAACCAGACCAGCCGGGTCGTCGACACCCTCTACGGCCGGGTGGTGAGGCTTGACGGTCCGCGCCGCAATACCGCCGAGCGGTTGGCGCTCTACCGCGGGTTCTACACCGCCGCTGACGAGCTCGCCGATATTGCCGATGACAGCGATGGCCATTTGGGTGAGGTGCGTACCGAGATGTGGCTCGTCTACCTCGACATCGACTGGCGGGAGACCGGCATGTCTCCAGATGACTACTGGCGGGATCTGTGCGGTCTACGCATGTGGGAGGACTACGGCATGGACTTCGATCAGGAGCGGGCTTGGTTCCGCTCGGTCCAACAGGACGAGATCACCCTCATTGAACGCATCCTGTTGGAGCTGGCTGAGGAGGCCGTCTCATACGTCTTGGACTACGAGGCCGACAAGGCGCTCGCCGCAATGGCACAACTTCGCAGCTCGACCAGCAGACAGAGTTCCGGCACACCCGGTAGACGTTCCGGAAGAAAGTGACAGCCGACCTGACCCGACGCGTCCAAAGATGCGGTCGGTCTCTGACCCGGGACGACCAGTCCAATGGTCAACCCTCATCGACGCCAGCCGTGGAGAGGTCAGAACGCTGGATCGATCAATTGTTCTTCGGGCTGCGGATGATCGTTGTCCTCATCGAGCCAGTCCCCGTCAGTTCCTTCAATCCACCCATAGGGGGCGCCGCCTGGCGTGTAGCCCACGACGAACATCCGAGCGTCGCCGTAGTCCAACCAGTCACAGAGGCCGTCATCGGTATGGAGGCCGTGCGGGCGCGCCCTGCGACGGTCACCTTGGTGGCGTTTGGCCATCTCCATCGTTTATCAGCGGAAGCCCGAGTGCCGGTTGATCTCCATTGGCGTGGCGGAATGACGAAGCATCCGATCTCCGCTGTCAGCGCAAAAGACCAGCTCATTGTTCGCTTGGGGTCTTGACCGCCTGACCCCGGAACATCGGTCGCATGGGAATCCCGCAATCGCCCCCCATTTGGTTGACACGCTGTTGGGGTCGTCGTCGGGCAAGCCTGATTTTGCTTTGGTGGGCGCGTCGAACGCCAGTCCAGTCGGTCTCGGGGCATCCTGGACCCGGGTGGTGCCCCTCCTACCCCAGACCATCTGGGCGATTGCACCGCCGGCAACCGCTTCCGCAGGCGAGTCGAGGATCCACCGCCACCGCCAAAGGCAGCAGTACCGTCACACCCAGTTGAACCGGTGACCCCGCAGCGGAGGTGAACGCGTGACGGCGACGATGGACGTCATAGATCTGGTAGAGCGGAGCGGTGAGCTCAAGGCCGAATTGGTCGAATTCTCCCAGAAACCCCAGTACAAGCAGGCGTTTCATGAGGTGGCCTCGGAGCACCTGGGGGAAGATGGCGTGATTGGGGAGGGGAAGCTCATCGATATCCTCGACCGTCTCGTCCTCCAGCATCGACTCCCCGGCGGCCAGACGATCGTGGAGCAGTTCGTGGCATCGCGCCCGGACCTTCCCGCACCTGAGCGGGACGTGCTGCTCGGGTGGCGCGACGTAGTGGAAGGCATCTTTGAGGTGGGACGCCGCGATGGTGATGCCCTGATCGTCACGAACCTGGTCGACGAGCTGACGTACCGGGTGCGCTCCAACATGGGCGGTGAAGTGTTTCGAGTCCTCCGACCACGCTCATACATGATCGCCCGCTTCGTGCCGATCGGAAGCGAATGGCTGGTGAGCGGGGTCATCCATCCGATCGCCAGGAGTGGGCGGAAGGTCGCCTACGCGATTGCCGCCGACCTCGCAACGAAATACCCCGAATTGGTGTTCCGCAACCCCGCCTTCTTGGAACGAGGGTGGGAGTTGCAGCGAAGTGATCGCGAGCGGTTCGTACGGTTCTTCGAGACGGACATGGCGCTCATAGAAGGTACGGAGCTGACCGAGCGGATGCGGCAGTACGCGGCCTTCAGCCGGCGCGAGGTCCTCGCCCAGTTGGCGGCGCAGGAGATTGACAGCTTCGCCAACCGCCCCCTGGTCGAATTCGACTTCCCGCCTGATCTGGTGACGTCCGGGACAGTGGCGGTGATCTATGACGAGACCGACGGGCTCGCGTTCTTTGGGGGCTTCGGCGAGTTTGAGCGGGCCTTCACCGAGCCGCCCCTACTCGATCAACGGCACTACCGCCAGCGGGTCCTCGACTACCTCGACGACGACAGCGTCTCACCGCTTCCCTTCCGGCGGATGGCCGATCTGGATCCAACTCGTGCAAGTGAGGTGCTCGGGCGGGTCCTTGGCCGTAAGAGCTTCGACTGGCAGCGCGACGGTGAGAAGCTGATGCGTCAGCGCAAGCGTTCCTTCTTTGACCGTGCACCGTTGCCCGGCCTCCTGCTGATCAGCGCCCGATTGGCACCCTACGTCGGTTCGGCTTAGAAGCGACGGCTCCGCATCGCCGGCATCGCTGGCTGGCCGGGAGCTGCTGCTGATCGCGCAGGCCGGAACCTCATGCGTATGGTGTCACCTCGGGCCAGCCGGTGCGCTCAGCAGCTCGAGGCTGGCCACCTCGAAGTTCCTGATCGCAAGCGGTGAGCTCATACCCACAGAACCACCGGTCATTCACTCACCGAGCCGTCCCGGGCTCTGGACTCGAATCGCCCCAAGAGCGATGACCTTGCCGGTTACCGCGGGGACGCGGTTCGTATTGTGTGACCCAAGGCCCACCGAAGTTGCGGGAATTGCAATGTGTTCCCTGGTAGATGGCGGTTTTCGGTCCCGGCTTCATCGACCGAGACAACTGGCGATGTCCGGACCCCTGAACCGGCAGATTCGCCCTGACTGCATGAGCGATCCCGGGTGGGGAGGCAGGCATGTCGATGCCTCGATGACTGCAGATCCATTTCGGTGGGGGACGGTCGGTTCAGCGACTCCGAAGCCAGGCGGTGATGGCCTCCCCGATTTCGTCGGGGCTGTCCTCCTGGATGAAGTGGATGCCTGCAACCGTGGTCTCGGTCTGGTTGGGCCAGGTTCGGCAGAATTCCCGTTGGGCACCTGTGAGGATCGAGCCCGGCTCTGCGTTGATGAAGAGTTTGGGGACGTTCGTGCTGGCGAGCCAGTCGGCGTAGGCCTGCACGATCTCGACGACCTCGGCCGGCTCGCCTTCGATGGGGATCTGGCGGGGCCACGTGAGTGTGGGGCGACGACCCTCCCCTGCCTGGGCAAAGGGTCGACGATACTCATCCATTTCGTCCGCATTAAGGTGTCGGATAATCGAGGAAGGCAGAATCGTCTCCACAAAGAGGTTGCGGTCAAGGATCAGTTCTTCCCCTGCGTCGGATCGCATCGCCTGAAAGATGCCGCGAGCGCTCTCGGGCCACTCGTCCCAGGTGATGGGTCGGACGATGGCTTCCATGTAGGCGACGCCGGCGACGCGATCGCGGTGGCGGTTGGCCCAGTCGAAGCCGAGCGCCGAGCCCCAATCGTGGACGACGAGGGTGACGGCATCGCCGAGGTCGAGCTGGTCGATGAGCCCGTCGAGATATTGGCGGTGCTCGACGAACCTGTACGAGTCGGGTCCGGGAGAGTCGAGCTTGTCTGAGTCGCCGTGGCCGATCAGATCGGGAACGATGCAGTGGGCCTGCTCGGCGACATGAGGGACCACGTTCCGCCAGAGGTAGCTCGAGGTGGGATTGCCATGGAGGAAGACGACGGGGTCGCCGACGCCGGTCTCGTGGTACGCCATCCGCTTGCCGTGGACGGTCCGGTACGCCTTGTCGAGCGGCTGTTCGGTCATCTTGGGGAGTTTGGTAGCGTTTGCTATCGTTTGTCAACCCGCCGTCCAGACCTGGAGAAGCCATGGCGCGTCCAGCCAAATTCGAAGTCGTGGAGGTGTTGGACCGGGCGACCGAGCTCTTCTGGCGCGACGGCTGCGACGCGGTGACGATCCGTGATCTCGAGGTAGCCCTCGACCTGCGGGCTCCGTCGATCTACAGGCGCTTCACGACCAAGAACCATCTGATCGCGTGCTGCGTCGAGCGTTACGTCGACCAGGTGGTCCGCGGTCGCGTTCATCGCATTCTGGAGGGCTCCGACGATCCGGTTGAGGGTCTGAGGTTGTTTTTCACATCGGTCCTCGAGCCGTTACGCGACGAGCGCGGCCCGCGGGGCTGCCTGCTCACAGTCACCGCCGGCCAGGCCGCGTTCCTCGACCCCGAGATCGGGGCTGCGGTGAGAGCTGGCTTCGAGGTTCTCGAAGCGGCGTTCCACGTCCAGCTCGAACGGGGCCAGGCCACCGGTCAGCTTCGCAACGGCATCGACGTCGCCGCGCTAGCCACTACGCTGCTGGCGTCCTTCGAGGGCCTGCTCGTCCTCGCTCGAAGCGATGCGGACGGCCTGCCAGCTGGCATTGATGCCACGTTCGGCGCCCTCCTCGCCCCGACCTGACCGCTCACCGACCCAAGGAACTCCATCATGTCCAACGCTGCACCGGTCCACTTCATCGCCCACTTCACCGTGAACGACCCCGACGGCTATCGCCGGTACGAGAAGGGGTTCTTCCCAATCCTGCGAGCCCACGGCGGGCACTTCATCACCTACGACGACAACCCCGTTGTCCTCGAGGGTCAACAGGCCGAGGGCCGCACCGTGCTCATCGGGTTCGACTCCGAGGACGCATGCCTCACCTGGTGGAACTCCCCTGAGTACATCGAACTCGCCAAGTTTCGCCATGCCGCCACTATCACCCACTCGATCGCGATCGTGCACGCACCCCCACCGCGCTGATTGGAGCGGCGGCGGCTCGGAATCTCGCGCCAACTGGTCGCGTACTGACGGGACGGGGGCAGATTGGGTACTCCCAACCGTTCGATATCCCCTTTCCGTGCACCAAGTGCGGCACGATGGGAGCCCAGTTGGGCGACAGCCGCCGCATGCATTCAGGCCCCGATGAAGGTGTCCAGGATGGACACCAGTTCGTCTGGGACGTCCTCCTGGATGAAGTGGTTCGGGCCATCGAGCACCACGTGGGGCTGGCCCTGGGCCCCGGGCACCCGTCGCTGGAAGCTGAGGTGTGCACCCGGTGCGAAGGCGATCGGGTCGTGGTCACCGAACACGGTCAGGAACGGCTTCTCCGATGTCTCCAGGTAGGCCCAGGTGTCCCGCATCATCGGCACGCCCGGGTTGTCGGGCTGCACCGGGATCAGCACGGGGAACCGCTTGGGCGACGCCTGGTACGAGCCGTCGGGAAAGGGCGCCTCGTACGCGGCGACCTCGGCCGGCGAGAGCTCCCGAGTTGTCCCGCCCCGGATCAACGCGCCGATCGGGAGTTCGTCCACCGACTGGCTGAAGGCCAGCCAGTCCTCCATGAACTTGTTCAGCCCCTTGCCTTCGGGCAGACCGGTGTTGGATGCCACCACCCGGTCGAAGCGCTCGCCATGGCGGGGCAGGAGGTTAAGTCCCGCCGTCCCGCCCCAGTCCTGGCAGAACAGGGTGATCCGTTCCAGGTCCTCTCCCACCAGCCACTGGCTGAGCCAGTCGACGTGGGCCGCCAACGTGTACACGTCCTGGTCCACCGGCTTGTCGGAGCGACCAGTCCCATGAGGTCGGGGGCGAGCACCCGGTGGCCGCGGGCCACCAGTCCAGGGATCATCAGCCGGTACAGGTAGCACCACGACGGGTTGCCGTGCAGCAGCAGAACCGGGTCGGCGCCGCGGGGCCCCTCGTCCAGGAAGTGCATGCGCAGTGCGGTCCGGTCGGCCGCCGTCACCTCCCGGTAGTTCGGAGCAAAAGCGAAGTCGGGCAGGTCGGCGAACCGCTCGTCGGGGGTGCGGAGAACCTCCATGGCATTCACGCCCCCGCGGTCACGACGGAGCCGATGAGGTCCTCGACGAGGGGATCGACGACCACCACGATCTGCTCGGCCACGCCCTCGGTGCCGGCCAGGAGGGGGAAGGTGGCGTCGTCCACCCGGTCGAACCGGACGTCGTCCCACACCCGGCCGTCTCCAAGGATCACCCCATCCACCGCGAAGTGGACCACCGGCACCACGCCGTCCGGGTCGGCCTCCGGGGTCGCCCCCTCGACGAAGCGCCGGACCCGCATCACCACCGGGCCGCTGCCGGCCCCGGCTTCTGCCAATCAGCACTCGATTGGCACCCTACGTCGGCTCGCCGTAGAAGTGGCGGTTCCGCATGGTCAGCGTCGCCGCCGGGCAAGGGGGTAGCGCGAGGCTTTTCATCCCGGCGGGCGAGTCGCCAGCTGAATGATCTCCCTTTCGGTGCGCCGGCAGCTGTCCGAGACCGGACGCCTCAAAAATCCTGATCGCAGCTGGTGAGCTCACGCCAACGATGGGGTCCTCGCCGCGCCCGACCACGGGAGGATCGAGTTCACTTGGATCCTCTCTGCGATCATGTGCGCAGCGCTCCGGCGAGAACGTACAGGTCATGGCGGTTCGAATACGAGTGCCTACGGCCCGCTGACGTCCTGAACAGCATGTTCGCAGTTTCGATCGTGCGCGAACCGTCTGCTCCTCTCCCGGAGGGGTGACCGTCCAGCGGTCAGATGCCGACGACGTGGACGAGATCACTGAGTCCGGCGAAGTCGGCGGGATTTCGGGTGTAGAGCGCGAGGCCGTTGGCGTGCGCAGTGGCTGCGATGAGCAGGTCGGCGACACGCCGTCGATGTGACCGGCTCGTCTCGGCGACGGCGGCCACGATCTGTCCGTAGCTCCGAGCCGCGGTGGCGTCGAAGGGGAGTGGCTCGAAGGTCGCCTCTACCTGTTGGAGACGAGCCTGACGACGTGCACCCTCGGAACTGGAGGTAGCGAGGTGTGGTCCAGCAGCCAGCTCGGCGAGGGTGATCGCGCACACAGCGACCTCTTCTGGAAGGGCAGCGGCAACCGTCGGGTCGTCCCAGTCGATGACAACCGAGGTGTCGAGCAGGCCCGTTGGCATCTACAGGCCTTGGTCTACGACCCGATCGAGATCCGCCCTGAACCGTTCTCGGTTGATCCGTGGCCCAGTGGCGGCGAGCACCAGAAGCTCAGCCGTAGGCACAAAGGTCCGGCGCGTCTGTTGGATCGGACGTAGTTCCGCTACGGGCACGCCGTTGCGGGTGACGACGAAGCTCTCGCCGGCGGCGACGGCCTCGATCACTCTTGCGTTGTCGTTCCGGAGCTCTCTCTGTGCGATGGTCTTTGCCATGAGACCACTGTAGCACTTTGAGCTACGATACGCTACGAGGTCTCTGGGTGGCCTCAGACTGATCGAACCTCCTCGTCGTCCTATCATCGAGGTCGATGTTGGGACCGCCGACTGTGGGGTAGCGGTTCGTATTGTGTGACCCAAGGTCCACCGAGGTCCCTGGCCTGCACGTTCGCACCATCGATCGGAACGGTGCGCGAACCGGCCTATACGATCGCGGCCAGCGGTCTGTACAATTCTATAGAGATCTTGTACAATGAATCGCATGGCGAAGATGGCAGTCAGCGAAGCCCGGGACCGACTCTCCGAGGCGGTGGAGACGGCCCGCACCGAAGCGGTGTTCCTCGAGCGCTACGGCCGGCCTGCAGCGGTGTTGGTCAGCCCCGAACGGTATGAGGAGTTGATCGAGGCACTCGAGGAGGCAGAAGACGCCCAGGCCTTCGACACTGCGATGGCAGAGGAAGGTCCCAATATCCCCTGGGGTGAGGTGAAGGCCGATCTCGGCTGGAAGTGACGACATACCGCATTGAGCTGCGTCCCGCTGCGGCCCGGGCACTGTGCAAACTCGACCCGGCAGTTCGTCCCCGTATCCAAGGCGCAATCGGGCTACTTGCCGACGACCCGAGGCCGCCAGCATCGCGACCTCTGCGAGGTCGTCCTGGTTATCGGGTGCGCGTAGGCGACTACCGCATCATCTACACCATTGCCGATGACGTGCTCTTGATCGTGGTTGTGACTCTTGGACATTGCCGTGAGGTCTATGACCGGTAGTGGCTTGCCTCCGAAGTGACCGTTGGGATCGACAAGATCCGTCGCATCAGATACTGAAGTCTGGGCCGCGCACATAGGGCGACTGGTGCGGATGACGCGGGAGGACTCGCCCACGCAGAGGCCCTGGAGAGCGCTTTCTCGTGCCGACACCTCTTGAACACTGCGCGACGGATGTTGTGCCGCTATTGCCGCTCGGAGTTCCGCTGGTGTGCATGACGCTGCAATGGCACTTGCCAGGCCGGAACAGTTGAGGTTGCGTGATGGTCAACGTGAGTCGCTACGGGCCGACAGTCATCACCGACCTTCAAGTGCAATCTGGTGGCCGTCGAGGTTGTCGTTGGCACGCTCTGGGGCTCGATGTGCAAGCAGCCAGAGCGAGCTCAGGTACGAGGACCGTGAGGACCAATCATCGCCTCGGCGTCTCTCCGATAGCAACTACTTGGTCGAAAGGACGCTTGCGAACCAGGCTGCCCGATACCGCCCGGTGTATGCGCCACCACGCCACCGGAGGGTTCCTCCGAACTGAGGAGTGAAAAGGCTCCGACTACGACTCCAACCAGACCCGACCCTCAAATCCACCCTTCTCGTGTTTCTTCGTGACACCGACGGACTCCACGGCGTCCCAGTCGATGCCGTAGTGCTCGGCCAGGGCATAGAGCACTTCGACGACGTCCGCTAGCTCCTCGATGCGTTCATCTTCGGGGGCAGCCAGGAGCTTCGCAATCTCTTCGTGGAGATTGGACTGGAGGGCAAGGTCATACTCTTCGTCACCGAGCAGTGCAGTATGGGGGTCACCGCCTGCCGCTCGGATCGTGTCGGGAACCTTGTCCCGCACCAACTTCCCTGATCGTCGTTGTTGCACCATCTGGATACGGTGTCACAGAATCGCCTGAGGGGGCGATCCAGCGTGACTCTTCCATAGTCGATTGCAAGCCAGCGTCTCCTCGAGGGCGAAAGCCGGTTGGGTGGGACACTCCAAATACCATCTCGTCGCCCACGGCCCTTCACGCCGCACTCCGGGGAGCGGCAACATGAAATTGACCTCGGTCAATACCCAGTTGCCGACCCATCGGTGTGCCGCGTACTGCGTGTCGAAACCAGCGTCTCACGCTAGTAGGCCGGTGGCCAGTGAGTATGCCGTGGCTCTTCAAGAAACAGGCTCAGCACTGGCGACCAGCCTTGCGGCCGCGGTCGCTCCGGCGGCTGCCCCCATCATGATTGACCGCCGACCGTACCGTTCTACCTCCCTTTCCGCACATCTGACATCGGTTTCACGTCCCCCAACCCTCGGCACGCTCGACGCTGAGGATCTCCAGGCCCTCGAGGTCCGAGACCAGCTCGCGTAGGTGGCGGGCAGCCTCGATCCGGGGCCGGAAGCGCTCTTCCTGCTGGGGAGTTAGCCAGCGGATGAACCGCCTGTTCTGGTGGGTGTAGCTCCACCGGAGGTAGGCCCGGTGGAGATCTGGTGGCTCGGCGTGGCAGCGGCAGTTGGCCTTGCCACAGCGCGTGCTGCGCTCTAGGTCCGGCGCGTTCCTGCCCCCATGGGCGAACAGCACCACGGTCTCGCCGTTGGAAGGTCTCAGGTCGAAGGTCAGGTGCGCATCGATCCAATCGTCGGGCCCTGGCACGCAGCTGCAGGCGGCATGAGCGTCGGGCACGAGGCCGACCGTCTCGATCACGGTGCTCGCCGGGGCCTCGATGGCGTGTGGCTGTGGAGCGATGATTCCAACGCGGTGGCGGATGTCGGGCATGTGGGGCGAGGTTCCTCTCGGGCGATGAGCACCATCAGCCCTCGTGGTCACCGGTCGGCTCCGGCCCACCGCGAAGATACGCAGTTCGCGGGTTGCCCAATGAGAGGCAACTCTACCGTTGCCTATCAACCGAGACGCTCGGGGGCGTGATCCACGCACGACGACCGGGGCAGGCGCGACCGCCTGCGCATCCAGCTTGCGCTGGCCCGAGGCCCGGACCGGCCACGGATGGGCCGTACGGGGTCGTTCCTCGCTCCGCCTGACGACCGGTGCAGTGGCGGCCTCGGTGGTGCCCTGGAGGTGGTGCCCTGGAGGTGATGCGCGCATGTAACAAGCGATCACGAAGCTGTGACCCAGAAGCAGCGCCGGCACCACTGTCAGGAGATGAGCGATGAACCTGTTGCCAGAGCCCAGATCGCACGGGAGCGAGTCCGGTTGCGGCTCCGTCCTGGAGCACAGCGAGGCCGGGGAGCCCGCGCTCAGCCGGGATCTGATGCCCAGGCCCGGGCAAGCCAGTGACTGACACCGCCGGCACCAAGCGTGCTCTCCTGTCGATGCCGACCTCCATCGGCGACGTGGATACAACGTGGCTCACCGGCGCCCTGCAGTCGTGCTTCCCGGGAGCAGCCGTCAAGGCGGTATCCGTCGAGACGATCGGGACCGGGGTGGGATTGATGGGCCTGCTCTACCGGGTGACGGTGGACTACGAGGGCTCCGCTCTGTCCGGTCCCCGGTCGCTGATCGTGAAGCTCCCCGTCCTCATCGACGCCACTCGCCAGGTGGCTGCGGCGTACCGGCACTACGAAAAGGAGGTCGCATTCTACGCCGACCTCGCACCACTGACTGCCGTGGCGACCCCACAGGTCTTCTACGGTGCCCATGACAAGGACACCGACAACTTCGTCCTGGTCATGGAGGACCTGAGGGGGCTGAGGCCCGCCGACCAGGTTGCCGGATGCGACCCCGAGGACTCCAGGGCCGCCATGGGGCGCTGGCAGCCCACCACGCGTCGTTCTGGGACGACTCCAAGGTCGTCGGGGACGCGTATCCGTGGCTCCCGTTCGGTTCCGACGCTCCGACTCCCCAGGGCATCAAGCAGGGGTTCGCCGCCTACTGGGAGCCGTTCGTCGAGTTCATGGACGAAGGGCTCGACCCGAGGATCCTCCCACTCGGGGACTGGGTTCCGGCTCACGCAGAAGACCTTCTCTCGGTCCCGCCGTCCCGCCCCTTCACCGTCGTCGACGGTGACTACCGACTCGACAACCTCTTCTTCGACGAGGACCGCAACGTCACCGTCCTCGACTGGCAGATCGCCACCAAGGGCGTCGGCGGCTACGATTTCGGCTACTTCGTGAGCCAGAGCCTGACCGTCGAGGAGCGACGCGCCCGCCTGGACGATCTGGCCGCCACCTATCTGGGATCGCTGTCCGCTGCGGGCATCACCTACGACCTGCCGGACTTCTGGGACGACGTTCGCAAGTGCGTCCTGTTCTGCTTGACCTACCCCGTGCAGATCATGGCGCTCGATCTGACCGATGCACGGGCTGCAGCCCTGGTCCGCGAGATCGCCAACAGGTCCACGAGCGCCATTCTCGAATTGGGCGCCCTGGAGCTCATCGAGTAGCTCCCCGCCCTCCTGGCGAAGAGACGGGCCGGAACCGGGCGAGGTGTCTCCGGGCCGGAATCAGGTGCAAGGATGATCGCGGTAATGACATCGACGAGGGAGGCCGAGATGGTCGATGTGCCCGACCACGTGGGGACCGAGCACGTCGACGTGCTCGTCATCGGTGCCGGCATTTCGGGAATCGACGCCGCCTACCACCTCCGACGGCACAGTCCCGACAGGTCCTTCCTCGTGTTGGAAGGCCTCGAAAGCTTCGGTGGCACCTGGCTCACCCACCGTTACCCGGGGGTTCGCTCGGACAGCGACCTGTACACGTTCGGCTACGGCTTCAAGCCATGGACGGGGCCGCCGATCGCCAGCGCCGCCCAGATCCTCTCGTATCTGGGTGAGGTGATCGAGGAGAACGACCTCTCCTCCCGCGTCCGCTACCGCCACCGGATCCACTTGGCGTCGTGGTCGGGCGATGACGATCTCTGGACGGTGGACGCAACCAAGACGGACACCGGTGAGCCGTGCCGGTTCACGACCGGCTTCCTGTGGATGTGTCAGGGCTACTACCGCCACGCCGAGGGCTACACGCCCGACTGGGCCGGAATGGACCGCTTCACCGGACGGATCATCCATCCCCAGACATGGCCGGACGACGTGGACCTCACCGGGAGGAACGTCGTCGTCATCGGCTCGGGTGCCACGGCGGCCACCCTGGTCCCGGCCATCGCCGCCGACTGCGCGCACGTCACCGTCCTCCAGCGCTCGCCCACCTACTTCTACGCGCGGCCCAATGCCAATGAGGTGGCCGACATGCTCCGTGAGCTCGAGATTCCCGAAGAGTGGGTACACGAGATCGTCCGTCGGAAGATCCTTCACGATCAGGAGGCGGTCACCCGCCTGTCCTTCGAGGAGCCCGAGTTCCTCAAGACCGAGCTGATCAACATGGTGCGCGATCTGCTGCCTGCCGGATACGACGTCGAGACCCACTTCACCCCCCGTTATAGGCCCTGGCAACAGCGCCTGGCTGTGGTCCCGGACGGGGACCTGTTCGCCGGGATCGCCTCGGGAGATGCCTCCATGGTCACCGATGAGATCGAGACGTTCACCGAAGCCGGCATCCTCCTCGAGTCAGGTCAGGAACTCACCGCGGACATCATCGTCACCGCCACCGGCTTCAACTTCAGCATGCTGGGCGACATCGCCTTCACCGTGGACGGCAAGACGCCCGACCTGGCCGACTCGGTCACCTACCGGGGGATGATGTTCACCGGCGTTCCGAACCTACTGTGGGTCTTCGGTTACTTCCGAGCGAGTTGGACCCTACGAGCCGACATGGTCTGCAGCCTGGGGTGCCGCCTCGTGAACCACATGGCCGAACGCGGTGCCACGCGGGTCACGCCCCGACTCCGACCCGAGGATGCCGACATGCCGATACTCCCGTGGATCGATCCGGAGAACTTCAACCCCGGCTACCTCATGCGCTCGATGCATCTGCTCCCTCGTCGGGGCGACAAGCCGGAGTGGCAGCACAGCCAGGACTACTGGGCGGAAAAGGACCTGCTGCCGATCGCCGATCTCGACGATGGCTGCCTCGTCTACGAGTGACGGAGCGCTCTGGACCCCCAACCTGACGTAACCGGCGGGCTGGGTCCGAGGGCCGGGCTCCGGAGCACTTCGGCGATCACCGGCGGCGATCAGGGGGGCCCGGGCCGGGTTCCCCTGCACCCTCTGGCTCGTCCGCTGCTCACTGTCGCGAGCGCGGCAGTGAGCAGCGGAGCCCACGAACACGCAATCGCCCGCCGGCGGTGTCAGAATCGAGACTGTCCGGGTTCATGGGGAGCACCGGAGCGGCTGACGACGAGGAGAATGGTCTCATGTCCGGTGTCTATGTGGTGAGCGACAGCTCGTGCGATCTCGCACAGGACGAGATCGACCAGCTCGACATCGAAATCGTGCCGCTGACCATCCGGTTCGGGGACGAAGAGTTCACCGATCGCCGAGACCTGGGCGTCGGAGAATTCTACGCCAGGATGGCGGAGTTCGACGGTCTCCCCCAGACGGCCTGCCCGTCGCCCGGGGCGTTCGAACGGGCGTTCCGCAGCGCGGAGGACGCCGGTGCTGACGCGGTGGTCTGTCTCAACATCTCGAGCGACCTGTCGAACACGCTGCAGTCAGCGCAGACTGCGGCCGCTGCCTGTGCCGGGCGACTGCCTATTCACGTGATCGATAGCCGGTCGGTGTCGAGCGGACTCGGCACGCTCGTGCTCGAAGCGGCCAAAGTGGCGGCCACCAGTGCCGGCGTCGACTCCGTCCTTCGTCGGGTCGGCGATCTCGTCCCTCGGACCCGCGTGTTCGCCGCCCTGAACACCCTGGAGAACCTGAAGAAGGGCGGGCGCATCGGCGGGGCCAAGGCGATGCTCGGATCGATGCTGTCGATCAAGCCATTGATCGACATCACCGGTGGGGTGGTCGAGGAGGCCGGCAAGGCCCGCACCCGCAAGCGGGCGATGCACATGCTGTACGAACAGATGACCGGCGCCGGGGCCATCGAACACGTGGCCGTGATGCACGGAGAGGCACCCGATGTCGACGAATTCCTCGATCTCATCGCCCCCCACTTTCCCCGAGAGGCGATTCGGCTCGGGAAGCTCGGGGCGGTCATCGGTGCACACGGCGGTTCCGGGATCATCGGGGTCAGCTGGGTCGACGCCGCATAGGGTTCACGCCGGGCCGGTCGGACCGTGGTCTGCTCTGGCTGGCGTGAAGCACTGGCGCGGAGTGTGCGTGGGTCGTGGACGGTGACGGGAGCGAGCACCGCCGGAAGAACTGCCATATGGCGTCATCGGCGTCGACGACGAGGAGGAGGAGGAGGAGGAGGAGGGTCCCGCGCCCCGGGCCGGCCAGGATCCGCCTGCTGGGAGGCCCGGTGTTCAATGTGCTCCCGGGCCGGACCTGCCCCGATCTCGTCAGGCGCCACAGGACGACCTCGACGCCGGAACGACAGGGTGTGTGGGCCACCCGGGTCGCCCACTCGCCGGCCGAGATGGAATCTGGCGCGCCGACGATCGTCGTACCGTCGTGGGGTGACGGACGGCACCCGTCGGACCTGACCCACAGGTCGATGCCTTCGATCACCGAGAAGCGGAGACGGGGATCTCGATTCGGGACCCCGTTCCACATGGCGATCGGATCGTTCACGTTGTGGGACTCCGTGGTCGGTACCAGTCGGGTCGGACGGATCGACGGCAGTTCGACCTGTCCGGCGACCGAGGAGATGGCAGCAGCGTGGTTGGAGCCCTCACCGGCCATGGCACAGGCCATCATCCCACCATTGGAGATACCCGTGACGTGGTTCCGGCGCAAGTCGACCGGGGTGAGCGACGCGACATCCGAGATGACCTTGAGCAGGAATCCGACGTCGTCGATGAGCCTGGCGACCGGCAGGCCGCAAGACTTCCCGGCGTTCCATCCGTACCGCGCCTGTTTGGCGACGGAATCGGGTGTCGGAACCTTGGAGATGCGAGTCCCGTTGGGATAGGTGACCAGAAATGCTTCGTGGTCGGCGGTCGGATCCATGCCGGAGGTGATCTCTTCGAGCTGCGCGTTCTGGGTGGCGCCGTGAAGGTTGAGCACCAGGGGGAGTGGCTTGCCGGACGCCGCCGCCGGGGGGATGTGCAGTCGGTAACTCCGGGCCAATCCGTCGAGCGTGATCGGGAAGACGTACGAGCTACTCATCGGAGCCGGCATGGTTGCTGCCGAGGTCGTCGCCTCTCACGTCGGCGTGGACGGCAGTGACACGATGAGCGCGGCGATCGGGAGCAGCAGGGCGATCGTCGACGCTTGACGGCGTGGCGTACGGCCCATGGTGGTGGTTCCGCCTCTGGGGCAGGGGGCGTGCACCCCGCTGGACGTGGCCGGGAGGCCCTGGTGAGTGGGCGGGCCCCCGCGGGGGAAACCGGCTCGCCACTTCACGGCAGCAGGCCGGCCGCAGGTCGCTCACGGTGGCTGGTGTCTTTCGCATGTGTAGGTACTCGCGATCTGAGGCCAGATCGGTCAGAATTGGAGGGTAGCGATTCTCGACCGAAAGAGACCCATGTCACTCGGTGTGGCCGATAGGCAGGGTGACCTGCTCGACGAGATGTCCAGGTTCTGTGACGAGGCGCTACCGGAGCGATCGATCTACTCCTTCTTGCGGCGTGAGCGGGACCGGCTGTTCCCCGACGAGGCATTCAGCGACCCGTTCACTGACCGAGGACGTCGGTCGGTCCCGCCGTCGGTGGTCGCCGTGGTCATGGTGCTCCAGCGATTGGAGGGCCTCTCGGACCGGGAAGCAGTCGAGTGCTGCTGCTTCGACAATCGTTGGCGCTACGCGGCCGGCGTCGGCGGCTACAAGCCGGTGGGTGGACCGGATTCGCCCACACCGTGTTGGTGGACATGCGTGAGCGGCTCCGGCAATCCGGACGTCCGAACCGCATCTTCGAGGCAGCCCTCGGTGCAGCAAAAGAGGCCGGGCTCATCGGTCGCAAGCGGGCACTCGACTCCACCCAGCTCTATGACGCGGTGGCCACCATGGACACGGTCACCCTCATCCGGTCCGCCATCCGGGCGTTGTTGGGAGTGGTCGATCCCGAGCTCGCCGTCGAGCTGGCGGCAGCACTCACCAGTGGCGACGAGTACGCAAGCGCGTCCGAGCCTCAGATCGACTGGGCCGACGAGGCGGCACGCGAGGACCTCATCGACAGCCGGGCCAAGGACGCGAAGGCCTGCCTGGTGGTCCTGGACGGTCGAAGCCTCGACCCGATGGTCAACGAGGCGGCCACGCTGCTCGCCACCGTGGTCGGCCAGGACCTCGAGGTCAGCGACGACGGGACCTTCCGCATCGCCCGCAAGGTGGCCAAGGACCGGGTGATCTCGACCGTCGATCCCGGGGCCCGTCACGGACACAAGACCCAGGTCAGGGGTTTCGATGGTTACAAGGGCCACGTGGCGGTCGACCCGACACCGAGATCGTCACTGCCACCACGGTCACCCCGGGCAACGTTGCCGACGGAAGCGTGGCCGAGGAA
>Ga0224558_1001831_pt1 | contig 21031 bp, 20 predicted proteins | sample 714S32024metaG_FD_180682 | JGI IMG/M metagenome (GOLD analysis project Ga0224558, IMG submission 180682) | Peat soil microbial communities from Stordalen Mire, Sweden - 717 S3 20-24 | ecosystem: Environmental > Terrestrial > Soil > Wetlands > Peat | place: Sweden: Norrbotten County, Stordalen...
ATCACCGCGGAATCACCCCATAGCCCTCGGGTCGCGGAACCCGAGTGCTCCAGAGCGCTTCAAATCGGGCGACCACGCTCGGGTTCGAGCCCCGGTGGGCTTCGGAATTCCCGAACTCGAGCGCTTCGACACGGAACTTCTGGACCGGCTCGACGCTGGTTTCGGACACCTGCATGGTCAGCCAGGGAATGATGACCTGGGCTCTTCCGGTGATCGTCACCTGCACGGTGTCCCCCGTCCCGGTCGAGGTGGTCACCTGCGGTGCTGTTAGCGAGTTGGCACCCGTCGTGGCGATGAACTGGTACGCAGCACTGGTGCCTGCCGCCGGCGTGGACCCATAGGCGGCAGCGGTGCTTGCTCCTTGCTCGGCCGCCGCCCGGGCGAGGTGGCTGGCGTGCGACCAGAGAGCGAACTGGACCGCAAGGAGCACGGCCAAGAAGAACACCGGGATGCACACGACGAACTCGGCCAGACCGTCGTCTCCTCGTACGCGCCGACTACCAGTTCCCCTGCGAACTTGGGATGACGCTGTAGTACGGATCGGCACTGTGGTCTGGATCGGCACGGTGGTCTGGATGGGCAAGTGGAGTCGAGCGCCCTAGGGCGTCTGGATGTTGTGGGCGGTGGTGGTGAGCTTGGTCACCACGATGCCGACGATGGCGATCGCTGCGACGACCACGAGCGCGGTCACCACGACCCAGGAGGCAATCTCTCCTCGTTCGTCGCCAAGAAGGGGCGCCATCCGGGCCGCCACCATGGCTCGTAGGAAGCTGACGAAGGTGGTAGCGGTTTCGCACACCTCCAGCAGGCGTTCTTTGGTGGTTTGCATCAGATGTCCTTCCGGTTGGTTGGGTTCGGTTCAATGGGACGGGTCTGTTCAACGGGACGGATCACAGGTGGGATCCGGTGAATGAGGCGAGCGCAGGATAGAAGATGAGTACGCCGTAACCGGCCATCAGGAGGACGCCTGGCAGAAGCATCTTTTGAGTGACCGCCTGGGCGTCGTGTTCGAGGGCAGTGGTCTCTGACAGTCGCAGCGAGGAAGCCTTGGTCTCTAACGTGTCGCGGATACGCGCCCCGTCCCCGGCCTGGGCCATGGAGCGAGCGAGGTCCGAGAGATCGGACAGGGCGAAGCGCCCGGCGAGCCGGTCGAGGCCCTCCCACGGAGGCCGGTGGTAGGCCTGGGACCAGAGGAGAGCCTGGGCAATCTCGTCCATTGCCCAGTCGGTGGTCGACACCGAGGACGCGGCCTCCAGCGCGCTGGACCAGCCCATCGATCCGGCCATGGCCATGGAGACCAACGATGCGTAGGTGGCCAGCGTGTGCAAGAAATGTCGGCGGCGGCGCTCGGCTGCCGTATGCAGGTCGATGAACGGCATGGCTGCACCGCCAACACCGAGCACCAGGACCCCAAACAAGGGGACCTCGATCCCGACTTGGATGCCAGCCGTGGCCGCCGCTATGGCAAGCAAGGGGACCATGAGCGCCATGGCGACCGCGTAACCAACCACCTTGATGGCGAAGGTCTCGGCTGGCGTCCCGGTGATGGCGAGGTCAGGGATGACTATCTCCGCCAAGCGTGGGACCCTGGCAACATTCACCTCCAGTGCCCGTGCGGCAAATCTGCGTGCGCTGCCTGCTCTCTCGCTTGATGCCTCACCAAACCCGTCGAGGGACAGGTCACTTCGTATGCCACTCAGATTGTCGAGTGCAGCTTGCAAGGTCAGTGGGGCGGGGAAGAGCCCTCGCAACACGAGTACAAATCCGGCGCCGACGCCGAGTCCGGCCAGGATGATCAGAATCATGACGGTTGGGCCGGACTCTCAAAGAGTCTGGGCATTGGCTGAGGTCGGGATAGCCGGTTCATCATTCCAAAGCCCACCGCGAAGAGCCCGGCGATCACGACCAGGACGATCTGGCCGGTCGTGGTCGAGAATGGGGTGAAGTAGCCGTGCCCGATGGTCAGGGTGGCGAGCACGAAACCCAGGGTCACCACCACGACCAGTCGCATCTCCCGGCGGGGCTTAGCCCGCGCCACTTCGGTGCGCTGGACGAGGGCCAGCTGGTCCCGAGTGTTGACTGCCGCTGTGCCGAGCAGATTCTGGAGGTCTGCACCACCGAAACGGGCAGCCAGGATGAGCGGAGCGATCGCCTCATCCGCCGATGCGTCCGCCAACTCAGAGGCAAGGGCGGCGAACGCCCGATCCAGTGGTGTGCCCGACTTGATCCGGATGACCAGGGCTTCGATGTTGGCCCGCAGGCTGGCGGGCGCGGATGGCACCGTGGACTCGATAGCGGCCACCAACCCCCGGTGGGCGGCCACGCTGTCACGCAGGGTTTCGATCCAGGTGGCCAACGCGTCGAGGCGATTGGTCACCCGATTGGAGGAGGAAGAAGACAGTGCAGACCGCAGCGTCCACCCAACAGCGGCTCCGATAAGAGCTCCGACCGGCCAGTGGGTGATGAGCCCGACCACCGCGGCGCCGATCAGTGCAGCGGCTGCTGACTGGCGGGTCGCCTTATCGATCCCTTTGGTGAACGACATCTTCTTCGTCACCGGGGTGGTGGCAAACAGACCGGCCACGACGAGGGCGATGCCCACACCGATGCCAGTGGAGCAGAGCACGACGAGCACCGTCATCGGCCGAAGATCGCAATCGGCGCTGCGTAACCAAAGTCGGCCAGGCGGTCCCGGAGGCCAGGTGGCACGCCGAATCGGGGGACCGCCGGGCCTCCGCCCTCTGGCTCGGCGAAGATCTCGGTCGAGATGACATGTGGCCCGTCGGAGTCCTCGACCACTCGGATGGAGCTCACAAACCGGCGGGCGAACCCATTGGCTGCTGGCTGCTGGCGCACGAAGATCACCAGGTCGAGAGCCTGGGCGGTGAGCTTGGCTGTTGCTGCGTCAGAGAGGTGCTTCGGGCTCTGGCTGGCGTAGCTCTGGATCCGCCCGAAAGTGCCTTCGGTCGAATCGGCGTGGATGGTGCACATCGATCCGGCCTTGCCGGCCGTCATGGCGTTGAGCATCGGCACGATCTCGTCACCCAGGACCTCACCTACGATCACACGGTCGGCATTGTGCCGGTTGGCGCGCTGAACAAGCTGGTCCATGGTGATGGCCCCTTCGCCTTCGGTGTTTGCCTCCCGGGTCTCCCACGCCGGACAGTCAGGGTGGCGGTCGGTCAGTTCATGGAGGCCGAGTTCGTACGAGAGTTCGATGGTGATGATTCGGTCCAGGGGGCTCGCCTCGGCGAGGAGTGCCCGCAGCATCGTGGTCTTTCCGGCGTCGGTGCCGCCCGAGACGATGATGTTCAGCCGGGCCCGCACAGCTGCTCGGAGGAACCGACCCACCTCTTCGGTCATCGACTCCGCCAGGTCCTCCAGGGTGGGATCGACCAGACGATGGCGGCGGATGGAGACACACGGACGATGGGCCACCTCGATCATCGCCGAGAGACGGTGGCTGCCAACCAGGTGAAGATCGACGATCGGCTTCGCCGCGTCGATCCGCCGTTCGCCCCCGGTATGGTGCGCCCGGGCTGCCCGCTGGACCAGCTCGACGAGTTCCTCGTCTGAATCCGTGATCGCCTCGACCTGCTCTTTGGCCCCATCCGCTCGCTTCACCCAGACGTTGTCGCATCCGTTGATGTCGATGTTCTCGATGCTGTCGTCGTCCAGGAGCAACTGGAGACGACCGAGACCGAGCTGGGAGGCGACGATGTGACGCAGCACGAGGGCTTCAGCTTCTGCGGTGGGTGCAGGCATGCCGTGCTGGATCATCCGGGACGCCACCTGGTCCATGGCCTCCCGGGCCAGGTCCTCAACGAGCCCACGGCGATCGGACTCGGTACGGGCTGTACCACCCCGGCGCAGAATGCCGTCGGCCACGGCAGCGGCGACGAAGGTCTTGATCTCGCTGTCATTCATCGGGCGGCCCACGTAGGAGCATCCGAGTGCTCAGTGTCGTTTACGGACGGCCTGGGTGGTTGCTCCCTGATCTCTGGGATGGAGAGCGGATCTTGCGTCGCTGCCGGACCCGATAGGGAGATGGCCAGTTCGGCCGCGTTGGTCCGTGCCCATTTGGCGAGCGTGGTCTTCGAGTTGGCCCACCCAATGGCGTTCCTGCTGAGGGCAGAGGCGCCCTTGGGATCGTGTGGGACGGGCAGTGCGACGTTGATCGTCAGGGTTGATGCGATCTCGTCGGACGAAAAGCCCTTTTCGCCAGTTGGGTGCACGATGAACCGGCCGGACGATGAGGCGGCGGTAAGTGAGGGCAGCGAGGTCTTCAGATGGACGATGCCCGCCAGGGTGGGGGAACAGAGCACCACGAGCACCTCGGCCAGGGAGAGAAGCGGCCGGATGCCCCCGGCGAAATGTGGAAGCAGCCTGCCGGCGTCGATGATCACATCCGCATCCAGCGCTGCGAGTGCCTCGGCGACTGCCGGCCAGGCGGCTTCGTTGGCCACCGCTTGGTCGGCACTGGCCAGGCCGTAGAGGACGGGCAGACCCGTGGGCAAGGTGGTGGCGTGCTCCCACACAGCGTCAGACTCCAGTCCACGGCGACCGGCAGCGAGGAGGGACCAAAGACCGGTCGTCGGGGCAACACCGAACCAAGCCGCCAGATCGCCACCGAATGGGTCCGCCTCGACGAGGAGGACACGCTTGTCCTGCGGCCAGGCGGTAGCGAGGGCGGTGGCCGTCGTCGTGACCCCGGGCGCACCTTTGATCGAAGCGACAAGGATGATCACGGGGCGTGACCGGAGGTGAGAGTGATGGCGATCTGGTCTGCCGCGGCATAGCCGGCCACCTCTGGCGCAGTGGTGGCGGGTATCTCAAGTGAGAGGCTCTCCACGTACTGGGTCTGGTTGGCCGGCGGTGGACCCGTGGCCAGCACCGTGGCCGCCGCGACGAGCGAGGTGCCGACGGTCGAGCTGCCAGATGATGCCTGACCGGGCGTGGACACGGCAATCACCTGGACCCGATCGCCGACGACGATCGGTACGGAGGGGATCTGGTCACCTTTCAGTAGGACGCCGACCACCTGTGAGCCGGCAGCGAGGGGTGGCTGGGAGGAGACCATGGCTCGTACCAGCAATTGTCCCTGCGTAGTCGGCACGGCGAGCTGCTGGCCGATCAGCACACTGGCCCCGCTCGCGCTCATGGCCGTGATGTTGTCGTTGGCCGGTAGCGATCCTGTGGCCAGATCTGCCGCTGTGAGCACCGTTCCGGCCGGGAGGTTCCGTGCTGTGATGACTACCGAGATCCGCTTTGCTGACGATTGGAAGACGGTGGCGCCAATGGCGCCGCAGAGCACGACGAGGGCAACACCGAGCCCGATCTGCCATGGACGACGACGGTAGGTACTGGAGGAGAGGCGCAAGCCGGTACGACCGTCAGGGGTCGGCGAGGGACTACTCGGGCGGGGTGGAGCCATTGAGCTGGTCACGGGATCTCCCTCACTTCAGGACGGATTCGATCTGCTCCACCTTCAAGCTGGATGTTCCTTGCGTTCCGATGGCCGCGAGTTGGCCGGTCGAGCCATCGGGGCCTGCCCAGGTCACGTTCCAAGTGACAGCAGCGGTGATCGGGAAGGCGGCGTCGGTTGCCTGACCGTTTGGTGACGGTTGGCCATAGGAACTGATCGCATAGGTGTGCGAGCACTGGGTCGATTGCTCGGAGAAGGCCACGCTGGTGTCATACGGGGTGCCAGGGCCGTAGCAAACGGTGGCCGCTGTTGTGTCGCCAGTGTCCCAGGTCACGTAGTCGGGGGTAGCGGTGGCTGCCACGGTGGTGCACCCACCGGCGTTGCATGCCGTCGCCGCCGTGGTGAACGGATGCCAGATCGCAGCATTGATCGAGAGCCACTCGGGGAAGTTGACGTAGGCGTTGGCCGCAGGGCTGAGCGTCAGCGTTGGACTGGCCAGCTGGAGCTGGCTGGCCGCTTGGGCGGCGACCACCGCCGGGTCGGGCGGTGGTGGGGGTGGTGGCTGGTTGTTCACGATCCAGGTGAGACCAGTGCCCTGCCCCTGCGGGATGCCGACCGCACAGGTGTTGATGTACCAGGCTCCGTTCGGGTTCTCACCGGCGGGCGGTGCACCGCCCGCCGGGTAGGCCACGTAGTTGGGGCAAGTTGGGGCTGTCATACTGCCGCCGCCGCCACCGTTGCTGTCGCTAGTTGTGGTTGCACCAGATCCACCGGTGGTGCCAGTTCCGCCAGAGCCTCCGATCCCGGTGGTGCAGCCGACCGTGTTACCGGAATCAGAGCAGGCGCCGCCGCCATTCCCACCACCAGTTTCACCTGAAGCGACGGCGACTCCCGGGAGGAGAGTAATTGCCCACAGCGTGAACGTCGCTGCAATAGCAACCTTTCCGAGTATCCGGTCCCTCAGCATTTCTTCACCCCGGTGGACTGGCCGGAGGCGATCTTCCACGACCCGGCGACCAGCACGAGGTCCGAGGTCCCTCGTACGCCGCCAGTGCCGGGGTCATTGCCGTCGAGGGTGAGCGGGCCGGGCTGGCCGGAGGCCGTTGTGGTACCGGTATCCGAGGTGCAGAACGCCACGGTGGCGGTGGTCGCGGTCAGGGCGGTGACGGTGGGATTCCCGAGGTTGTAGCTGGTCGGGCCATTCAGCAGCTGCGTCTTGAGCTTGATGAGGAAGATCCCCTCGGACTGGAGTGCCGGGTTCACGTAGTAGTCGGCGAGCTTCGGAAAGAGGTCCGCCGTTGTCTGTCCGGCCACCAGGTCCGCCCGGAGGGGGGCCGGTGGCTCGTCCATGTAGGTGTAGAACTGCTGTTCAGCGGCGACCCAGGCGTTCAGTGCGGCTTGTTGGGTGCTCGCCGTACCGGCGGGGAGGTTTGGGTTCGCGGTACTCGAAGTCGGCAGCGGTTTCGGCTTCGGCGGCGCTGACTGGAGGTTGGAATCCGTCCCAGAGGAACAGGCGGCCAATGTCAACGCGGCAATCACGAGGACTGCCGTTGCGGCAGCCTTCTTGTTCCACCATCGGGAACCGGCGTAACCAGACGCCACCCTTGTCATGGTCTCCCTGCCCGGTGATCCGCTCATGGCCTTCTCTCTTGTACTGGCGGTGCCTCGCTCCGTCGTCCAGGTCGTTGCCAAACGTTGCAATGGAACCCCATTGAAAGAACTGGGTCACGAGACGCAAGATCGAGCAAACTTTCTGAGAGAAGAGTTCGTGCCAGGAACTGTAAGAGCTCCATTGCCGAGTTGTCAGCGACCATTGTCGGACCGCAGTCGGAGCAAGGTCGGACTTTTGTCACATCGGTCTATCGAGAGGTCGTGCACCGTGCCCTGCTACGCGTCTGAGTCCCTCCTCATTGACAGCCGTGATGCCCAATTGGCTGATTTCGACCAAGCCCGCATCACGTAATGCCCCCAGTGTCCGACCAACCACCTCGCGGACCGAGCCGACAGCCGCAGCCAGCTCAGCTTGATGGATGGCATGAGGCTCGCACTTCTCAGAGTCTGAAAGGGTGAGAAGGTGGTGAGCGACGCGCGCCCGTATGGGTTGGAACGCCACTCGGGTGATCTCGGCCAGGACGTCATCGAGAAAATGGGCCAGCTCCTTGGCGGCGGCCCAGCCCACCTCGGGGTGAGCTCGGAGAATCTCGTTGAACCGAGCCTGAGGGAAGCGAAGGATCGTGCTCGCTGTGACCGATTGAAAGGCAACAGGGAACTCCCTACCGGCAGCGGCGCTGATGCCAATGGAATCAGGCCGGCGCAGATAAGACACTGTGAGGTGCCGCCCGATACCGTCGGCGACGAATGCTCGAAGCGTGCCGGCGACGATGATCGAGAGTTGGGGTTCGTAGAGGAGCTTGCCTGCGGGCAGCTCGACGATTCGAACCGATTCGGCCAATTCACAGCGGACCGGACGTGGAAGTACTCCCAGGAAGCTCTGACCGAGCGCGTCTAAATCGTTGTCATTCACCGACCCTCGCCCCTCTAGTAGGAATATGGCGAGAGCGATCATTGCATCTGTAAGCGACTAACCATGTTCACTTAGAAAGTTCTTAACGGATGCTGAGAGCATGACCGGTTCCTTCTGCGCCGTAATTCCATCCGATATGGCCAAGTTTTAGGCTGACCAGCCCCGTCGGATGCGCTGACCTGTCGATTCATCGCCTAGTGCTGCACGACAGGTCCGACCGCATAGAGCGGTGCATCGACTACGGTGGGTGGTAGATGGAATATTAAGGGAGGAAACTAACGTCCCTTTATTGTTGCTGAAATCCCAAGGAACAGAGAAAGAAGAGAATGCCAATGGCCACACCCGCCACGGTCATGCGCACCAGGCTATGACTTCAGACATACGGTGTTCCTGGGTTGGAAAATCTTGTTGGATCACGAGATGGTGAACCAACGCTGCGGGTTACCGCAGCGCTTGCGTGGCTGCTTGAGGACGATCCTGGGAACCGCCGAACTCGGCAGACTGCGCTGAAAAAGCTCTACAACCTTCAGAATCGATAGGCCCCGATCTGCCCCGAATCTTCTGAGGTTCGGTGCTTTCCAGTATTGCACGGAGCCGCATGGCGTCAAGGCGGTCCGAGCCGCCGCTTCACCCGGAAGGGTTTCGCTCCGGTACTCCCGGAGGACTACGTCCACTCCCCTTGACTCCCTGCTTTCCCTCCGAGCCGTTCCGCACCCATGAACCCAGAAGGGAAAGGAGTTGTAGTCATGGCCTACACGATCACCGACATTGCAGAGCTGGTCCGCTACCACCTCGTTCTCTCCGAGCCCAACGAATGCTGAGGGTTGGCTGGCCGGATCGATAGTGAGCTTCCCCCCGCCAGCCGGACACTTGGCTATGCGGCTTGCTGCTGGGTGAGACGGTAGTGGAGCTCCCACTCGACCGGCGGCACGTAGCCGAGGGTCGAGTGCAGCCGGACGACGTTGTAGCGCTTGATCCACGCGGTGATGGCGGCCTTGGCGTCGGCTCGGGTGGCGAACCGGTAGCGGTGGACCAGCTCCCGCTTGAGGCTCGACCAGAACGATTCGGCCACCGAGTTGTCGAAGCATGTGGCCACCCGTCCGGCCGACTGTCGGATGCCGTAGCCGTCGCAGAGGACACGGAACTTCTCCGACAGATACTGGCTCCCGCGGTCGGAGTGGAAGATCACACCGGCGACCCTGCTGCCACGCTGGTCGACGGCCATGTCGAGGGCACCGGCCACCAGGGCCGTCGGCATCTGTTCCTCCATAGCCCACCCCAGCAGCCGACGGCTGCCGAGGTCGAGCACGCTGGCCAGGTACAGCCAGCCCTCGTCGGTCGGGATGTAGGTGATGTCGCCGCACCAGGCCACATCGGGCTCGCCCGGTGCGAAGTCTTGGTTGACCAGGTCGGGCAGGGGCGGGTTGTCCTCGGACCAGAGCGTGGTCCGGATCCGCTTGCGCTCCATGACGCCGACCAGGTCGTGGTCACGCATGATCCGCTCGGTGCGCTTGTGGTTGACGCAGTAGCCCCGGCGACGGAGCTCGTTGGTCACCCTCGGGCTGCCATAGGTCGAGTCCGACTCGGCGTGGATGTCGTGGATGTGGTTGATCAGATGGCCCTCGTCCCACTCGGCCCAGGTCGGGCCGTCGGCCTCCCGGGCCAGCCAGTCGTAGTAGGCTGAGGACGAGATCTCGGCCGCCTCACATGCCGCGGCAACAGGGAATCCTTCGGCCTTCATGGCGGAGACGTGCCGGTAGCGGCTCACCGGTCCAACTCCTTCACCCAGAAGGCCACACTTCGTTTGAGCAGGTCGCGCTCCATGGTCAGGCGCTTCACCTCCCGGCGGAGTCTGGCCATCTCCTCGCGTTCCTCGGTCGAGAGCCCCTCTCGTTCGCCCCGGTCGATCCGCTCCTGGCGGACCCAGTTGCCGAGGGTCTGCTCGACCAGGCCGAGCTCCCGGGCCACGTCGGCGACGGTGCGCTTCTGGTCAATGACCAGGGCTGCCGCGTCGGTGCGGAACTCCTTCGGGTATCTCCCTCGCCGCCGGCCCGGCGTCGGTCTGTCTTCGGTCACTACTGGCATGACTACCTCCTATTCGAGGTGTCCGGCCAGTGGGGGGATGCTCACAGTTCAACTGTTGACTAAGGATTCGTGCAGAAGCGCCTCCAACAGTCGGGCACGCTCCTCCTGTGATGACTCTAATGCGATCTCCAACTGCTGACACAGAGTCATTAACTCCTGAACCCTAGCGACGATTCGTTGTTGTTCGGGTAAGGGAGGTAGGTTGACCTGCAGAGATAAGAGAATGGACTGATTGAGGTTCTGCATTGTTGAACCAACCGCAGACCCGCCAAGATACTGGCGCACAGAAGGCGATCCAATTAGAAGGGCCAAGAAGTGGGCCGAGATGGTGGAGGGGAACCGAAGCAACAAACTTCCAGTTCCGCACAGCCATCCCTCTTCGACCGCAGTGACGACCGCACATCTACCCATCTCCCCCCGTCGAGCCATAACGATGTCGTTCTCTCGCATTTTGAATGATGACAGACGATCAAGCGTCCGAGGGCCTATCGTCATCTTTGGAGATGGCACAATGCGGCCATCGATCATTGATGCTGGATTAACAACGGGAGTACCTCCCAATACATAATCTGACTTGTGAAGAGCGGTGCCAAATGGCCCCGTCTGGAGACGGGACAAGAGTCCCCGCAGCTCCGCAGTAATCCAACCGGCGCTCCCAGCACCCTCAGCCGGATCGTGTGTGCCTAACAATCCATTAACAGCGAGATCGACCAGCGTTTGTCGAAGGGGAGCGACATGGTCTGAATTGGTAAAAAGCCGTGACGATGTGTCAAGAAAAAACCGAACGTCCATTGTCTTGTCTGCTTCAGGATCGCCCGAGGTCAGGCGATGTAGAGACGCCGCCCTCAATGCACCCCGCTGCAGCTCCCGCTCCCTCTGCGCAAGCTCCAGCTGATCGCATAACGCCATCAACTCATCTACCCTGGCAACGATGCGTTGTTGCTCGCAGAGCGGCGGAAGCGGGAATGGCAGCCTTGATACAATTTTGCCCGAGACCTCCTTAAATGTTGTGCCGGGAGCAGCAGCATCGATTGCAGGGGCGAAGGCACGGAAGAAGATGGCTGCATAACGGGGGTCGACCGCATTCGAAGGCACTAGGGATTTGAAGCCCTGATTAGTGGTGATGTCCTGTGCGGCGACGCCGACATAACCAATGGGTGCTCGGCTAGTGAAGAGCACAGTCCCCTTGGGCATTAGCGTCGCCGAGGAGGAGTGAAGCCCTCTTTCCGTGAGGTCTCTTGCCCCGTGCTGTACCTCCAACTCAGCTTGGCCTGCCATGTCAGCCGGTGTCAGCCAGGCAATGCCACTTCCGCCTGCAGTGAAATTGTCGGCGTCCTCGCTGGGAGGAGTTCCTCCCCCGATGATGAGCCCGATTTGATTCAACCGACACCAGACCCAACTATCTGGAACTTCGTAGGGTACCTCGCTGAGGTCGGGGAACTCGGCGGATAAGGCGGTTCGCCGGGAACGGTCAAGCTGGGGGACAGTGGCTTGTTCAAGAATCGCTGCAGCATCGCCGTCGCCTGAATCTTGCTCCACGAGCAGCCCCCTGACAGCCATGTCGAGGACAAAGCGTCGCAACCGACTGGTCGCACCTGGAGTATTCGAGACTCGGTCGAATGTCTGAAGCAACCTCTTTGCGCTCATCGAAGCAACGCATCCTCAAGGATCGACTTGAGCTGATCCCGCAGCGATGCTGCCTGGGCTTCTGCGGCATCCAGCTTTGCCAATAGTTCAACTGGATCGCCGTGATCGTCCGCCACAAAGTGTGGATTTTTGATGTCGAGGTTGTAACCACGCTCCTTGACCTCATCCATCGAGACCTTCCATGCGACTTCGGTCTCGACTCGGTTCTTCCGTTCGTTGCCGCCCCACCAGTCAACGCACTCCTGCAGGTGCTCAACCCGGATCGGCTTTGTCATCGAGTACGCCTTCTGGCCTTGAGGAACCCGATGCTCGTAGTACCAGGTTTCGGCGGTTGGCTCGCCCTTCTCGAAGAAAAGGAGATTCGTCCCGATGGATGCGTACGGCTTGAAGACAGAGTTCGGGAGTCGGACAATGGTGTGGAGGTTGCACTCCTCCATCAGCATCTCCTTGAGCCGAGTCTTCACGCCTTCACCGAAGAGTGATCCGTCAGGCAGAACGACTGCAGCCCGTCCGCCAGGCTTCAGGAGTCGAATGATCAAAGCGAGAAAAAGGTCGGCCGTCTCCCGTGTTTGCAGATGTGATGGAAAGTTGGACTCGATTCCGGGCTCTTCTTTCCCGCCGAAGGGAGGATTCGTCAGAACGATGTCAACCCGATCTTCCGATCCATAGCTTACGTACGGACGGGCAAGCGTGTTGTCGTGTCGGACAAAACTTGGGTCTTCGATTCCGTGAAGGAGCATGTTCGTTGTGCAAAGCATGTGTGGCAGCGGCTTCTTCTCGACTGCTCGAAGGGTCTGCTGCATCAGTTGCTCATCCTTCGGCGTCTTGATGTACTTCTCTCGCATGTAGCGAATGGAGCAGGTGAGAAAGCCTCCGGTACCGCATGCAGGGTCGAGAACAATCTCTCCGGGCTTCGGGTCAATGCGCTCGGACATGAACGTCGTCACTGCTCGTGGGGTGTAGTACTCGCCTGCGTTGCCAGCACTCTGCAGATCGTTGAGTAGCTGCTCGTACACATCGCCGAAGTGCTGCCTGTCGGCCAGGTTATTGAAGTCCACCTCGTTGATCTTGTTGATCACTTGGCGAAGCAGTTGCCCGGACTTCATATAATTGTAGGCATCCTCGAACACCGAACGGACAACCCGCTGCCGATGGGCTTGGGGGCCAGCGGGAGTCAATTCCTTCAGCTTTGGGAAGAGCGTTCCGTTGATAAAGACGAGTAGTTCATCACCGGTCATGCCCTCCGGGTCGGCTGCCCACGTCCCCCAGCGCAACGCATCGGGCAGCGGCGAGGAGTAGCTGGACTCCATCAGTTCCAGTTGGGCATCCTGGTCATCGAGAATCTTCAGGAAGAACATCCAGCAGAGCTGGGAGATGCGTTGGGCATCTCCATCGACACCTGCGTCTTGGCGCATGATGTCCTGGATTGACTTGACTACGGTTCGTACTGACATCAATTACGCCACCTCATACAGAGCATCTTGGAGTTCGTGCACTGCCTGTTCGAATCCGGCCTTGGAGCCGAACTGTCGGATGAGTTCCACTGGTGTGCCGATACTGTCGATCGGCGGAATCTGCAGAATCCGTGGATCGCCGAGGTCTACGACCCCTTCGTCTTGGTACTTCTGCAGCAGGGCATCGAGGACGGCACGAGCCTGTGGGCCGTACTTTGCGAAGACGTCCCGCTTTCGCACGTTCTCAGCCCGCTCACGCCGGGTTAGCGGCGGGCGCCCATACGCCACGTGGCAGATGAGGTCGAACGCATCGAGGTCGGGGTTGACTTCGTCGGCAAGCGGTTCGAGGCGTAAGCCCTCGTCTTCTAGCTCGTCGATGATGGCTTGTTTCCGGTCGGACTCGTTCCACCGCTTGAGAAAGGTGTCGAGCGATGCGAACTGGTTGGTGACCGCTCGCTTCGAGTAGTCCCGAAGGCTCTCGGTGATGAGCTTGCCGTCGGCATCGAGATACTTCACCCGCTCGGCGATGATCGTGACGAGCACGCCGTTGACGTAAATCTTCCGGCTGTCCGGCTCGTCTGGCTTGAGTGAGATGTCGTTTCCAGCATCGACAACAACCTCATCTTCGCCGATCTCAACGGTGGCGTCGTCTGGCGGAACGATGGACTCGTCGTCATCCGGCTCGTAAATCTGAACGGGCTCTCCATCGAAGTCTGGGTCGGCGAAATGGTGGGTCGCACCTCGGAAGTCCATGAGGGTGAAGTAGTACTTGTGGGTGTCCTCGTGGACACGTGTTCCCCGCCCGAGAATCTGCTTGAACTCGGTCATGGAACCAACTGGCCTGTCGAGCACGATGAGCCGACACGTCTGTGCATCGACCCCAGTGGACAGCAGCCGGGACGTTGTCACGAGCACTGGGAACTTGGCTTCAGGATCGATGAAGTTGCCGAGCTGATCCTGGCCCTCTGGATCGTTGCCGGTTATGCGCATGACGTACCGGCGATTCTCGCCGACGAGGTCGGGGTTCTCGTTGATGAGCGCTTGGCGCATCCGAGCTGCGTGCTCCTGATCGACGCAGAAGAGGATCGTCTTCTGGAACCGGTCACCGCTCTCCTTGAGGAACTCGGTCACACGCTTTGCGACCAGCTTCGTACGGTCGTCGATCACGAGGTTCCGGTCGAAGTCCTTCTGGTTGTAGATCCGATCCGGAATCTCCTCGCCCTCACGATCCGTCTTTCCCTTGATGGGGCGGTATCCCTCCACATCGACATCGATGTGGACGTTGATGACTTTGTACGGAGCGAGAAAGCCGTCCTGGATGCCTTGCTTGAGCGAGTACGTGTAGACGGGTGGGCCGAAGTAGTGGATGTTGGAGACGTACTTCGTCTCCTTGGGCGTCGCCGTCAGGCCGATCTGCGTGGCACCGGAGAAGTACTCAAGAATCTCTCGCCAGGCAGCATCTTCGTCGGCGCTTCCACGGTGGCACTCATCCACCACGATGAGGTCGAAGAATCCAGGCGAGAACTCACGGAAGAGCTTCTGCCGTTCGTCTGGACCGGTGAGCGCTTGATACAGGCCAAGGTAGATTTCGTACGAGGAGTCGATGCGGCGCTTCTTGTCAATGGCCGTAGCGATGGTGGTGGTTGACCCGCCTTCGGCCTCGATTGTCTTTGAGCCCGTGCTGAGCTTCGCCATCGCTCCCTTGAATGGACGGAAGTCGTTGACCATCGTCTGATCGATCAGGACGTTGCGGTCTGCGAGGTAGAGGACCCGCTTCTTGCGTCCGCCCTTCCAGAGCCTCCAGATAATCTGGAACGCCGTGTAGGTTTTGCCGGTGCCAGTCGCCATGACGAGGAGCACACGGTCTTGGCCCTTGGCGATGGCTTCGGTCGCTGCGTTGATTGCGTTGCGTTGGTAGTACCGGGGCTCCCGGCCACCGCCGTCATCGAAGTAGTCCTGGAGGATGGCCTCTTCAACCTCGGGAGACAAACCCTTCCACTGCCGGTACCTTTGCCAAAGTTGTTCAGGGCTCGGGAAGGCATTGAGCGCCAGGGTTGACTCCAGCTCTGGGCTGGTCCCAGTCCGATCGTGAAAGACGAAGCCGTCTCCGTTCGACGAGAAGACGAACGGGATGTTGAGGATGTCGGAGTACCCCAGGGCTTGTTGCATGCCGTCGCCGATGGAGTGGTTGTTGTCCTTCGCCTCGATGATGGCGATGGGGATGTTGGGCTTGTAGTACAGGACGTAGTCCGCAAATTTCGACTTCCCTCGGGTGACCATCTTTCCTCGGACGTGGATCTGTCCCTTGGTGAAGTGAACCTCCCGTGCGATCTGGGTCTGCTCTTGCCACCCGGAGGCAAGGACTGCCGGAGTAATGAACTTGGCGCAGATGTCGGCCTCGCTGAGGTCCTTCTTGCTCATCCCAGCTCCTGTCCGAACCGACAGGTCTGGTCTGGCCCCACAACAGCACCCGGCCGAGCGTGAACCACCAGCTCACCGGCACTTTGGGTGACCTGGACGTGGTTACCTCCCAAGTTCCGGGTAGGCGAGAGTTGAGAGCCAAGTCGTCGAGGCATGCTCGTATGGTACGACACAGTCCGTCCGTCGAGCGCCCTTTGGGCAGGTCAGAGCGGTCACGAAGCCGACACTGTCCCCTTCTCAATGGGTCGAGCTGTTGTTATCGGTGACGGGACCACCAACGTCGCCTCTTGGGAAGTCCTGCCGTCATATATCCGCTGTCTCTTAGGCGACGAGTTCCGTCAGGACGCCCTGCGATTCGAGGGCGACGATCGATCCCGATCAGCTCCGGAGCGGGCTCGGTTGAGCCGCTCGACGGTGAGCGCATACACCCGTTTCATGACCATGAGAAGGATGAGGGCCATATGGAGTGCAAGCGCTAAGCCAATGGCCGTACTGATCCTGAGGGCTAAGTGCGAGCTGACACTTGCGACGACGAACACGGCGGAGGTGACGATGCAGACCAGAGACGCATACCCTGAATTTGCAGCCAGCTCTTGCAAATACGTGGCGTGTGAGGAGGTATCGGGACCCGGTGCGGGCGATGAATCTGCCCAGTCCATTGCCCGTTCGGAAACCTGCAACATGACACCGAAGAGGAAGGCGCTGAGGAGACCGGCAACCGTCAGGAGCCCAACACTCGCACCAGTGGGTAGTTTCAACTTGAGAAAGAACGACGCTACGCCGAGGAGTATTGGAAGCACTTCGAGAACAAGCACATCCTGGATGCGCCGAGTTCCGGTGCGGATATCAATGTACGTGCGACGATGAGCCGTGATAATTCCACGGGGATCGGACTTCATGTTGTTCCGAGACATGCCGATTCCTCGACTAGGTGCTTACTCTGCCGAGAGCAGAGCGCAGACCATCGAAGAGACTTGCAGAAGTCGGCTCGCCATTCTCGATGGTTAGGTTTTGCATGTCTTCGGTGAAGGGGTGACCTGCATCAGGCTTTTCGATATTGAAGGTGCGACGAGTCTCACCGTCGAGCACAACCTCCACTTTCGCTGTATCGAAGGTGATCCCTTCGAACTCGACAATCTCATCGAACGCTGAGTGGTCACCACCCAAGAATCGCTGCACGAGCGTAGAGAGAACCCGTGCAGCCTTACCGGGAGTTGAGATATCCAACTCCAAGCGACCGATGGCACCAGCTGGTACCCAGCGGTCGGTCGCAGCAGAGGCCCGGTCGTTTGGCCGTTCCGTTTTGACGAGCTTCACCTTATCGATACGACCCTGATCTACGGCTTCCTTGAGGACTGAGCCCTGGACATATGGCGTCAGTTCCAACACAAGGTCTGGGTATTCGTGACCAAACTGCTCACGGATACCCTTTTCCAATAATCCCTTGGACCCTCGGCCGTTGTTGACATGGATCGCCAGCCAACCCAATTTTTGTGCAGGTGGAAGTCGGAAGAGACCCCCGCATCGAAGTAACTGGGTATGTTCAGGCTCCTGACGATGAAGAAGATCGCCATCCGGATTCACAATGTCAGCAGCGACTCCACTCTGTCCGTTCTGCATGATGACGAGCAGTTCGTCATTCTCTATCTTGGACTCGGTGCACTTCACTACCTTTGACTCGTCACCGCTGATGGACTCGAAGTCGTCGAGGTAGCCCTGCAGGACGGTCGTCAGACTCGTCCCCTGTTCGTCGAAGTCACCGAGGAGTCTGAATTCGCCCGAGGTGTCGCGCTTTTGACGCACCTTGACTGTGTACACCGCTGCTCTATGGCTCATGGTCTCTTCTCGGGCTCCCGTTGTGCTGCAGCCATCCCGGAGGTGAGTCCGGGATGTCCTGATGAAACGATGATACGGGACGGGTGTGTCCTCTAGCTGGGTCTTGAGGCCCAGCTGACGGCATTCCGAGGAGTGCCGAGTGATGCCGCCGTCAGCCGACCACGATCACGTGATCGGCCACGACAACGCCGTACCGGCTGCACGCTGCGGCGATGGTACGGAAGGAGCGCTCCTCGCCTTCGGTGGCGCTCGAAGCGCCGTAGCGACGGTAGCGGACGAGGATGCAGGTGCTGGACCGGCACGCTTGCGTCCCGAAGAGGATCGGGCGAGCGGACAGGTGAGCCGCTTGTACCCAGCCAATAGTGAGGATGGCCGTACCGACGAGGCGGTGCCGGTCGTCCAGGTACAACGCCATCGTGATGTCCTCCCGATGGTTGCGGAGCAGGTCCCGGGTGAGCTGGGCTGCTGACGTCGGATCGTCGATCCGGCGTGGCAGGTTGAGGGATGCCTCAGAGACAGCGTCGGGGTGGCTGTTGATTCTGACCCGACGGGGTCGGAACAACGAGCGGATGCGGATAAAAGTAGTCGGGACCATCGTGGTGCCCTCCAGTGAGAGTGGATTCATGGAGAGGACGGACCCACCCACGGACGGAGCAGAGCGCCCGAAGGACACGAGCAGAGCGAGCATCCTGAGCACGTCTTGAGGCCGGAGCACTACCGGAGGGGGTGGTACAGGTACAGGAGTGGAGCCACACGAAGCTGGTGAGGTGCCATCGAGGCCGACGTACGCTGCATCAGCGACGTTTGTCACCGGCCCCACGGGTCAGACGCCACGACCTGACCATGAGGAGACTCTGGGCTCTCCATTTAACCGGAGTGGGCACAAGATGTTGCGTCCGACTCGTAGGCTCGAACTATGGGACGAAAAACCAGTCAGGGGCTATTTCGATGGACATGGTCGAAGGCTGCAGAACATCGTGTCAGATGGCCGATGGGTCTAGCCGTGGTACTTGCCGCCCTAACGGACTTTGCAGATATGAAAATCCCAACTCATCGGGGATCGCCCATAACGGTTTTCTTCATGGCCCTCGGCCTGGCAGCAGTTTTCATCATTTTGGTCTCACTTGTTTTTGCTGCGATTCAGTATCGACGCACCGCTCGCCACGGGATTCTTGTCCCTCGGGGATGGTCTGCAATCGTGGATGGCGGCACTCATGTGGTTGGGACTCGGCCCGTATTCGCTGAAACTGACAAGGGAACTCTTGTTCCACCCGATTTTGAAGTCGTCAAGATGGGTCCGGGAGTAGTCACCGACGATATGGGGAACACGATCGCTAACCGTGTCTGGTATCGCGGTGGGTCGAGCAGCAACGTGATGATCGGGTGATGGCCGTTCTGCTAATTGTAACGTCGGCACATCCAAGCCGATCTCGTGGATGCAGGCGATCAGCACGTACAGGTTGTGGCAGATCACCTTGCACAGAACCTCGTTCATCTGCCCGGTGAAGCCCCTCGGGTCGCGACCACAAGATGTAGGGGTTACTCCGGTTAAATGGAGAGCCCAGAGGAGACTTATGACCTGCAAGACGGAGTCGTGAGCGGACTCACAGACCCCGAGATCGTGCGCATCGTCAACCGCTACATCGGGGTATCCGGCGGGTACCTGGGCCTACCGGACCGCTTCACGGTTCGGACCCACGCCGATTTCTATGCGGAGTACTGCGATCTGTCCGTTGACTTGAGCCCGTTCGAGGGGACGACTCGGCAAACGTTCATGGCAGCCCTTGCATCCTTGTCTCCCAGGGACCAAGCGAAGGTGCTCCGGGGCGTCATCGAGCGATTCCCGCCCGACGAACCAGGAGCCCCAGCCAGCCGTCCGGCGACCCATGCCGTGCTGACGGCGTACATCGAGCGGCTGGAGTCCGGACCCCTCATCACCAGCCAAATCCCGCAGATCACGAGCGACGTCGTCCTGATGCCGAGAACCTCATCTCGACCCAAGGTTCCGGTCCCACGAGTGCCGTGGACCGGGTCCACACTGTGCTCCACGGCTACCTCATCGCCGTCTGCGATGGGGCCGGGATCGCCTACGGGGAGCGGCAGACCATGGTCGCCCTCCTCCGGAAGCTGGAGGCGGAACATCCAAGCCTTGCCGACTTGGGTCCTCGCTCCCAGGACATCAAGACCGTCCTGAACGCCAGCGCCAGCATCCTTGACGCCCTTCTTCCGGTTCGGAACCAGGGGAGCATGGCCCACCCGAACGCCGAGCTGCTCGGAGAGCCGGAGGCTCGGCTCATCATCAACGTCGGGACGACCCTCCTCAACTACCTCGACGCCAAGCTCTCGTGACTGCCAGAGAAAATCTTGAAGCCTCCCTGGCATCCCATGGAAATCCCATGAACGCTCCGGAGATTGCCCGGAACATCTCTCCTGCCCCAAGGCCGTGTGTCGCACATCCGGCCAGGTCAGAAGCTAAATCTGGACCACGCCAGTCTACTGTCGACTACCCGTCAGACCGTCGAAATAGGTCTCATAACCCGAAGGTCGTGGGTTCAAATCCCATTCTCGATGATCCGTTTGGCATGCACGCGCTTGAGGCGGCATCCGTCAGCACGTTCCATCGGCGGGGCGGGAATCGCCTCATTCAGTCGCAGTGCGGATGGCACTTTTCATCCGGGAGTCAGTGCCTTCCCGAGGGCTGTGGCCGCATCTCGGTCCCGTTCTGGCAGAGCGTGGGAGTAGACCTTCAGCGTCACCGAGGCGTCCCGGTGGCCCAGCCGCCCGGCGACGGTACGCACATCATGGCCGGCTCCGATGAGCTCCGTGGCGGCGAAGTGACGCAGCGCGTGCAGGTGAGTGTCCACCCCGACCTTCGTGGCGATTGACCTTACGTAGTGGCTCACGGTGTCGGGAGCAATCGGGCGTACAAGGTCGTAGGTGAAGATGGGGGAGTCAGGCGTCACGGAGATTCCCAGGTCAGCGGCCCGGTCCGCGGTAACCCTCAGGTGACGCTTTAGGGTTTCTTCCCCGAAGGTGTCGAGGGCCAGACGCCTGGCGGCGTGGGTCTTCGTGTCCTTCGTGATGAGCTGCCCCCGGCCCATCGTGGCGACCGATCGCTCGATGGTCAGGGTGTGGCAAGTCCAGTCCACGTCACGCCACCGGAGCCCGCACAACTCACCGCGTCGGGCTCCGGTCACCGCAGCCAGGGCGATGAGCGTGGCCATATCCGGGTCGTCTGCATCGGCGGCCTGGATCATGGCCTGCACCTCGGCCACCGTGGGAGCCCCGACGGTCTTCGAGACCAGCTTTGGCGGGCTGGCATCTGTGGCCGGGTTGGACGCGAGGAACTTCCACTTGACGGCCTGCCGGAAGCCGGCCCGCAGGATGGCGTGTACCTGTCGCACCGATGCTGGGGCAAGTCCCTCGTCGGTGAGGCCCTGGTAGAACTCGTCCAGCTCGAGGGCGGTGACTTTCCGGGCCGGCACGTGCCCGAGGGTCGGGCTGATGCGTTGGTCAATGAGGCGCCTGTACTCCCGCAGGGTGGTGGGGGAGCGACCCTCGCTTGTGATCTGCTTCAGCCACTTGACGAGCAGCTGGTCGACCGTGATGCCGGCTCCGGCCGTCCTACCGCTTAGGTTG
>Ga0224558_1001832_pt1 | contig 21028 bp, 16 predicted proteins | sample 714S32024metaG_FD_180682 | JGI IMG/M metagenome (GOLD analysis project Ga0224558, IMG submission 180682) | Peat soil microbial communities from Stordalen Mire, Sweden - 717 S3 20-24 | ecosystem: Environmental > Terrestrial > Soil > Wetlands > Peat | place: Sweden: Norrbotten County, Stordalen...
GATCGCGCTCGGAGAAAATGCCGGTCAGTTGGCCCTCTTGCAGAACCGGTACGGCGCCGATGTTGTGCTGCACCATCATGGTGGCGACTTCGAGCACGGTCTGGTGGGCCTCGGCGGATATGGGGACTTGATTTCTGAGCAGATCACAGATCAACATTTGCACCTCTCGTGGACTTGCGCCGGAATGCGACGTGCCCGGCGAACAGAGTCATATTTATTTTGGACGAAGGACGCAAAACCGTTTTATGTCTGGACCCCGGCGGAGTATATGTCGAAAATCGCGTTGGGGGAAGAAAAAAATGAAGACCTGTCGGCGGCCTAAGCTTGCTTTGTGGCGGAACCGTGCGGCGGCGGGGCAGAGCCCGGCCGGGACGGGGCAGAGCCCCGTCCCCACGCGCCCAACGAAATGACGTACGATCTGGCGGCCAAAGCCGCGGGCATTTCGGCGGCGTCGCGGGCGGTAACGATCAGGTTGTAGTCTTCACTGGCCCGAAGACGACTGAACACCGGGGTCGCCTCCTGCGGCTCGACCAGCGCCAGGTATCGCAGGAAGGTGAAGACGTCTTCGGTAGGCTCCAATCCCGGCGCAACGAAGGAGACTTCGACATCTTCGTGGTGGAAGTGCCATCCCAGCGAGGCTGCCAGGCGCACCGCCCGCTCATACACCGCGGGTTCCAGGATTCCAGGTGCGGGGTTGTCAAACACGATGCGGAGCTTCCGCTCATCTTCGCGGCTGAACTCGCGCACCTTGAGCGCACCCGTGCGGGCCGTGGCTTTCCAATCCACATGGCGGGCGGAGTCGTCGGGCATGTACTCGCGGATGAGATAAAGATCGTTGCCGCGGCCGCGCACAAAGGTTTCGAATTCGCCGGTGACCATGGGAAGAACTTCACGGAACTGTTCGGTGGGCTCGACAACGGGATAGACGATCACTTCCCGGGACAGGTTAATCCGCCGGGTTTTCATCAGGAAGGCGAAAGGAAAGCGTGTGGCCAGGCCGAAGTTTTTTTCGCAATAGCGTCCGCGGGCCGGGAAGCTTATCTCCAGGTCGGCGCGGAGTTCCTGTTGGGGAGCGAGAAAAGGAAAATAAACGGATTCTCGCAGTATCGGCTTTTCTGCTTCCTCGGGCACGCGGCGCAAGCGGCGGTCGGGCAGGCGGAGCCACTGGTCCTGAGGCGCGCGATTGCGGGGCCAGCCGAAGGTCGAGGCTTCCCAACCCCAGCGGTCTTTATTTTTGCGCTTGGCGGGAACCACGCGCACGGAAAAAGATGGCAGCCACGAACTGGCGTTAACCAGGAGCAGGCGCGCCAACATCGGCCGCGAGGCAAAAACGTGTTCGGGCAAATGGACATCGAGCGTGAGACTGCGGAGCACCAGCGCTGAGGCGATGCCGGAAACCAGAATGGCGGAGAGCAGCGCGGCGACGATAACGTAAAGCAGGTTGTTCCCGGTGTTGAGGGCGGCGATTCCGATCACAACGCTGATCAGGATGTAGATCAAGCCGGCGCGCGTGACGTCGTAGTCCATGGCTTCGCGGACACGGCTCGCGACCACCCGCCGCGCCAGGTAAGGCACCGTGGTCAGGCCGACGAAGGTGGCCAGCAACAGTGCCCCCGACGCCAGAATGATCATTCCCCAGATGTTGCCCGCCTCGCCCGCGACCGTGGAAAACAGCGCCGCAGCAAAAGCCAGCATCAGGCCGAAGATGGCCAGCAGGAATCGCACCCAGACCTGCGAAAGTCCCAGCCACGGGAAGCGGGACGTGGCTGCGGGCTGCGGGTTGGTTGGTGTGCGTTCGGAAATCACTGCGTTTCTCCGGTGTCGGGCAATGCCTCTGCCAGCATATGACGGCAAAGGCGCGAGCGGAAGTGACGGAAGATATTTTGACCGTCAAATAGCCTTAGACCATTCCGGAATCGTGTGGCAGCGGGGCTACGCCCCGCTTGGACGGGGCCAAGCCCCGTCCCCACACGTTTTCAACCATTTTCCTGTGGGAGCCGGCGGCGATATCTCCACCACAAATACAGGATCACGACCCCGGCGACAATCAAAACCGCGATGTTGAAGCGCTGCATGGCCCGCAGCAAGTTGCGCCAGTGTTGCCCGAAGAGATATCCGGCGCTGGCGATAAACGTGACCCAGACCGCCGCACCCAGAAAATTGAAGAGAGCAAATGTCCGCCAGCGCATGCGCAGCACACCGGCCAGCGGTCCGGCGAAAGTCCGCATGCCGAAGACGAAGCGGGCAAAGAAAATGGCGGCTGCGCCATAGCGGGCAAACATTTCCTCGCCGCGTTTCAGCGTGGCCGGCGGAATTCGAAAGACGCTTTGATAGCGATCGAGCAGGGGACGTCCGCCATAGTGGCCGAGGGCGTAACCGAGATCGCCGCCGAGCGTGGCGGCACAGGTGGCAACCACGATGATCCATCCGAGATGGAGCTGGTGTTCGGAATAGGCCAGAAAACTAGCCAGCAGGAGCGTGATCTCACCGGGAACCGGGATGCCGGCGCTCTCCGACAACAATGCCAGTGCCACGGCCCAGTAGCCGTAGTCGGCAACGAACGCGCGCAGTGAGTGAAAAGTCGTGGGGTGCATGAATGAAGATCAGTATGAAAGATTAGCAGGCCGCGGAAAAGGCCGGATGCCTCCGCCAGCGCCTAAAGAGGTGCCTGATTTCCTGTAGAGACGCGGCTTGCCGCGTCTCTCGCCGCGTCCAAAGGAGACGGGGCAAGCCCCGTCTCTACGATATTGATCCTTATACCGGTTAGGAAGTCGACGAGCACGCGATTGAAGTCCTCGGGCGCTTCCTCGTAGGGCAGGTGTCCGACGCCCTCGAATGCCACCAGACGCGCATCGCGGAAATTCCGGCGCAACGGCTCGGCGGAATGAAAATCAACGGCGCGGTCCTTCGTTCCCCAGACGACGAGCGTGGGGTAATCGCGAATCTTGGGAAGCGCTCTTTCCAGTTCCGCGAGGTCTGCCGTCCAATTCCTGACGATGTGCGAGGCATGACGGAAGCCGTGATTCTTTTGTACGGGTATGCGATAGCCCGCGAGCGAATCGGGAGGAATTTTTGCGCCGTCGCCGAACAGACGGCGCAGCCACAGGTAGTCGAGGGAGCGCCAGCGCTCGATGGTGTTGCGGAAGAGCAAGGATCCAAGAGCACTGCCCAGAAACGGCGCGAACCGCTTGCCATGCGGCGACCAGGGATTGACGGGCGCCACCAGGATCAGGCGCTGCAGGCGAGTATCTTTTCGCTCTGCGCAGATGGCTGCCACCATGGTGGCAACGCCGGCGCCGTGGGAGGTCCCCAGCAGGTCGAAATCTGTGATGCCGACCGCCTCCGCGAACTGCAGGACGCGCTCGGCGGTGGCACGTACTGTGCAGTCCATGCCCTCAGTAGCTGTCGACAACCCAGCTCCCAGATTGTCGATGGCATAAACGGTCGCATGGGGCGCCAGCGCGGGGATGGTAAATCTCCAGGAAAACGAATATCCCATCAGCCCATGAATCAGAATAAGCGCCGGGCCCGACCCGGCCTTAAGGTAGCGCATGCGTCCGTCGGCGAGTTCGAGCCAGTGCTCTTCAATTGCACCTCCAAACCGCGCCGTAGCCGGGCTCGTTTGGCGTTCGCCAGCGGGGATGAATTTTTCTCCAAGATTTTGTGTTTCGATGGGCAACGAAATCCTCACAGGCAGCGTCTTACTAATTGATATCGCCTCTATCGCTTTCGGGGAGCTGCCTCCTGGCTCCCCTTCTTTTTTGCTCCGAACCATGCGTCTTCGGGGGCGGAAGCCGGGCAAGCCCCGTCTCTACAGGGATCGCTAAAGCGATGCCGCGACCCCTGCAGCCGCGCTCGGCGCTTTCTTCCGCTTCTTGCCCAGCAGCTTCTTCAGCACTCTGATGCCTTTATCCACGTGCTTTTCTTCCAGCAGGAACGGCGGCAGGAAGCGCAGGACCGTGTCCTTGGTCGAGTTGAAGAGTACGCCCTCCGCCAGAGCCTGCTCCACCAATGGCCGTGTGGGAATGTCGAGCACGAGGCCCTGAATGAATCCGCGGCCGCGCGCTTCGCGGGCAGCGGCATACTTGTCGACCAGTTCCTGCAGCTGTTGATGCAGGTACCCGCCAACCTTCACGACGTTTTCGAGCAGATGCTCTTCTTCGACGATGGCCAGATATTCGAGCCCGACACGGCACGCCAGCGGACCGCCCCCAAAGGTGGTGCCGTGCTGTCCGGGTGAAATCGCAGACGCGAAGTGCTCATTCGACAGGAATGCGCCGAGCGGCACTCCCGCGGCGATCGGCTTGGCGATGGTGACGATGTCGGGCACAACGCCGAAGCCTTGGAAGGCGAAGATGTCGCCGGTACGGCCAAGGCCGCACTGAATCTCGTCGAAGATAAGAGCAGCCTGGTGCTGGTCGGCAAGCGTACGGCACGCGCGCAGGAAATCTTCGGAACACTCGAGGATTCCGCCTTCGCCAAAGATGGGCTCCAGTACGATGGCGCAGGTGTTGGCATTGACCGCAGCGTGCAGCGCTTCGACGTCGTTCTGCGCCACAAAGGTCACGTCTTCGAGCAGAGGCTCAAAGCCTTGGCGGTACTTTTCCTGGCCGGTCAGGGACAGGGCGCCAAACGTTCGGCCGTGAAACGAACCCTGCAGCGCCACCAGTTGGGACTTGGCCTCGCCGCCCGCCTTGTGTCCGGCGAGACGCGCCAGCTTGATGGCGCCTTCCATCGCCTCGGTTCCGCTGTTCGAAAAGAAGACGCGGTCAAGGCCCGAAAGCTGGCAGAGGCGCTCGGCGAGCTGTCCCTGGTATTCGTTGTAATAGAGATTCGAAAGGTGAATGACCCGGGCCGCCTGTTCGCGAATGGTCTTCACGATGCGAGGATGAGCGTGCCCGAGGGCGTTCACCCCCAGTCCGGCCACGAAGTCCAGATACTTTTTGCCCTCGAAGTCGTAGAGGAAAACACCTTTGCCGCGCTCAAAGCCTACGGGATAACGGTTGTAGGTGGGGAGAAGAAAACGCTTTTCAAGATCGGCAATCTGATCGAGGCGGGACATGGCTCAATTGTAGAACGAACCAGCTTACCCAGCACCCTTACCCAGCACCCACACCTTCCTTCTGCAGCCAAGTTGATCGGGTTCGGCATCCCAAAAAGCAGACGCTACCTTCCATAATTCATAGCCGCCATTCCAAATCCTCTCTATAATTGTGGAAGTCGCTCTAAGTAAGCGACTTATAGCATTGGGCTAGATGGGAGGGTGGCAGTGAAGTTGCTTGTACCAGATGGGCGTCGATTGTCTGGTCGCGCCGCCGCACCACCGTCCCAGCCCATGAACCGAGAATTTGAGGCCCGGTTTGTCGCCATCCTGCTGACTCTCCTCACAGTAGCCGCGGCACTGTTCGCCGGTTTCAACTACAAGATCGAGCACCAGTCCGCGGTTCCCGACGACGGCGCATGGTGGATGGAGAGGAACGGCCGCCTGGTGGCGGATCGACTGGAGCCGAACGGTCCGGCAGAAAGGGCCGGAATCCGCCGCGGAGACGAGGTGGTCAGCGTCAACGGGCGCGCGGTTGACACATCAGCGGCGGTGACGCGGCAGATCTACTATTCCGGCGTCTGGTCGAAAGCAACCTACTCGCTGGTCCGTAGCTCGGTTCCACTGGACGTGGTAGTGGTGCTGGCTCCGGCCGAGCGCTCCATGAACGATTGGCTGCGGCTGATCGCGCTTATTTACCTGGGCATTGGGCTTTATGTACTGTTGCGGCGCTGGACGGCAGTGGGTTCCACGCACTTTTACATTTTCTGCCTGGTATCGTTCGCTTTCTACGCGCTGCACTACACCGGCAAGTTCAACGCCTTTGACTGGTCCGTTCTGTGGGCCAATGAGGTCGCGTGGTTATTGCAGCCGGCGCTGTTTCTGCACTTTGTATTGACCTTCCCGGAACGGCGGGAGTTCGTCAGCAAGCATCGCTGGTCGATTCCGTTGCTCTACCTGCCGGGAGCGGTCCTGCTCGGAATCCAGGTGCTGGCTTTTGAGTATTTGAAAGCTAGCAACTCGCTGCTCTTTAATCTGAACCGGGTGCACTGGGGTTATCTGACGATCTTCTTCGTCTCGGCGGCGGTGGTTCTGTGGCGCAACTCCCGCCAGGCCAGCACTCCGATTCTGCGGCAGCAACTCAAGTGGATTACGCGCGGCACCATCCTCGCCATAACGCCGTTCACGCTTTTTTATGTTGTGCCCTATCTGTTCGGAGTGATGCCTTCGCTCACCATGAAGGTGTCGGTACTATCGCTCGGATTGCTGCCCCTGACTTTTGGATACGCCATTTTCCGCTACCGCTTGATGGACGTGGATCTGATCTTCAAGCGCGGCATGGCGTATACGCTGGCGGCGGCGGCCATCGTGGGCCTTTACTTCGCCGGCGTGGCTGCGATCGCAGAGCTGGTGCATACCCGCGTGCCCAGTTCCGGACCTTACGGGTTGATGATCGCTGTCGTGGTCACGGCGCTGCTGTTTGATCCGGTGCGGAAATGGATTCAGGAAAAGCTTGACCAATTTTTCTTCCGCACTGGCTACGACTACCGGCGCACCCTGATCGAGTTCGGACGCGAGTTGAGTTCGGAGACCGACCTCGACAAAATGCTTTCCTCGCTGGTCGACCGCTTAGCACGCACACTGCTGGTGGACCGCATCGCTATTTTCCTCGGCAACAGCGACTCTTCGCGCTTTGAACTGTCGAAGTCGTTTGGCATCGCCCACGTCACCGGCCTCGACCTGTCGTTCCTCGCGAAGCCGCGCATCGAGGACGCTGCCGGGCACATCTTCTTCGAAAATACGCACCAGTTGCCGCGTGAAAATGTTGCCGCGCAAGAAGCCATCGGACGCCTGGATTTGAACTACTACATTCCCTGCCACGCGCGGCAGAAAACCATCGCCTTCCTCGGACTGGGCAAGACTATGCAAGGCGACTTCCTCTCCAGCGAAGATGTGGAGTTGCTCCAGGCGCTCGCGGGATACATCGGCATCGCTATCCAGAACGGGCGGCTGTATGCCTCGCTCGAGCAAAAGGTCAGCGAGTACGAGCGGCTCAAAGATTTCAACGAGAATATCGTTGAATCCATCAATGTCGGCGTGATGGCTGTGGACTTGCAAGATCGCATCGAGTCCTGGAACTCGCAGATGGAAGTCATGTATGCCCAGCCGCGTTGGCAGGTGGTGGGGCGTTCGTTGAGCGAGGTTTTTCCGGCCGCCTTCGTCGAGGAGTTCTACCGCGTTCGGCAGAATCCGGGCATCCACAATCTTTATAAGTTCCGGCTGGCGACTCCCACCGGCGAATCGCGCATCGTGAATGTTGCGATGGCGCCGCTGGTAACCCGCAAGTTCAACGTGGTAGGGCGGCTGGTAATCATGGACGACATCACCGAGCGGATCGAACTGGAAGTCCAGCTCACCCAGGCCGACAAGCTTTCTTCCATCGGACTGCTGGCCGCCGGCGTGGCGCACGAAGTGAATACGCCGTTAGCGGTAATCTCCTCCTACACCCAGATGCTGGCGAAGCAGTTGCAGTCGGATCCGCAGAAAGCGGGGGTGCTCGAGAAAATCACCAAGCAGACGTTCCGCGCTTCGGAGATTGTCAATAATCTGCTGAACTTTTCCCGCACCACGGGCACGGAATTGACGGAAGTCAGCCTGAACAAGGTGATCACCGATACGCTGGCGTTGCTCGAGCACCAGCTCAAGGTGGCTCACATCCAGGTGCAGACCGAGCTCGCTGAGAACCTTCCTTTGATTCAGGGCAACGCCGGGCGCTTGCAACAAGTGTTTCTGAATTTGTTCTTGAATGCCAAGGACGCGATGGCCGGGGGCGGAGTCCTGAACGTATCCACGCTGAACGGCGAATTCGTGAGCGTGCGCGTCTCTGATACCGGTTCGGGCATTGCCCAGGAAAACATTCAGCGCATCTACGATCCATTTTTCACCACCAAGACGTCGACCGCGGAGGGCCAGAATCGCGGTACTGGTCTTGGACTTTCTGTAACCTACGGCATCATCCAGGAACACGCGGGCAATATCCGCGTGGAGAGCCGCCCGGGCGAAGGCACCACCTTCACCCTGGATTTTCCGTTGATATCGACCAGGAAGGCAATCCATGTCTGATGTAACGACGCCTGAAGTTGCCACGCCTGAAGCCGCGGCCGTGTCGCGCCGGAACACACCGGAAAGCACACCGCCAAACGCGGGCAGAATCCTCATCATTGACGACGAAGCGGAAATTCGGGAATCGCTGGAGACCCTTCTTCAACTCGAAGGCTTCACCGTTGTCGTTGCGGGAAGCGGAGGGGAAGGTCTGGCGCACATTGGACAGCGCTCTTTTGACGTGGTTTTGCTCGACCTGGCGCTGCCCGACAAGAATGGGATGGATGTGCTCTCGGAGATTCGCCTGCTCCATCCGCAGCAAGCAGTGATCATGATCACCGCCTACGGAACGGTGGAGAACGCGGTCCGTGCCATGCAGTTCGGCGCCACCAACTTCATCCAGAAACCTTGGGACAACGAGAAACTGCTGGCCGACGTGCGCGCCGCTGTCGCCCGCCTGAAGGCGGAAGAAGAAAACATTCAACTGAAACGCGCTCTCAAGCAACGCTACAACTTTGAAAACATCGTGGGCAAGAGCGAGCCCATGCTGAAGATTTTCGATCTGGTCGCGCAGGTGGCGCCCAGCCGCTCCACCGTGCTGCTGCAAGGCGAAAGCGGGACGGGCAAAGAACTGATCGCCAAGGCGATTCATCTGAATTCCACGCGGCGCGACCGGCCCTTCGTGCCCGTCAACTCCGGGTCCACGCCGCCCGACCTGCTCGAATCCACGCTGTTCGGGCACGTCAAAGGCGCTTTTACCAGTGCGGTTGCGTCGAAGAAGGGGCTGTTCGAAGTCGCCGACCGGGGCACCATCTTCCTCGACGAGATCGGCACTATGAGCATGGACACGCAGAGTAAGATTCTGCGCGTGTTGCAGGACCGTAAGTTCATGCATCTGGGCGGCGTGCAGGAAATTCAAGTGGACGTGCGCGTCATCGCCGCTACCAACGTGGATCTTCGCCAGATGGTACGCGAGGGCCGCTTCCGTGACGACCTTTTCTACCGCCTCAACGTAATCAGCATTGATCTGCCGCCGCTGCGGCAGCGCCGCGAAGATATTCCGCTGCTCGTGCAGCACTTCCTCCAGAAGTATTCCGAGGAAAATGAGCGGCCGCGGCGCCGCATTACCACCGAGGCGTTGCGTCCGCTGGTGAGCTACTCCTGGCCCGGCAATGTCCGCGAACTGGAGAACACGATCGAACGCGCCGTGGTGCTCTCTTCCGACACCGACATTGGGATCGATCTGCTTCCCGACCATATCGTGGGCCGAGGCAGCTCGGTTCCGGCTCTGGATGCGAGCGCCGGGGCCACGCTGTTCGGCATCATGGAAGACTGCGAACGGCGGATCATCATTGACATGCTGGAGAAGTGCGGCTGGAACCAGACCGAAGCGTCGGAACGCTTCCACGTACCGCTCTCCACGCTGAATCAGAAAATCAAACGCCTGGCCATCGAGATCAAGAAGAAAAACCGGGAGTAGCTCACGTGGGGACAGCCGCCCTCGGCTGTCCAGGCGAGCGCAGCTCGCCCCGGTTTTGCGCGAGTTGATCGGGTTTGTATGGGTTCCTTGGACCGCGAAACCATAGCCAGCGATACTCTTCGCTGGCTGACACCAGCCCTTTTCTCACCGGATTGTCCAGGATGTACTGAATCTTCTCATCCAGTTTTTCAGATGACCTCAGCACACGGTCAAAGGATTCCGTCTGCCATACCTTGCCGGTGCGACCAAGCAGGCGATTAATCTTGTGTGCGGAAGCGCCCTTGATTGCATCCATGATTTCGGCCAACGAAAAAACCTCGCGGTCTTGTTCATTCACCAGCGGCGTGAAGATCATGTGTACGTGGTCCGGCATGACGACGACAACGCTGGCATCCATCTTTGAACCGTTGTCATGAAGACAAGACGCGAGTGTGATGTCGCGGGCAGTTTCGGGAAGCATCCAACGCTGGTGGGTGCAGAAAGTCAGGAAGTGGGACTTATTATCGCGCTGCAGGTGGGGGAGATTGCGGCGGTAGAATGATTTCGGCATGCAAAACTTGGTGGCGTTCAGGATTGCTCGGATCGGCCATAGGGGCAGTGATATCCGTCACCGCGCGGATGTGACCTTGTGTTAGCTTGGTGCCACTCACGGCTTTTGCGTAGGGACAGCCGCCCTCGGCTGTCCAGGCGAGCGCAGCTCGCCCGCGAACTTCGGTTTGCCGCTGTTTTCTCCTCTGCTATAGTTCCCTGAGCAGAAGTTCCCCGACCACACATGGCATTCGAACTCGAACTGATTTCGCCCGTCGACGTCGCCAAGGGATATGTGCTGGCGGTTCAGGAATACACCCTGCTCTCGGCGCAATCCCTCGCCAACTTCTTCCGCCGTCCTCGATACATGGGCGACATGCTGCAACAGGCGGACCTGATCGGCGTCGGCTCCCTGCCCATCGTGATTCTGACGGGACTCTCCGTCGGCGCTCTGTTGGCGCTGAACGCCGCCAGCACGTTGCAACGATTCGGTGGGATCACGCTCATTGGCCAACTGGTGTCCATCGGTATGGTCACCGAACTGGGCCCGCTCATTACCGGGCTGATGGTGGCCGGGCGCAACGCCTCCGGCATGGCCAGCGAACTCGGCTCGATGATCGTCACCGAACAGATCGATGCCATGCGCGCCCTGGGCACCGATCCCACCAAGAAGCTGGTTACGCCGCGAGTTGGGGCGACCGCCTTCATGCTCTTTTTCCTGACCATCATCGCCGACCTGCTCGGGCTGATCGGCGGCTTTGGAGTCGCGCATCTGCTGTTCGGGGTCGATACCAATCAGTATTGGACCTCCGTCTGGCAGATCCTTGTCTTCCGCGACGTCTTCACCGGCCTCGTCAAGCCCGTGCTCTTCGGGTTCATCATCGCCACCATTGGCTGTTATTACGGAATTTCCACGCGGGGCGGCACGCAGGGGGTGGGCCGTTCCACCACTCAGGCCGTGGTCGCTGCGTCGGTGTTGATTCTGATAACGGATTTCTTCGTTACCAAGTTGATCTTCGCAATTTTCGGTTACAGGTAAGCCATGCCGGCTCCCACTCTGCCCAGCGAAAATCCGGCGGCCGCGGTGGCAACCGTGTCCGGCTACGCCATCGAGTTCGACAACGTTTCCATCGCGTTCGATGAAAAAGTTGTGCTTGACGGCATTTCGTTCCAGCTTCCGCACGGCGAAACCAAGGCGCTGTTCGGCGTCGCCGGTTCGGGCAAGAGCACTCTGCTCAAGCTCGCCATGGGGCTGCTGCGGCCCGATAGCGGCCGCATCTTCGTGCTGGGAGAGGAAATCACGCACATGTCGGAACAGGAACTGTTCCAGCTGCGCCGGCGCGTGGGCATCGTGTTCCAGGAAAGCGCGCTCTTCGACTCGCTCAAAGTCTACGAAAACGTCGCTTTCCGCCTGATGGAAGAGCGGATCTCCGCCGAGGAAGTCGAGCGGCGGGTCCGTGAGGCGCTGCGCTTCGTGGAATTGGAACAAACCTACGACATGTTTCCGTCCGAACTCTCAGGTGGCATGCGGCGGCGCGTGGCCATCGCCCGCGCCATCATCACCGAGCCGGAGGTGCTGCTCTACGACTCGCCCACCGGCGGACTCGATCCGGTAACTTCGAACACGATCGTCGAACTTATCGTGAAACAACGTGACGTCTCCAAAACCAGCGCCCTCATGGCGACCCATCGCCTGCAGGATGCCTTCACCATGGCCACTCACCAGTTCGATAAAGCCACCAACCAGATGGTCGTCCGGCCCAAAGGCCAGCGTGGCGAAGTGCCCCTGAGCTTTCTGATCCTGCGCGACGCGAAGGTCATCTTCGATGGCGACGCTCACGAACTCACCACGTCGCGCGACGAATATATTCGCGAATATATTTCGTAGGGTCGTTTTCACGGCTTCTCTTCGTTGCGCGTCTGTCCGCTGCTCTTCTCCCGGCTTCTCTTGCCCGGCAATGCTGCCGGATTTTCGTGTATGCGCTCGCGGAACCCGCCTTTCATCCCTCTGGCGAGGCCGATTGACGCTTCGCCAAATTTGTCGCGTAGATGATCCGCCGCCGCCAACGCCTTCTGCCAACGCTCGTTCTGCGCAGGCTCCAGCAGATCGAGCTGCGGTGAACCCGATTCGAAATTCGACGCTTGCACTCCCAGCAATCGCACCGGCGCGCCCGGCTTCCAGTTGGCGAAAAACAGACGCCGCGCGTGACCGAAAATCTGGTGATCCATCTGCGTCGGCTGCTCCAGCGATTGCGCTCGCGTGATGGTCGTGAAATCTTTGTAGCGCAATTTCAACTGGAGCGTACGCGCAAAGTATCCGCCCTCGCGCAGCCGCCGTCCCATCATCTCGCTGAGCCGCATCAGTGTTGACTGCAAGCGCTCGGCGTCGCCTGTATCCTCGTCGAACGTGTGCTCGTGGCTGATCGATTTGGGATCGACGTTCTCGCCCACTTCGTTGTCGAACCATCCGCCCGCATCCTCGCCTCGCGACTTCCCGGCCAGCGCAAGTCCCCATTTTCCGAAGCGCTGTTCCAGGTCGCGGTCGTCGAGGCGCGCCAGGTCGCCGACTTTCTGAATGCCGATGGCGTGCAGTTTCTGCTCCATCACCTTGCCGACACCCGGGATGTCGCCGACGGCAAGCGGCGCCAGAAACTTCGCCTCTTCTCCGGGCAGAATCCAGAGCACTCCGTTCGGTTTGGCTTTGGCGGAGGAAACTTTCGCGATCAGCCGCGAGGTGCCGATCCCGATCGAGCAGTTCAATTCGGTCGCCGACTTCATCGCCGCATGCAACCGGTGCGCCGAATGCAGCGGCCGGCCGTGCAAGCGCTCGGTCCCCGTCATGTCGAGGTAAGCCTCGTCCACCGAAGCCATCTCAACCAGCGGAGAAAAGTGGCGGAGCACCTCGTGCACCTTCGCGGAATACTCGCGATAGCGCTCCGGATGCCCATTGACAAAAATCGCCTGCGGACAGAGTTTCGCTGCCGTCCGCAGCGGCATGGCCGAGTGCACGCCAAACTTCCGTGCCGCGTACGATGCGGCCGAGACCACACCCCGTTCGTCGCGCTGTCCGCCCACCACCACCGGCTTACCCTTCAGCGACGGGTCAAACAATTCCTCGACGGAGACAAAGAAGGCGTCCATATCGACGTGAAAGATGGTGCGGGAAATCGGGCCATCGGGTGAGCGGGTCATCGGGTGATCGGAGTGCCTTGCAGAAGTGTACCGCGAGGGCGCTTGCTCAAACCATTCAACTGTCATCCTGAGCGAAGCGAAGGATCTCTGCATTCTGAAGGTATGTGTATCTCTGCCACATACCTAATGGTAGAGTCCGCACGACAGCGAAAACCGCGCTTGACACGTGCGCTTCCGGCTCCTACGCTACGGCATATGGACGTGCAACTCACTCCTGACCAAAGGGCATTTGTCCGGCAAGCGATTGACAGCGGGCGGCTTCGACGCGAGGAAGACGCGATAAAGGAAGCTCTTTCTTTGTGGGAGGAGCGGGAACGCGGCCGCGCGGAAATCCTGGCCGCCGTCGATGAGGCGGAAGCCTCCCTTGCCCGTGGCGAAGGGCGCGCGATCACGCAGGAATCCATGCGCGAGCTTGCCCAGCAGGTGACGCAGCGCGGGCGAGCCCGCCTCGCCACCGAACAGCAGACTAGACAACAGACGCCTCGCCGATGAGGCACCGCCGTTCGCCGCTGGCCGATTCCGACCTCAACGACATTTGGTATTACGTTGCTTGCCAAAGCGGCAGTATGGATATTGCCGACCGTCTCATTGGCTCCATCGCCGACCGGTTCTTTCTTCTCGCCAGCCATCCCCATCTAGGACGTGCCCGCGACGAAGATTTGCGCCCCGGCCTGCGGACCTTTCCTGTCGGCGAGTACGTCATCTTCTACCGCATCGAGGGCGAAGACGTGGTGATTCTTCGCGTGCTGCGCGGCAGCCGGAACATCGCAGCATTGTTCGGCCATTGAATCTGGAGCAGAATTACGATTGCGGACAAACCCGCGCAAGCGAGGCTTGTAGGAACAAAGGTGCGTAGGCTGGGCTAGTCATGACGGATTATGTCGAAATCGAAAACCCCAAGGAGATCCGCCGCCTCCACAATCGTTTAGCTGCGAAGCTCAAAGAAGCACTACCTCATGTGGAGAGGAGAGGCCATACAGAAGTGCGATTTCTCTCTGCCACCGGAGAGGGGGTGTTCTTTTCACACAAATGGCTGTCCAAAGACAAACGTACCTCAGGAAGCGTTTTCGGCCACGGCGATCCAGGCAACAACGCTCCGCTCACTATAGACATACAGTTCAATTTTCCGGTGATTCGCTTTTCTGGCGCGTGGGGTGGAGCCTTCCTCCGGCATTCTCCCACGAATAGCGTCGTACTGGCGCATCGCGGCATCGTAACGTGTGATCATGGCCACGTCGCAAAGGCCGACCTTTTGCGCGAAGTGTCCGCGACAGTGCGGGAGGCTGAGACAAGTAGGGGCATTAGAAAATTCTTCCTCCTCGGCGAGCTTGGATCCGCGACTCTTATCGGCGAAATCGATGACTTCTCGTCGGAGGTGCGGCGAGCTGTGAAGGTCATCAAGGCGAGGAGCGCGAAGAATGCGGGAGATGAACATAAGACTCCGCCGAGTAATACCCTTGCCCCGTCTGGCGGACTCCGCCAATATTTTGATGAATTTAGTGGTGAGCGACAGCTCAAAGGTCGGGGGAAATCCATTGCCGACTGTTACCACGGCACGGTCGTGCGGGCAATCCGCGATGCTTTTGATAGCTCGACTGAAACTCTCAAGAATCAGGCTATTGATCTGACCGTATTGACAGGCAAGCGAGTCTATCTCTTCGAAGTGAAGACATCTTCGGAACCTCAGAGCATCTACACCGCTATAGGACAGCTTACAGCCCACGCCCCTGTCGTTGCCAAACACTACCCTCGCAGGGCCCTCGTGAAAGTCACGGTTGTTCCAGAACGACCGAATCGAAGGTTATACGAAATATTAACGGATCAGCTTGGTATTCGCTTACTGACCTTCGCTCGTTCTGCGCAAGGTCGCATCACTATCAACGGCTTGAAGCAGTTGAAATAGTGGATGATGGCTGGGACTCCCGGCCGCCCAGCCCCTAAAGGGGTATACGATCTCTTGGAACCTACGGTATCGCTAAAGCGATACCCTGATACGAAACCCGGTGCCTAATCGGAAGTCGCTACCCCAGCACCGGCTCCTTCTTCAAGTCCGCGATGACTGGGACCGCGTTCGCGGCGGCCCGCGCCTGCCGCGCGCGCTCGTAGACCTTGCCGTACTCGCGCGCCGACGCTCCCCAGGAAAAATCGCGGCTCATGCCGTTGCGCATCAGCGTCTGCCACGACGACGGATCACGATAGGCGAGCAATGCTTGTTTGATGGTTGCGAGCAAAGCCTCGCCCGTGTAGTCGGAAAACTTGAAGCCCGTGCCTTTGCCGGTGCGCGCATCCCAGGGCTCTATGGTGTCATCGAGACCGCCGGTCGCCCGGACGATGGGAACGGTGCCGTACTTCAGGCTGTAAATCTGGTTCAGCCCGCAGGGTTCGTACCGGGACGGCATCAGGAACATGTCCGCGCCCGCTTCAATTTTGTGGGCGATGGCGTTGTCGTAGGCAACCTTGGTCGCAATCTTGTTCGGGAACTGCTTGTTGAGGCGCTGGAACATCTCTTCGTACGGCTTGTCGCCCGCACCGAGCGCGACCACGATCATCTCTTCGCGCGCCAGGCGGTCCATGATCTGGGCGATCAGATCGAAACCCTTCTGCGCGGCGAATCGCGAAACGATGCCAATCACCGGCACTTTCGAATCAGCGTTCGTTACTCCGAAGGTGTGCAGCAAGTCGTGCTTACATTGCAGCTTGCCGCTCAGATCCTGCGGCGAATACTTCGCGGCGATGAATCTGTCGGTCTGCGGGCTCCACTCGTCGTAGTCCACGCCGTTCAGGATGCCGGCCACGGTCGCGGCGCGATCGCGCAACACGCCTTCCAGGCCAAATCCGTATTCAGTGGTCTGGATCTCCTGACTGTATTTCCTGCTGACGGTGGTGACAAAGTCGGAGAGCACGAGCGCGCCCTTCAGAAAATTCACCTGGCCGAAAAACTCCATCTTCGAGATCGTGAGCAGGTCCCAGGGCAGCATCAGCAACGGCAAAGTATCGGCCGGGAACAAGCCCTGGTACCCCATGTTGTGGATGGTGAACACGGTGGCCACTTCGCGAAAGGCGGGATCCTCGGCGTAGAGCGTGCGCAGCATCACCGGCACGAGCGCGGACTGCCAGTCGTGGCAGTGGAACACATGCGGCACGCCCAGCACCTTGGAGGCTTCGAGCACCGCCCGCGAAAACAGAGCGAAGCGCTCGGCGTTGTCCGCATAGTCGCCGGCCGGGCCTCCGTAGAGCGCCTCCCGGTCGAAGTATGGCGGATAATCCACAAAATAAAATCGCACCCCGGCGCTCGACCCCGCCGTCACCACCGAGCAGAAGCGATACTCGTCGTCGAAAGGAATGGTGATGCTGCGCACCACCGTTTGCGGATCGGCCAGTTTGGTTTGGCGATAGCGCGGAACGTACACGCTGACCTGATGTCCCAGCGCGGCCAGTGCGCGCGGCAGGGCGCCGACTACGTCGGCCAATCCGCCGGTTTTCGAAAAGGGAACGCACTCCGATGCTGCGAAAGCGATGTGCATGGCGAAAGACCCTCCTGAGCGAGAACTCGATAAGCCTCGCTCACGTTATGATTAAGTTTCCGTAGAGACGCCCCTGGGCATTTGTAATTTGCAATTTGTAATTGAAAATCCCCGTTGAATCATTTCGTTCAATTGCAAATTACAAATTGCCAATCACCAATTCAATTCAGTCTAAGGCCGGAAAGAAAGAGGGTCAACGTGACGAAGGGCGCTAGCGTACAAACGAGTTCACGCAAGCCCAGACTGGGACAGCATTTCCTGGCGAGCGAATCGGCGGCTCTGCGCATTGTGGAGGCCCTGGGCGATGTTTCAGAGGCCACGGTGCTGGAGATCGGCCCGGGCCGCGGCGCCATCACCGATTTGCTGGCACGGAAGGCGCGGCGGCTGATTGCGGTGGAATTGGACCGTGTCCTTTCGGCGCAGCTGCGGATGAAATTCTCCATGCAACCCAATGTAGAAATCATCGAAGGCGACATCCTGACGATCGAACTGGATACCGTCTTCGGGGCGAAACCGGGCAGCCTGCGTACGGGGCTGAACTTCGCGCCCGAGCCGGCCTGCGTCATCGGCAACCTGCCGTACTACATCACCTCCGATATTCTGCTGCGCCTCTTGGAATATCACCGCTACTTTTCGACTATTGTCATCATGGTGCAGAAGGAAGTTGCCGACCGTCTGGCGGCTTCGGCTGGTAGCCGCGACTATGGCTTGCTTTCGGCGACGGCGCAGCTGTACGGCCGGATCGAGCAACTCTTCACGCTTCCGCCGGCAGCGTTTTCTCCACCGCCCAAGGTTCATTCGAGCGTGGTTCGCATTACCATCAAGCCGCGGCTGGAGTCGCTGCGGGTTCCCGAGGCCGAGTTCATCGCGTTCCTCAAACTTTGCTTTGGGCAGAAACGGAAAACTCTCTGGAATAATCTGAAGACGCGGTACGATGAAGAGACGCTGCGCGCCGCGTTGGCGAAGAGCGGCGTGAAACCTGCGATCCGGGCCGAAGCGCTGCCGCTCGAAAGAACCGCCGCCTTGTTCCGCGCGCTGGGCGACGGCAATTCGTAATTCTCGCTGGCAGAATCTTCGCCGGCTGAAACTCGCCGGCTGAATTTTCGCGGGCAAATGCCCGCGGCCACGCGAACTTTGTCTCCGCGTCAGGAGGCCACTGATGACTTCCGCTGTACGAACTCCCGCAGTCGCCGGCAGGTTTTATCCGGGCCGGGCTGACGAATTGCTGCGCGACGTTCGGGAATACACTTCTCCGGTCGGGATCCCGGCGGGGACGGGCCGCATCGCCGCCATCGGATGCGTCGCTCCCCATGCGGGATACATCTACTCCGGCGGCGTCGCCGGCGCTGTTTATTCGCGGCTGGAAATTCCCGAGCGCTGCGTGATTCTCTGCCCCAATCACACGGGCAAGGGCAGCCCGCTTTCGATCATGGCCAACACCACGTGGCAGACGCCGCTGGGCGAGGTTGCGGCGGATGGGGAGTTGAGCGCTCGCTTGCTGCGCCGCTTCCCTGCGCTCGAAGAGGACAGCGCCGCGCACCGCGGCGAACACGCCATCGAGGTTCAGCTTCCTTTCCTGCAGGCGCGGCAGCCGGAATTGAATATCGTTCCCATCGCCGTCGGTACCAGCGACTTTGACGTGCTTCGCGGATTGGGCGAAGCGCTCGGGGATGTGATTGCCGGTCGAGACGTGAAAGTCCTGATCGTCGCCTCCAGCGACATGAACCACTACGAGTCGGACGCGATCACTCGCATCAAAGACCGCAAAGCAATCGAACGCGTCTTGGCCATGGATGCGCGCGGACTCTGGAAGGTGGTGATGAATGAAGACGTCAGCATGTGCGGGTTCGGGCCGACGATTGTCATGCTGACGGCAGCCAAGCTTCTGGGGGCGACTTCGGCCACGCTGGTCAAATATGCAACTTCGGGCGATGTCTCCGGCGATTACGAGTCGGTGGTTGGTTACGCGGGAATTATTGTCGAGTAGGAAGAAGAGTGCGGTGAAGAAAAAAGGCGGCCATTTTATTGGGCCGCCTTTTTCAAAAACAGTTTTGTTCTTAGTGAGGACGCGGCGACGAAGCGCTCGACGGGCGCGACGACGCCGTCCCAGCAGAAACCCCGCCTCTCATTGGACCTGGACCTGGACCTGGACCTGGACCTGAACCTGGACCTGAAATTGGACCGAAGCCGGTTGCCGGTTGCATGGCCGAAACCGGCCGAACCGTCGAGACTACGGCGGGACGGGAAGTTCGCTCCATTGTTTTCGCCAGGCGATCGAGGTGGCTGACCGATCCGCGCGGCACCCCAAAGCCGGCGGAGCCGGGCTTGATGGTCAGGCGACGCGGCGCATCCCCGGCCGGGTTGGCTCCGAGGCCAAGTCCCACCATCACCGTCTGCTGTCCGCTCGCAGGCGCGGTCGGCACTTTTGTAGTGACCGGCGCATTCACCATCCGCGGAAGCGCATTCCACGTATTCCAATTCCCCGGTTGCCAAACGTATCCGTAGCCGGGAGCGAAGGCCCAGTTGCCGTAATTGTAGGGCATCCATCCCCAGGGATAGCCCGATACCCACATGTAGCCGGCGCCGGGATAGAAGGCCCAGCCGCCATCCTGGAACGGGCTCCAACTGGCGTCGAGGAAGTAGGGCTGCCAGACGAAACCGTAGCCGGGTACGGTCATGAAGTTGCCGTAGTAATTCAGGTCGCTCATGCCGTAACCATAAGGCGACGACAGGCTGGAGCCGCCGGCGGAAGAGTAGCGATCATGATAGTCGGTCTGCTGGCGATCCCAATCGTCGGAGGGATAGTCGGTGTAATTCCTGGCGATCACAAAAGTGTTCTTCTTGGCGGGATCGCCATTCGCAACGTCACTTTTCGCGAGATCGTCCTTCGCAAGATCGTCCTTGGCAAGATCGATCGTTGCGCTGTGCTTCTCGGCAACATCAATATGTCCGGCGGGCGAAGTCGCGCTCAATTTGCCTTTGAACACGGCCAGAGTCGCCCGGGCATCGGCGAGTTCCACGCGGAAGTGCGCGGCCTGGGGTACGGTGACGGACTCGCGGGCGAAATTCAGCACGAACTGGTCGCCCGTTTTCTGGCCGGCTTTTTTCGGGTGAAGATTCGCGTAGACGGTGCCGGAGACAAGTTGCACGGTGCTGAGCTTCTGGCCATCGTCGCCGAGCGCAAGACGAATGAAGTCCACTTCACTGCGGGGCGCGAGGCGCAGCGCGCTGCCGTCTTCGAATTCCACTTCCGCGCGGCCATCTTTGCCCGTCTTCAGTCGCGAGCCTTCGATCACGGGCAAGTTGATAAACGCCTTATCGAAACCGTCTCCGGCGGCGCGCTCGATCTGCACCGTGCCCTGCACTTCGCTCAAGCGGACGATGCGCGCCTTCGACTCGGCCGACGCCGAGACCACCAGAAATGCCGCTGCCAGCACGGCCCACATTGCCACCATCTTTCCGAGTCTTGTGATCGTCATATGCCTCTCCCGGGACTGCTCCCTTGATGCCAACAAATGATGCCAGCAAATCCCGCACCGTACTTACGCGCAAAAATATTCAAAAGATAATACTTAGAGTTCTTTCTCGCTTGTCTTCGGCTGCCCTGAGTTTGCGAGCGTAAGGCAGTTTAAGTCAAGCGGATTTCACGGAATTATGCCTTTGACGGACCCAAGGAGTTTGTTTTTTTCCCTGCTGCGTCCCCACTGTCCGTAGGTGCGGCTGGTGGTCCTTGTGTGCTTGGTGCATCTGTTTGTCCTTCTGGCGCTGGAAGTGTGCCCTGTGCTTCTGTAGTGGGAGTCGAGGGTAATAGTAGAACTGGTTGCGGTGCTAGCGGCACCTCAATCGGAAAATGTGTTTTGGTTAGCTCCTCGAATTTTTTCAGATTCCCATCGTAAGTGTGAAATTTTGTGACCTTGAAGTGATCGGCAGTCGCAAGATGAATCGCGTCTGGAGGTCTTAGGCTCCAACCTTTTGCGATAGCAGCCCTCATCAGCGCTTTGGCATCTTCTGCGATTGTCTGAAACAGTTCGACCCACTGCTGTCCAAATTAGCCGGGATTGAGGAGCGGGAGTAAGGGGAATTGGGGCATTTCTGCTTTTCGGTGGTCGCTCCGAGGTTGAGGTTGCCATTCTGCTGTCCAAGTTGGGTTACCAGGAAAGC
>Ga0224558_1001833_pt1 | contig 21013 bp, 16 predicted proteins | sample 714S32024metaG_FD_180682 | JGI IMG/M metagenome (GOLD analysis project Ga0224558, IMG submission 180682) | Peat soil microbial communities from Stordalen Mire, Sweden - 717 S3 20-24 | ecosystem: Environmental > Terrestrial > Soil > Wetlands > Peat | place: Sweden: Norrbotten County, Stordalen...
CGGTCGCCTCGCCCTCCAAGTTAGGATTCGTACAAACGATTACCTCCCGGATCAGACCGGCATCGATACGGGTCAGGAGTTCACGGACCTTGAGCTGATCCGGCCCGATTCCCTCCAACGGATTGAGGGCTCCTCCCAACACGTGATAACGACCACGGAACTGCCCCGTGCGCTCCACGGCGACTATGTCTCGCGGATCTTCGACCACGCAAAGTACGGCATCGTCGCGCTGTGGGTCGGTGCACACCGCGCACAGCTCACCACCTTCGGCGACGTTGAAGCACAGATCGCACAATGTGGTGCGCTCCTTCACCGCGACGATAGCGTCGGAGAGGCGGTGCGCATCCTCTGTCGGCACCTTTAGGAGGTGGAACGCAATGCGCTGGGCCGACTTGGGACCGATGCCGGGAAGTCGTCCGAGTTCGTCGATCAGCGAACGGAGCGGTCCGGTGAACATCTATTCGGCGACCTCGCTCGCCCCCGGGAACGCCTGGAGCAGGCGATCCACCGCAGAGGCCTGGTGATCCTCGCCCCCTTGCACCGAGTCCAGCACCTCGGGATCCTCGTCCTCGAGGTCTTGGAGTGCCTCTTCAGGCTCACTTGTCAGGCTGGGACGAGCCGTCGGGTTCGGTGCGGCTCCGTTCGATGCCCCGCCATCCGCCCCGTCCACGATCAATACCAGCCGCACGGGCGTCCCAAAATGCGCCCCCAGGGCGGCCTCCACCTCTGTGACCCGCTCGAGGCATTTATCGCGATGCGCAACATTCGGCAGGGCGAACTTCGCCTCCTCTCCGTCGACAGCGACAAAACGGCCAATGCTATACAGGGCTTTGGCGCGAGCGGACAACCCATGAAGAACGCCGTCACCCCACGCCTGAGTCAGGCTGTCCCGATCCACTACGGCGCCCGGCTCCGTTGTTGGGATGGCCCGGGGCTGATCGGAAGCCTTCGGCTCGACCTTGTCCGCCGGTGCCGGAGCCACTCCGGCGTTGCGCTCCGCAACCGCTGGTTCACTCCGGCTACGACGTATCGCACCGATCGATGGCTGCCGACCTACTTCAACCTCCTCGGCAGGCACCGGAGCCGCGTCCGAACGGTCCAACTGGGGAGCCGCGTACGCTCCGGCCACCGCTGATCGCTCCAGGACACTCACTCGCTCAGCAAGTGCAGCCGTACTCTGGTCAAGATCAGGTCGGGCGGCTTGCACGATAGCGATCTCCAGCACGACCTGCGCGTCGGGGGCATCGCGCATGTCGACCAACGCATGCCCGAGGATCTCCATACTGCGCACCACGCGGGCGAGTCCCATCGACTCCGCAACAGCCGCGGATGCGGAGCGCTGCGCACCGGATACTGCGCACAGTTCCGGTGCGAGCGCGGCCAAGAATGCCTGGCGCAGATCATCCACCAGTTCGGTCGCGAGTTGCTGCGGGCTCCATCCGTCCGCCAGCAACGCATTCACACTGATCAGAACGCCACCCGCGTCAGACGAAGCCACGGCCGACACGACGCTGTCGAGCTCAGGGCGCAGCGGCTCGCCTGTCCCAGAAGCCACGGCGAGTTCCAAGGCCGAGAGCGCGTCGCGGGCTGAGCCATGTCCCCGACGGACGGCCGCCTGCAGGCCGGCGTCGTCGATGTCGAGGCCGACTTTCCCGCGGATCGTTTCGAGCAACTCCTGGAGCGTGTCCGCACCGATGAGTCGAAATTCGAGATGCTGGGTCCTGCTCCGGATAGTGGCGGGTACCTTCTGCTGCTCGGTCGTGGCCAGGACGAAGACCACATGGCTCGGGGGTTCTTCGAGGGTCTTGAGCAAGGCGTTTGCGGCCGCGTTGGACAACATGTGCACTTCGTCGACGATGTACACCTTCCACCGTCCGGGCGTCCCCAGTGCCGCATGAGAGACCAGGTCACGCATGGCATCTACCCCATTGTTGGACGCCGCATCCAGCTCGTGCACGTCGAGTGACGTCCCCCGCTCGATCTCCAGACACGAGGTGCACACGCCGCAAGGTTCGCCGTCAACCGAATCAAGGCAGTTGAGAGCCTTGGCCAGGATCCGGGCCGAGGAGGTTTTCCCGGTACCCCGCGGGCCACTGAACAGGTAGGCGTGAGAAATCCGGCCATCGCGCACGGCACTCTGCAATGCGCGAACGACATGGTCCTGTCCGCGTAACTCCTCGAATCGGCCTGGCCGGAACCGGCGATACAGCGACGTGAACTGAACCTCTGCCATGGGAAGCGAGCCTAATAGTGTCGCCTCCCCCACCCGCCCCTGTTCTGGGCGCGGTGGCCAGGTTGGCTACGGCACCCGGCCAAACCCGCTGAGAGCTGCTGCCTTCCGGCCCTGACTCGATTCACAAGCGGCCGTTGCGCAGGACCCGGCCACCGCGCCTAAAACAGGAGTGGTTCCTCCCAGGATACTAACCCCTTCCTGGGGGTCGAGGGGTCTCGGCTAGCCTGACCAGGCTGCATTCTGGGAGGAGTGCGAGAGCGGCCGAATCGGCACGATTGGAAATCGTGTGTTGGGCAACCAACCGTGGGTTCAAATCCCACCTCCTCCGCTCGCTCCGGGGCGTCATGTGGGGGCTACGGCATCAGTTGTTGATCGTGACCGAGGTCACGTACCAGCCAGTGGGCGCGTGCATGACGTCGATCTCGTAGATCGGGTCGGTGGGCGCGGCACCACCGGGAGGACCATAACTGCACACGATCGGTGAAAACGCGACGCTGCAGCCCCGGTCGATGGCCAAGCCGCTCGTGTAGTGGCCGGCGAAGAGCGTGGTGACCGCGGACGCCGTGGCGACGGAGCGCGCCTCAGCCTGATTTCCCGCGGCCCAGCTGGAGATCAGTGCTGCGGCCGCGGCAGCAGCACTCGGTTGGGGTGCAGAGGGAACGGGGGCCGTCGTGGTCGAGACGGCGGTCGTCGTCGTGGTCGATTTGGTCGTCGTCGTCGTGGTCGATCCCGCTGCCGCCGGAGCACCCTTGGTCCCTCCGAGGTGTGTCACCAGCAACGCCACCCCACTTGCCGCCATCGCTGCGAGAACGAGGGCATAGGCAACCCGTGCTGTTCTGGAGAGCAACGGCATGGGGTGACGAGCCGGATCAGGCGGGTGTCGAGGAGCTTGAACCTTGACATCGGAGTTCCGGTTGGCCTCTCGAAGTGAGCGGACGACATCCGGCGCTGCGAAGCGGACATCGGGTTCCGGCTGCCGCCGTTTCACCGGCGCCGGCGCGGGCCCAGGGGCCGGTCGAGATGGAGTTGCGGGTCGCGATGCCACGGGTGCCGGTCGCGGAGGTGCGGGTGCGGGTGCGGGTGCGGGTGCGGGTGCGGGTGCGGGTGCGGGTGCGGGTGCGGGTGCGGTGATAGTCGGTTCCTGTTCCAATTGCTCGGCTTGGGGGAGTTCGTCGTATGCGGGGGGTTTGTCGTAGGACTGGGTGTCCCCGTCACGGACCAGCAAGGTTGCCTTCCCGTCATCGGAGAAAAACCGGAACTCGTGGATCCCGAAGGGGTCCCGATTCCATCCTTTGAGTTCAGACACAGTCACCCGTTTCACACCGATCCGGCCACAAGGCGCGTGCCAAGAACGTGGCGGCGAGATCGCAGCCCGGCGCATGTTGGTCCATAACCTGCTCGGCGGAACCCAATTCTCGTGACATCCACATTTCCTGCCTTACGCGAAGGTGAACTGGAGGCAAACCATTCGATACTGGTTGGTGGATCGAGCAGGGAGATCGCTAGTATTGAACCATATGGACACCAGCCCAATCGATCCGGTGTTCGGCCCGTCGTCGTACCCCAGGGAAGAGCAGGAGCACGCCACCGGCAACGGGAACAGGACCGGTCCGCCCGTGCGCCACGACGCGGCCGTCGAATCCGCCTCTTCGGAAATCGGAGCCATCGCCGGCGCAATCGAGGAACTGCAGAGTCGACTGGAACGAGCAAACGAGCAGCTGGGCCAAGTTGCGTCGGTGCAGACCACGGAGTTCGAAATTGGTCGACTGTTCATGGAGGCACAGCGCTTCTCGGAAGCAACGTTGTCCAGGCTCGAGATGCAGATACAGGAGATCCTCGTAGAGGCCGAAGCGAAAGCGGCTGAGATTCTTCGTGAGGCAAATGAGGACGCCGAGAAGATCCGGCGGGAAGCCCAACAGTCGTCGTTCATTCCCGCACGCACGGCACAGGAATTGCAGTCCGCCATCGCGGGCTTCGCCAGCGTCAACAATGAGTTGATCAGGGAGTTGAACGCGCTGAACGCGATGCTGGCGCCGTCGAACAACCGGATGGCCCCGCCAATGGACCGGTCGGTCGACCGGATGCGTTCGCTGTAGCCGGGCATCGCCCCGTCACGTTCTTCCCTACTCGTCGGCAACCAAGGGGTACAGACCACTCCAGCATGGAAATCCACTCCACTACGAGCTCTTCGACTTCAGAGCCAGAGGTCGTGGCAGATTGCGATCTTGCTCGCCAGTTCATTGAGCATCTCTTCAATCGGGAAGAAGCGCTAGCTTCATCTAACCGCTCAATCCGTACGGAGGATTGGCAAGCGATTCAAGAAGCCGTCGTCGGTTCCAGCTCGGTAGAGCAGGCGATCGGGCGGTCGGTTGTCACCGCTGATCTGATTTCCCGGGGCAAATACCGAAGCGGGATCGCCGGCTCCCCCCAATCGGAATCAGGAGCCACGCTCAGAGGAAGACTCTCTGCCCATAAGGGTGCAGCCTCGCTCTTCCTCGCCACGTCAATCGTCTTGATCACCGTGATCGCTGCGATAGCGAGCACTGTTGGCGGCTCAGCGCCCCAGACAGCAAAGACACCTAAACACTCCAACTTCCAGACGGTCCAGGGCAACAGCCAGTTGCTCACGGGTGCGTCTCTCACGGCTGCAGTGCCCGTCACGACCACCACCGTCAGCCTTCCGGCGGCAACCACCCCACCTGCGCCTGCGCCACCTTCCCTGGCCGATGCCCCTCCGCTTCTCCCTCACGAGGTCTTTGGTTTCGCTCCTTACTGGACGCTCTCGCAAAGTGCCAGATTCGACCTCAGCCAGATTTCGACCATTGCCTACTTCAGCATCGGCGTCAATGCGGATGGAAGCCTCGACGAATCGGGCCCGGGCTGGACTGGCTACGAGAGCCAGGCGCTGGCCAGCCTGATCAGCCAAGCCCACGCCGCTGGTGATCGCGTGGTCCTCACGGTGAATGACTTCGATCAGAGTTCGCTGGATCAACTCACGTCATCGCCCACTGCTCCTGCGACTCTCGCTGCGGCACTCATCGGAGCCATTCAAGCCAAGAATATGGATGGAGTGAACCTTGACTTCGAGGGTCAAGGAAGCGGGGATCAGGCTGGGCTCACCAATCTCGTAACGCAGGTTTCCGCGGCGATTCACCACGTCAACCCCGACTACCAAGTCACGATGGACACCTACGCCAGCGCGGCTGGCGACACGAGCGGCTTTTACAACATCGGCGCTCTGGCCCCCGCCGTCAATGCGTTCTTTGTCATGGCGTACCAACTGAACCTGCAGTCAGGCCCTTCATCGGTCTCGCCGCTCACGAGCACGGCGTTCAGTGAGAAGACCGCCATCGACCAGTACACAGCAGTTGTGCCGGCGGCCAAGGTCATTCTGGGCTTGCCCTATTTCGGCATCGACTGGCCTACGAGTGACGGGACCCTCACGGCACAGGCAACGGGTCCGGCCACCACCCTCTCCGACGCTCAGGTGGCGGCCAGTGGGAACCCGATCTACTGGGATGCCACGACCGATACCGCCTGGACGTCGTACGAAGTAGGGACCCAGTGGCATGAGACCTTCTTCGAAGTGCCGGCATCCCTTTACGATGCGGCGCAACTGGCTACCGCCAATGGACTGGGCGGCGTGGGGATATGGGCGCTCGGCATGGACGGGAATAGCACCAGCATGTCGGCCGCACTCCTGGGGTACTCGCCCGCAGTCAAGGACTACACGGCCGGACCGACTTCGACGTCCACATCGACTTCCACGTCGACCTCGACGACTTCAACATCGACGACGGATCCCACAACCACCACGCCGACCTCGACGACTTCAACATCGACTACGGATCCCACAACCACCACGTCGACCTCTACCTCGTCGACCATTCCCACTTCTTCGACCTCGACGACTTCATCTACCTCGACCTCAACGACGACTACGCCGACTTCGTCCACCGGGGACCTTCCTCAGCAAAAGCGGGCCTCGACAACCTCCACGTCGTCATCTGATCCCTGAGCGTGGGTGAGAGTCATGGTTGAACTCGACGGGCGCAACTGACGGTGGAGCATCACTCGACGGCCACTCTCCTCCATCCCGATGTTGCGGATCTGGACGACAGTTCCGATACGGGAACCCACCGTTTGCTCGGTGACCCATCGACAACCTCAGGGCCGAGCAGAGCAAGAACGAGAGGGCGCGTCGTTCGGCGATTGGTGTCCGAAGGCACCATTGTCTTTCTTCTGTCGCTCAGTGTCTATCTCACCGTCGCGGTCCTGCTGGACTTCCACTACTTGAGCTTCAACGGCGACGCCGTTTCGCGTATGGCCAACGGGTTCTACGTCCTCTACTCGCGCGACCCACACCTGGCGGCAATCGGGTTCGTTTGGAATCCCGGAACGTCCATAGCGGACATGGTGCCGTTGCTCTTTTATCATCTGTGGACACCGTTGGCCTCCCACATGTTTGCGGGGAGCATCGTCAGCTCGCTCGCCATGGCCGGCGCGGTCTACCAAGTGCTCAAGACGCTCGACGAGTGGGGGGTGCCGAAAGCTCCGAGACTGATCCTCGTCACCATTCTCGCCCTGAACGCCATGATCGTCTACTACGGCGGCAACGGAATGAGCGAGGGTCTCTACCTCTTCACACTGCTTGCGTCGTGCCGGTACTTCCTTCGATGGATCCGCCGCAATGACCTGACCTCACTGGTCTATTCGGCGATCGCTCTCGCCTTTTGCTATCTCGTTCGCAACGAGGCCGTCGGTCCCGCGTTTCTGGGTGGCCTGGTGGTAATCGGAATCGGATGGAAGCGTCGTTCCGACCTGCAGGCGGGCCGCATACGGGGTGCCCTGAACGATTTTGTGATCTTTGAGATACCGGTTGTGACTGCTCTTGCCGGATGGGCTGTGGCCAGCTTCGTCATAACCGGTCAGCCCTTTCAACAGTTCACATCGGTTTACGGGACAACCTCACAGATAAAGGTGGCTGGGCATGCCGCGCTGCGCAATCGGATCCTCCAGGACGTACATGACGTCCTCTATCTGGCTCCGGCGATCGCCCTCTTCGTCATCGTTGCCCTCTACCTGGCCTGGCGCCGCCGCGACTTCGGTGTTCTTGCACCACTGGCGATCGTCGGGGGCGCTTTGGGCTTCGACATCCTGGCCTACATCGATGACTCGATCCAACCGTGGTTTCGCTACTTCATAACGACCGTGCCTCTCGAGGTCCTATTGGTCGGAGCCATTTTTGCAACGGCTCCGGCCTTGGTCGGCGCTGCTCCGCGGCCACCAATAGAACGCAGTTCGAGGCGCCGTTGGGTCATTGCGTCGGTAAGCTCAGCGGTTGCGCTCGCTATCCTCGTCCCCTCAGAAATCACGACGATTATGGGCATGGCCAATCCCACAATCGGCTATGAGGAGACGCAACACCTCGGCTACATCTTCTCCAAGCATCCCTCCAAGGGTGATTTGGTGGCTCAGGTCACCTACCCCGCGGAGCAGACGATCACGAACTATCTGAGCCGAATGCATCTGGCCGACGGGCAAGTGATCGTTGACAATTTCAGCGGGTGCATACCCGCCGTCATCACGATGAGCCCCAATCCTGACATCTTCGTGATCCCGAACGACCGGTCATTCCAGCGGACACTCGCCGATCCCCTGACGTTTCATGCACACTACATTCTCGACGTTGATCCGACTGGTGACGGTGCGCTGACAGCGCCAAACATATCGTACCCAAACCTGTGGACTACGGGCGATAACTTCACGACAGTCGCCCACACGTTTCCCCAGCGGGGTGAGTGTGAAGAATTCAAACTCTTCAAAGTCACCGGCCATCCGAATCAAAACGGATAAGACCCGACTCCTTACGTACAGTCAGCGGCGATTCAGGCCGGCGAGCCGGAGGCGTTAGGACGGAAGACCCAACCCCTCAAGACGATGAAGCGCAGTACCGAGGCGACGACACTCGCCGTGCCCACTGCGAGCAGGTCAGCAAGGAGCGACGAAGAGGCGATGGCCCCCGCCGCCACGAGGGCCAACGACGTCAGAAAGAGACTGGTTGCGAAGAGAGCAACCGCGACGCCGACAAGGGATCTCCGGCTGATTGGGCCATGCATTCGTCTGGTCAGACCCCGGTGCACCGCCAAGTTGCACAGGGTGCAGATAGCCAGGGCCAGCGCGTTGGCGCCCATGACCCCTGCGAGGGGCCTACAGGCGAGGAACAGGAGAAGGTACACCAGTGTGGAGATGGCACCCACGCCGGCAAAGCGCAGGAGCTGGTCGGCTGCCAGCTGCTCCGTGGCGCGGGGACCTTGGCGCGCGTGGTGGACTTGGCGGCTCCTCTGACCGTGCGAGATCCGCCACACGCCCCGCAAGTCCTTGATTGCGGTACTCCAAATCTGCACGCGAGAGTCGGGGTCGTCGACCCAGTCCACCGGCACTTCGCAGATACGCAGCCCGAGCCGCCCGGCTGCGATGAGGAGCTCGGTGTCGAAGAACCATTCGTCATCTTCGACGAGAGGAAGGAGTTCCTGAGCCGATTCCCGGCGTAGCGCCTTGAAACCACACTGAGCGTCGCTGAAACGACCGCGCAGTGCGACTCGGAGGAGGAGGTTGTAAGCCCGCGAAATCAGTTCACGCCTCGGACCGCGCACCACGTGCGCTCCTCGCGCCAACCGACTGCCGATAGCGACATCACTGTGCCCCGAGAGGAGGGGTGCCACGAGGGGCAGGAAGCTACCCAGGTCGGTTGAGAGGTCGACATCCATGTAGGCGACAATCTGGGCCGTGCTGGTTGACCACGCGCTCCGCAAGGCGTAACCGCGCCCCTTGCGAGGCAGATGCAGCGCGGTGACATTGGCAAGGGCGGAAGCCAGCCGAGTAGCGACGTCCCATGTCTGGTCAGTACTCGCGTTGTCAACGATACGAATGACGGTGTCGAAGGGGAAAGACTCGTCGAGGTAGGCGCGCAGGCGGCGGATGCTCGCCTCCAGAACATGCTCCTCGTTGTAGACCGGAACGACCAGTTCAACGACCGCCGGCCCGCCGGCCCTCTGAGATGGCGATCCGAGCGTCTGGGCCAGCAGCGCACCCTCGCCTGACGAGGCTTCACCGAACGACCTCGCTACGGCACTCGGCTCGGACCCGATTGATTCCTCGCGGAGGGGGTCGAGAGTCTGGGTCATCAACGGTCAGTTTCACCTGACCCGCCAATGGCGATCAAGCAGAAGGACCCGTTGACACACAGAAATAACCTGGTGATCGCGGCGAGTTCGCAGGACTGTGTCGGAGGGTTACGCCGCTCCGGAGAGCATGGCCATGAGCGGATCACCCGGGCCGGTGTTGTAACTACACGCCCCGAGGGGATCGAGCACCCAGTTCCAGACCAGGAACGCACTCGACCCTGCGGCGAATTGGGCCCGCATTTTGCTCTCCATATCGAGCGCCCGCTGGTCGAGGGTCTCACAGCCAGGAGCCCTTCCAGCCGTGATCCCGACCTCTCCGGTGATGATCGGCTTGTCCAGCGCGGCGGCTTGGGAAGAGCGCTCTGCCAGACCGTTCGACTGGTCTCCGCCCAGGGAGACAGGGCCGTAGTAGTCGTGGACACTCAGCACATCGATACTCGGGCTGGCACCTACCGCCTGATAGTCGGCTCCCACCATGCCGCACTGGCTGCCGCCGAGCAGCCCCTCCTCGACCGGATGACCCGGATCGAGAGTGTGGATTTCGCCTCCGACGCTGTTGAAGAAGGAGATGAGGTCGGCGGCGGCGACCGACTCGTTAGGACAGGTTTGATGCCCGGAGCAGTTGAGCGGCTGATACGCAGCCGCGCAGGTAGACGCCTCCGCCTCGGAGATGGGTTCCCACATGCCCAGGGCAGGCGAGTTCTTGTAGCGGCTGACCAGGTCTTGCATGTAGGTCCAGTACGACAGGGGCGTGTCGCCGGTCCCGTCGGAGTTTGCGGCCGAGTTGAAGACGTCCTTGTAGCCGCCGGTGTACCACGAGGGATCCTGCCAGTGACCTCCGTCGCAGGTTCCCCCCTGATCCGTGATCGTCGGGATCAGGTACACGTGATACTGGGCGGCCAGGTAGAAGACCTGATCGAGGGGAGCCCAGTCGATCTCGTGTGTCGTGGGGTCGGTGGCCAGATCCCCCTGGAAGACCCAGAACCGCACGATGGAATTGGGCGCCAATGAGGAGAACAAGGAGGCGATCTGCGCCGGCGTCTCCATGCCCCCGCATCCATGATTGGTGCCCCAATCGGTAGCCAACTCATATGCGTTGACGCCGGTGAACTTGACGGGGACGCCCCCAAGCTCCAGATTCTGCCCCGAAGCCGTAATAGCAAGTTGCCCGGTTGGCAGATAGGTGAGCTGGCTGTCCTGCGTGTCCTCGGAAGCACCCAGGGGCGTGGTCACGCTCACACCCACGCTGCCCGCATTCGCCGGGGCCGTTGCCGTGATTGTCGTCGGAGACAGCACCGAGAACTGGGACGATTCGTTCGGGCCGAAGTACACCGCGCTCGCTTGACTGAATCCGCTCCCGGAGATGACGACCGTCGCTCCTCCGCCGGCTGACACGGTGTCGGGTGACAATGAGGTCACGATGGGCGCTCCAGGGTTCGCAGCCGGCGCGGCCGGGATCAAAGAGACGCCAGGTGAAGCTGTTGCCGGCGCGGCGGCGGTCCGCCCGGGGAAGATGCGTCGATACTGCCGGTCGGGAGTGAGGCGAGGCCCGATCGCAGACTGTTCCAGGGCAGTTGCGGCGACGGCGGCCGGTGGCCTGCTCTGCGCCGCAGCCAGTCTCGAGGAGTCCAGGGTCACCATGGCGGTGAGAAGGCAAAGCCCCACCACAAGAACGCTGTGCCGACTGTGTCGCCACCGTTTGCATCCCGTGACCATGAGGCGCCCGTTCCCGCTTCCCGCCCGGAGGGAAACCGGAAATGACGGAAATGGAATAGGCATCCCACCAATTTCGGCAACCCGGCTGACTCAGAGAGTCCCGTGGCTTTGCGTCTCTCCCTTGCGGAAGATTTGCTTTTATCGATTGCTGTCGCTACCGAATATGGACGTATTCCCGGCCCATGTCAATCACAGGGATATTGGCGAGAGGTATCCCAACCAACCTGCCACCCGGTCGCCACCCCCAGATCACGCAGTGCGTGGGGAGGACGTCACCGGCGCCGGTTCGGCGAGCAGAGCGCTCCCCGCGAGCCCGTGCGCAGTCTTCTCCCAGAACGAGGGCGTCACGACGAGTTGCCACATGGCTTTCACGGCCGCGATCGACATCATCACCCAATACACGGGCACCAGGACTGCCGTGAAGACCAGTGTGTCGCGGGAGGTGACACGGGCGGTGAGAATGGTCAAGTACCAGAGCAGGAAATTGCCGAACGCCCACAGGACCAGACCCACGTAATAGACCGGTGCCGGGAAGATCTCGATCAAAAAGACCGGATGGGCGATGAACCACACGATGGTGAGACCCCAGAAAAGGGGGTTGAGCACTGCCAGGACGGGCGTGGAGCCGACAAAGGCGCACAAGTGCAGGACCCCCCTCCAGCCCATGTCATCGGTGACTTCCCTCGGTGAACGGAGGTGGATGAGAAATGTCTGCAGATACCCCTTGTACCAACGGGAGCGTTGCTTGACCCAATTCACGAAATCGCTATTCGCTTCTTCGAGCGTGACCGATTCGAGGATCTTTACCTGAAAGCCCTCCCGGAACATCCGGACCCCCAGATCGCAATCTTCGGTCACGTTGAAGGGATCCCAACCGCCGAGTTGGCGCAACGCGGCGCGGCGAAAGTGGTTCGATGTCCCCCCAAGCGGGATCGGGGCGTTCAATGACACCAGGCCGGGGAGGAAGAACGAGAACCACATGGCGTACTCGATCGTGAAGTTTCTGGTTATGAAGTTCTGCTCGGCGTTGCCGTAGGAGAGCTTGGCCTGGAGGCAGGCGATCTCGGGGCCGAAGCGGCTCAGTGCGATGGCCGAGCGCCGGAGCTGCAGGATGTCCGGCGTGTCCTCGACGTCGAAGACCGCGACGATATCGCCGCGAGCCATGGTCAATCCGAAATTGAGGGCCTTGGGCTTCGTTCGAGGCTCGCCCGGGGGCACGACGACCAGCTTGAACTGGGGTCCGGCGTCAACATGGCGCAGGGTCTCCAGCGTCTCCTCGTCGTCCTCCTCAATCAGGATGAGCACCTCGAGTCGGTCGATGGGGTACTCGAACTGACCGATGTTCTCGATCAGCTTGCCGATGACGGCCGCTTCGCGATAGGCGGCGATCATCACCGTGTAGAACGGCAAGTCGCCGTCCGGTACCCGCAGGGCCTCCTCGTCGGTCACCACTTCCACGGAATGACCCCGGACCGAACGCAAGAAGAGGACGACCCGATAGACGACGGCGAAGAGATAGACAAGGGTGAACAGGGCCATGATCGCCGTGAAGGTGACGCGCACCGACAGGACCAACCCCACCAGAACGAGCACGGCTACCCCTACGATGCCGTTACGCTGGCCTTTTGATACAAGGCTGCGGGCCGACACCAGGGGCACCCGGTCGGCCAGGCCCGAGGTGCTGGCCTCGAGGCGCAACTGGCTCTCGGCCTCGCTCATCGGGGTCGGGAGCACGGCCGAATCGTAGCAATCTGGGCCCTGAACAGGTATTCGGGGCCGAGCGCCCACCCGGGCGACGTGGATTTGAACTTCAGGTGACATTTGGGTGGAATCGAGAGTGGTGGTTACAGACAGCGGCACAATATGAGGCACCATGTGATCCCATGGACGTAACGGATGGTGTCGCAGAGCAGCGCCGAGGCGACCCGGAGACCGCCGCTCGGCCGCCGAGTCCGAAAACGATCGTCACCCTCTCCCCCTTTACCGGGCGGTCCATAGACGAACGGCTGGCCGCGCTCTCGGAGTCGATCCGCCAGTGGGATTGGCGGGCCGGTGACGTCGCACCGCAACCGAAGACCCAACCGCCTCTCCTCCGTGCCGTACCCGACGATCTCACCGATGCGCCGCCACGCCGGCAGCCCGTCGACCCGCACCGGGATGTCCCGACGGCCCGCGCTTTCACCCCGGTCCCGGTGGCACCTTCGACCCCAGCCCCAGCCCCAGCCCCAGCCCCAGCCCCAGCCCCAGCCCCACCGGAGTTTGCCCCACCGACTCCCCCGGCCCGGGACGATGGAGCGATGACGGGCGCTGGATCCTCTGCCCTGCCTGAGCCACCGACTGGACCAACGGCCGTCGTACGGAATCCCATTCGGCTCCTTCCGCCAGATCATGAATTCGAGAGCGCGAGCGAAGAGCTGACCGACAACGTCAACGCGCCTCCCAAACGCCTGTTCCGTCGTTCCCGCCGGCCTTCCTCGGCACCGATGGCGCAGGCTGAGACCGACGTTGTGCCGCAGGCAGTTGTGCCGCAGACCGCCCCGGTGGAGCATCCTTCCGCCTACGAACCGGACGTGGTCGGAGGAGATGCGAGACGCACCTCCGACGAGCCTGCCGCGGGTGAACCGGATTCGATCCCCACGAAAGCCCCCTGGCGTCACGGCAAGGTGATTCTCGTTGTCGTCACGGCGCTGATGGTTGTCGCCATCGTCGCAATCATCAGGTCGAGTGCCGCTAATCCCAATCCTTCCGACTCTCTGACGCCCACCTCGGTGACGCACACAACCTCGGCCGCCACACCGGCACTCATTCCCGTCAGCAGCTCGGTGAAGTCAGCGTTCAGTGCTGCGTCGGTCGACCTCACCGCCGCCAACGTGGCGGTGACACGAGCGCTGGCCGGAGGGGCGGCCCAATCACCGGCGCAGGTCGCCCAAGAAGTCGCCCCGTACGTAACGGCGCTCGACACCTTCAACTTCAAGAACCATTTCCTGGCGTGGCCGGAGACCTTGCAGGTGCCGAGCGAGGACCTGACACTGCGAACCGACGAACTCATCCATTTCCTGTCGTCGATCTCATCTGCCAGCCCGACAACGCTGACCTCTTGGTTCGCCCAGCTCCATTCCCTGGCCCGGCTGACCGAGACCACGGACAACGCGATCCGCAAAGACATCGGGTTGCCGGCGTCGAATTCCTACCCGACATAGGAATTCGACGTAGAAAGGGGGCATCACGAATCCCGCCGCCCCCGTGCCGCCAACTCTCCTCGACGACGATGCCGCCATGTCACTCGCCCTGGCCGAGGCGCGGGCCGCTCTCGCGCACGGCGACGTCCCGGTCGGCGCCGTCACCCTGTTCGACGGTCGACTGCTGGCCGCCCGGCACAACGAACGTGAGCTCACCGGGGACCCGACGGCCCACGCCGAAATCTTGGCACTCCGTGATACCGCCATTGCACTCGGAGGGTGGAGGCTGACCGGAGTCACCCTGGTGGTGACGCTCGAGCCCTGCCCGATGTGTGCCGGCGCGCTGGTGGCGTCCCGGGTGGACCGGCTGGTCTTCGGGGCGTTCGATCCCCGGGCCGGGGCGTGCGGAACCCATTACAACCTCTGTAGCGACCCTCGGTTGAACCATGAGCTCCCGATCACGGCCGGCGTACGGGCGGAGGAGTGCGCAACCCTTCTGACCTCGTTCTTTACAGAAAAACGAGGGCCGTCACCCGCCTCCGCATCTGCTGGTTGACGGCGTAGCGACTAAGCTCTCCCGCGGAGGGATGCGAGAGTGGCCGAATCGGACGGTCTCGAAAACCGTTGTGCCTCATGGGTACCGTGGGTTCGAATCCCACTCCCTCCGCCACCGGGTCGAGTCGGCCCGTCGCATCCCTGACGAGAGTCATTACGGCAGAACAGGCGTTCTGCCGGCAGCACCTGGTCGTCGCTACGACCGGAAAGGAGTCGACCATGGCACGCGCACGTTCGACATTTGGAAAATTACAACGAGACCAGGCCAAGAAGGACCGGGCCCGGGCAAAGATGGATGATCGGCAGTCCCGCCGGGAGGACAAGGTGGACGCCGACGAAGGGGGCGTACGCTCCAACGGCGAGGTGGTCGACCAGACCCGCCTCCTCGAGCAGTTCGCCGCGTTGCACGAGGACCTGGCCGATGGCCGCATCTCGCTGGACGACTTCGAGGTCCGCCAGGAGGAGCTCCGCGCCAAAATGGTCGTCGAATAACCCGCCTGACCTGGACTACTGGACCAAAAGACAGGCCGAACTGGCCTCAGCTCGCGGTTGCACGCCCCTCCAGCCACCGGCGAAATCCCGCCGCGTTCGAGTGGACCCCGTTCAAGGTCTCGAGCTTCTCGCGGTGCGCGGGGTCGACACCCCGCAGCGACGCGTCGAAACGGGCGGAGAGCGCCTCGGCAATGTCGACCCCTTCGCGGAAAGCCGTTTCGGCCACCTCGGCCCACTGCCGCAGGGTGTCGTCCGCCTCGGCCAGGAGCTCTTCGGGCGACTCGAGCAACCCGTAGTGCGCCAGCGCGAGGGCTGAGGGTCGTCGCGCCGCGAATTTTCGGAGCGAGTTGAGGGCGAGCTCCAGGTCGAAGTCCGGTGGCGGGGTGGCCGGGCGCAGCACACCGGCATCGGGCAACCTGACACCGATGGCGTCGCCGGCGAAGAGGACGCCGCTCTCGGAGTCGTGGAACCCCACGTGATGCTTGGCGTGTCCCGGTGAGTCCACCGCCACCAGGGTCCGGCTGGGCCCCACCGCGATCTCCTCCCCGTCGGCCACGACGTGGAGGCGCGTCGCGTCCGTGGGATCCATCCGGCCGTAGAGGGAGTCGAGTAGCGGGCCGTACACCCGCGCCGCGGAGTCGATGAGCCGCGACGGGTCGGCCAGGTGCCGCGCCCCCTTCTCGTGGACGTACACGGTGGCCGAGGGAAAGGCCCGGGCGACATCGCCCACCCCGCCCGCGTGGTCGAGGTGGATGTGGGTGACGGCGACACCCGCCAGATCGTCGGGCCCGATCCCCACCTTCCCGAGCGCCGCCAGCAGGACGGGGACCGACGACTGGCTCCCCGTCTCAATGAGCACGGGCGCCGGGCCTTCGATCAGGTACCCGGCCGTGACCCGCTCCCACCCGCCGAGCAGGGTGTCGATCTCGAGTACTCCGGGGGCGATGGTGTGCGGTGCCGGCACGACCGGGGGCGCCGCGTCATCGCCGTGAGGGTGAGGGTGCGAATGGTGATGGGGTCCGCTCACTCGGGATTCACCGTGATGATGACCTTGACGTCGTCCGGGCCGCGCTGCACCGCCTCCTGCCACTGTGCCAGCGGGACCCGGCGGTTCACCAGGCGGGCGAGCCAGGCCGGGTCGGCCGCGGCCAGCGCGACGGCCGCGGCCTCATAATGACGCCGGTTGGCGTTGACGGACCCCACCACGGCGACGTTCTCCAGCACCATGCTGCGGTTCAGCGCACCTTCGTCGAGGTTGAGGGTGTGGCCGCCCGACGACACCCCGGTGAGGCAGACGACCCCACCGATGCCGACGTGCGTCATGGCATCGAGGACGAGGGAGGCCACGCCGGTGCACTCGATCACCACATCGGGCCCGGGAACGGCATCGGCCACGGCTCCCGTGTGATACGTCGCGCCCAGGTCGCGCACGAGGTCGGGCTTGACACCCGTGGTCATCTGGTCGAGCACGTGGACGTCGAGACCGCGTTGGACACCGATGAGCGCGGCGAGCAGGCCGATGGGCCCGGCCCCCGTCACCAGGACCGTCTTGGGATCCCAGTGGGCCCGGCCCCCCACGTGGTCGACCTCCTCCCACGCCTTGGCCACCACGCTGGTGGGCTCCAGCAGGACCCCGAGGATCCCCAGCGCGGGGTTGACCTTGACCACGAAATCCGGCGTGATCCGGTACCGCTCCGACAGGTAGCCGTCGTGCTGCTTTATGCCGCGCTCGGTGTACTGGCCGTTCCGGCAGAAGTCCCACTCCAAGACGGCGCAGTTCGCACAGGGGACCGGATCGGGTCGGCGGACGATGCCGACGACCAGATCGCCCTTTTTCACCGGCGCCCCGTCCGGCGCCTCGAGCACGCGGCCAATGGACTCGTGCCCGAGCACCAGCCGCTCGCGACCGGGTGGCGGCCACCCGTAGGCGCCCGAAAGGATCTCGGCGTCCGTGCCGCAGATCCCGATCGCCAGTGTCTCCACCAGCACGGGTCCGTCTGTTTCCGGGGGATCGTCCACGTCGGAGAGCTCGGCCGACCCGGCCTTGAGCGGTATGACGGTGAGTGCCTTCATGCGTGATCCTTCCTCTTCAGCCGGTCGCGGCCCTACGACGCTCGGTGACCTTTGGCCGCTTGCGCCTGGGCGGCCGGGACATGGCGGGTAGCAGCGAGATGGTGTGATCGACGACGCGCCGGCGTCGCGAGGACTCCTCGGGCCCGGTGGCCAGCGCGTCGTGTCCGGTGAGGCGGCAGGCCGAGTTGACCAGGGACACGTGGGAGAAGGCCTGGGGGAAATTGCCGACCAGCCGGCCCCCGATGGGGTCGTACTCCTCCGAGAGGAGGCCGAGGTCGTTGCGCAGAGCGAGCAAACGCCCGAACAGCTTCTCGGCGTCTTTGGTCCGCCCGATCATGTGCAGGCAGTCGACCAGCCAGAACGAACAGGCGAGGAAGGCGCCCTCTCGACCGGTCAGCCCGTCGACCGCCCCGTCGTCGGCGGTGCGATAGCGCAGCACGAACCCGTTCTGGAGCAGCCCCTTCTCGACGGCTTCGACCGTGCCGACCACCCGGGGGTCAGAGGGTGGCAGGAATCCCACCAGGGGGATCATGAGGACGCTGGCATCGAGTTGGTTGCAGCCGTAGTACTGCGTGAAGGCGCCGATGTCCTTGTTGTACCCCTTCTCGCACACCTCGGTGAAGATCTCGTGGCGCAGCTCACGCCATTCCTCCAGGGGACCTTCGAGGTCGGGCCACTCTTCCAGCGTCTTGACCGCCCGGTCGACCGCCACCCAGGCCATCACCTTGGAGTGCGTGAAGTGTCGGCGCGGGCCGCGCACCTCCCAGATCCCGTCGTCAGGCTCGTTCCAGCCGGTCCGGAGAAAGTCGACCAGCTGCGTCTGCAGCGCCCAGGCGGCCCTGCTCTGCACGCCCTCGCTGTGGGCGGAGGCGTAGAGGGCCGACATGACCTCTCCGTAGACGTCGAGCTGGAACTGCCCCGAGGCGGCGTTGCCGATGCGTACCGGGGCGGAGTCCTCGTACCCGGGGAGCCACGAGGCCTCCCATTCGTCCAGCCGGCGCTCGCCCGCCGGGCCGTACATGATCTGCAGGCGTGACACGTCACCGGCCACGGCTCGCAGCAGCCAGTCGCGCCAGGCCATCGCCTCGTCGAAGTAGCCCCCGCGCATGAGCGACTCGAGGGTGAGGGTGGCGTCACGCAGCCAGCAATAGCGGTAGTCCCAGTTGCGAGACCCGCCGACCGCCTCCGGCAATGAGGTCGTGGCGGCGGCCACGATGCCGCCGGTGGGCTCGTAGGTCAGGGCCTTCAACGTGATGAGCGAGCGCACCACCGCCTCGCGGTACGGGCCGTCGTAGGTGCAGCGGGCGGCCCACTCCTTCCAGTATGCGTCCGTCAGGTTGATGGCGTAGTAGGCGTCGAGCGGAGGCGGGGGCTGCTCGTGGGAGGGGTACCAGACGAACGTGAAGGGGAAGCGCTGCCCCTCGCGCACGGTGAAGTCGGCCACGGTGTGCAAGTCGTGGCCGACGGGATCGACCAGGTGCCACAGCGCCACGGCGTCGGGGCCCGCCGTCATGCGGATCAACCCGTCGGTCGATGTGAGCCACGGCACGATCTCCCCGTAGTCGAACCGCACGGTGAGTTCCATGTGCATGTCGACGGTGCCGGCCACGCCCTCGACGAGACGCACGACGTGGGGGTGCGTGTCGCGCATCGGCATGCAGTCGGTGATCCGCACCGTCCCGGTGGGCGTGTCGAACTCGGTCTCGAGGACCAACGAGTCCTTCCGGTAACTGCGCCGCGTCGCCACAATCCCCTCCTCGCCGCCGGCCGGGGCCAACTGCCAGAATCCGTGCGATTCGTCCCCCAGCAGCTGGGAGAAGCACGACGGGGAGTCGAAGTGCGGCAGGCAGAGCCAGTCGACCGAGCCGTTGCGGCCAACCAAGGCGGCCGTGTGCAGGTCGCCGATCACGGCGTAGTCCTCTATGCGCTGCGTAACCATGGTCTCATTCTGCCCTTCTCACGCGCTGGCGCACTTCTGGGTGCTCACGGGTGCTTGCCGCAACGCGGCCTCCCTGACCCGGGCCAGGACGCCCGGAGACGTCAATGCATAACCCACGTTGGAGTAGACCGTGGAGCGCGAGAAGACCACGCCCACCACTTCCCCGCCGGCGATGACCACCGGTCCACCGGAATTGCCCGGGCGGACGGTGGCGTCGAGTGCGTAGACGCCCCGCGTCACGGCTCCCTGGTTGTAGATGTCGCGCCCGACTGCGGTGACCTCGGCCGTAACGCCGGCCGCGCCGGTGGTGAGAGGTCCGTCCTCCGGGTAGCCGAGGATCGCCGCCTGCGTTCCCCGGGGGACCTGGTCGGGGTCGATGGGCAGAACGGGGCCCAGAGGTGCGGCGGTGCGCAGAACTGCCAGGTCGAACTTGGGATCGAACAGCATGACCGTCGCGCCGTAGGACGATCCGTCGACGACGACCTGGGTGGCACTCTCGCCCGCCACCACGTGGGCGTTGGTCACCACCAGGCCATGGCCCACCACGAAGCCTGATCCTTCCTGCTCGTCGCCGCAGGCGGCTCCGAGGACTTTGACCGTCGACAGGATCGCCGGTGCCGCCAGGGAGCGGGTGGCCGCGTCGTCCGGGGTGGAGACGGATCCCGTCGAGGGGGGGGTCAGGGTGGAGAAGACCTGGGGAAAGCCCTGCTCGTTGAGGTAGTTCTGGAGGTCTGTGAACACCGGGGGCACCTGGGGGAGCACGCGATCGACCGAGTGGAGGATGTCGGAGCGGGCCACGGCGGAACTGAGCCATGTGAACCGGCTGTTGGGCGAGGAGATCACGCTGGCTACGAGCCACGAAGAGAGCAGGACCGCGACCACCGCCACTCCCACCCCGAGCACGGCGTCGACGGAGCCGAGGTGGAGGCGGCGGAGCGTCGTAGTGCTGTAGCTCCCCAACGTGCGGCCGAGGACGGCCAGCGCTCCCGCGGTGAGGAAGACTGCGACGACGGTGATGCCGGCACGTTCGTTGGCGTGGTGGATGAACACCAGAGCGTGCACCCACACGAGCGTGCCGAGCAACAGTCCCAACCAGAAGCCGGCGAAGGTCAGGAGTTGCACGAGGGCACCGAGCCGGAGCCCCTGGACCGCTGCCAACAGCATCAACACGATGATCAGCAGATCGACCCAGTCCACGGAAGCGAGGGTAGCCAAAGGTGCACGGAGATTCTGCGAACCCACCGCTATTGTCGTTGCGCGGTGCCATCCATCCCTTCACGGCCACTCTGGCGCGCCCGGCGACCCGGCGGTCCCCATCGGGTCGCGGTGCTGGTGACACTGGGGCTGACCGCGGCCGCATGCACGACGGCGCCGGCCTCGAAGGCCCCGGGCGAGCCCCGCGTCCTCGGCCAGCAAAACGGGGCCCCGGCCGTCGTGGGCCAACCTGCCCCGGCCGGGACCGGCCAACTCGACGCCGTGACCTGCGCCGGACCCACCCACTGTTGGGCGGTCGGCGCTCCCGGGCCTACCGGTGCCACCGGCACGAACTCTTCAGTGCCCCCGCCGCCGGCCACGGTGATCGATGCCACAGTCGACGGCGGGGAGACCTGGACCGGGCAGCCGCTGACGCTCACGCCGG
>Ga0224558_1001834_pt1 | contig 20998 bp, 19 predicted proteins | sample 714S32024metaG_FD_180682 | JGI IMG/M metagenome (GOLD analysis project Ga0224558, IMG submission 180682) | Peat soil microbial communities from Stordalen Mire, Sweden - 717 S3 20-24 | ecosystem: Environmental > Terrestrial > Soil > Wetlands > Peat | place: Sweden: Norrbotten County, Stordalen...
ATAGAGAACCCACCAACCTCCCGTGCCCGATACCCATCGCTCCTTCGTCTTCCACGATCCCAGCGGCAAACGCTGGCAGCGCTTCCGCCGCGGCCTCCAGACCTGCGCCATCTTCTTCGGTATCCTCCTGGTCCTGCTCGTGCTGAGTATGGCGATCAACCCGCAAATCCCGGCGTTGGGCCTGCCGCCGGTCGAGCACATCCCCGACCTGCGCGAAGTCCCCGCCATCATCCGCGGCGAACGGCCCATGCGCAACGTTCCCTTCAAGCTGCGCAAGGCCGCCGGCAACATCAAGTACGTGCGTTCGGCCTCGCCCGTGCTGCACCCCAAGACCGCCGCGCGCGTCCAGACCAACAGCCCCATCGTGTTCGGCTTCTATGTGAACTGGGATCCGGGCAGCATGGTCTCGCTACGCATACACCTCGCGCACCTCACGCACCTGGTTCCGGAATGGCTGATTCTGCGCAATGCCAAGGGCGATCTCGACGACCAGAGCGATCCCACCGTGATCGCCATCGCCGCGCAAGCCAAGCTGCCCATCCTCGCCCTGGTCACCAACTACCGCGATGGCTGGCAGCCCGGCGATGTGCGCAAAATCCTGCACGACGCCGGGGCCCGCGCCGACCTCGTCGACAACATCTACAACAACCTCACCGAGCATCGCTTCGCAGGCGTGAACGTCGATTTCGAGGAACTCACCCCGCGCGACCGCCAGCCGCTGGTGGCCTTCATGCGCCAGCTCCGCGCCAAGCTGCAGCCCGCCGGTCTCCTGCTCACCGAGAGTGTCCCGATCGGGGACCCGGCTTACGACCTGAAGCAACTGGCCCAGGTCAACGACTATATAGTGCCCATGGTCTACGACGAGCACTATCAGTCCGGCGAACCGGGACCCATTGCGTCGGGAGCCTGGTTCCAGAAGCAAATCGACCGCCTGGGCCAGATCGCGCCGCCCCAGAAGATGGTGATCGGCGTGGGGAATTATGGTTACGACTGGACCATCGGCGGCACGGGATCCGTCGAGACCAAGTTCGGCGAGGTCATGTCCCAGGCGGCGGCCAACCACTCGGCCGTCGAGTGGAATGCCAGCATGGCCAATCCGGTGTACCGTTACCAGTCCGGCGGGCAGCGGCACGAAGTCTGGTTCCTGGATGCGGTCACCGCCTTGAACCAGGCGCGCGGCGTGGCGGACGGCGGCTTCCGCGGCGTGGCCCTGTGGCGCTTGGGCGCCGAAGATCCGGACCTGTGGAGCGTACTCGCAACCAATACCTGGCCCGGCGCCGATTACGATCCCAAGCAGTTGTCCGTGCTGACCGCGCAAAAATCGGTGATTCCCTACGGCGATGGCGACGTCCTGCGCATCGTCGAGACGCCGCATGACGGCGGCCGCCGCGTCTGGCGCGATCCCGATGGCCGCTACGGGGAGCAGTACGGACTGTTGCCGTCATACTACGTGATCGAATCGAGCGGGGGCACGCATGCCAAAGGACCGGCCGGCAAAGTCCTGTGCCTCACTTTCGACGATGGTCCGGACCCGCGCTACACGCCCGCGATCCTCGACATCCTGCGCAGCCACGGCGTGCGCGCGACGTTCTTCATCATCGGCGCCAATGCCGACCAGAACATCGGTTTGTTGAAGCGCGAATATGCCGAAGGCCACGACATCGGCAACCACACTTACACGCATCCCAACATCGCGCTGGTTTCCGAGGAGCGCGCCGCGCTGGAACTGGGCACCACCCAGCGCATTATCGAAAACGCGCTGGGCGTTTCCACCGTGCTGTTCCGGCCGCCCTACAACGCCGACAGCCAGCCGCAGACTCCCGAGGAAATCCTGCCGGTGCTGCGCGCGCAAAAGGCCGGCTACGTGACGGTGGGGGAGCGCATCGACCCGCGCGATTGGGTGAAAGGCGTTTCAGCGGATGAGATCGTGTCGGAGATCTCGAGCGAACTGCACTCCGCCGAGGACCCCGGCCACGTGATCCTGTTCCATGATGCGGGCGGCGATCGCTCCGCCACCGTGGCGGCCCTGCCGCGCATCCTCGACAGCTTGCAATCGCAAGGCTACCGGTTCGTGCCGCTCAGTGAACTGCTGGGGGAAACCCGCGCCCAGATCATGCCTGCGCCTTCCGGCGTGGAGATGCGCTGGGCGCGCATCGAAGGCAGCGCCTTCGACTCGCAGGGTACGTTTAAGAAAATCGTCGGCATGTTGTTCCTGTGGGCCATTTACCTGACGCTGGGCCGCTCGCTGTTTTTCGGCGTTCTGGCGCTGGGGCAAAAGTGGCGCGCGCGGCATGCCCGCTTCGACGCCGCTTTCCGTCCGCCGGTCTCCGTGATCGTCGCCGCGTATAACGAGGAGAAGGTGATCGTGCGCACGGTCGAATCGATCCTGCGCAATGGCTACGACGATCTGGAACTGGCGATCGTCGACGATGGGTCGACAGACGCCACGCTGGAAGTTCTGCGGCGAAACTTCGGCGATCGTGCCAACGTGCAAATCCTCTCCCAGCCCAACGGCGGCAAATCGGTGGCGCTGAACAACGCCATCGCGCATGCCCGCCACGATATCCTGATCGCGCTGGATGCGGACACCATCTTCCGCGCGGGCACCATCGGCAAGCTGGTACGGCACTTTGCCGATCCGGCGGTGGGCGCAGTCTCCGGCAACGCGCGCGTGGGCAACCGCAACAGTTGGATCACGCGCTTCCAGTCGATCGAATACATCTACGGCTTCAACCTGGATCGCCGCGCGCTGGGCCTGCTGAACGCCATCACGGTGGTGCCCGGCGCGGTGGGCGCTTGGCGCAAGGGCCTGATCGTGGAGTTGGGCGGATTCGACGGCGACACGCTGGCCGAAGATACCGACCTCACCCTGAAGATTCGCCGCGAGGGCTACCAGATCCGCTATGAAGAGGAAGCCGTGGCCTTCACCGAGGCGCCCGAAGACACGCGCGGGCTCGCCAAGCAGCGCTTCCGCTGGGCCTTTGGCACCCTGCAGGCCGCCTGGAAGCACCGCGACGCGCTCTTCGTTCCCAAATATGGGACGCTCGGTTTCGTGGCGCTGCCCAGCATCTGGATCTTTCAGGTGCTGCTTGCGGCGCTCTCGCCCTTCGCCGAACTAGCCATGATCGTGGCGCTGTTCGCGGGCAACTGGCGCATCGTACTGGTGTTCTATCTCGGCTTCTTCGTGCTGGAGCTTGTTACCGGCCTGCTGGCCTATGGGCTGGAAGGCGAACAGCCCTGGGATCTGGCGCTGTTGTTTTTTCAGCGCGTCTATTACCGCGAGCTGATGTACTACATAGTGGCCAAGTCGCTGATCTACGCGGTGCGCGGGCGCGTGGTGGGCTGGGGCAAGCTGGAGCGGCGCGCGACAGTGCAGGGAGTGTAGTTTAGTGATTCGCAAGCGCGACCCTACATCGCTAGTGTAGTGTCTGCGAATTAACTGTTCAGTTCCGGTGCCCGGCGTGGCGCAGACGATCGTTGTGTGTCGTCTGCGCACCGTGCTCGAACTCGGCAGGCCACGAAAAACGATGGCCTGCCCCACAGCGAATCTGCTGTACAGTTATTTCTTGGACATTGCACTCGCGAGTTCCGCATCATCCGACAGATCAGCTTTGCTGAGCGTGCTTTTTCGTCAGCGAATCCAGAAGCTCTCCCGTGATCCTAAAATTTGTCCGCCGAAGACGGTTGGCCGCCTGAGCAAAGTTGACGAGGCCGCGTTGAGCGGCAAGATCTAGAATGCCCACCGTTCCGGTCACACGAAGTCCCTTGCCGCGAGCCACGGCTACACCCTTCCGATCGTCCATAAGCACCAGATCCGCACCGAGCGAAATGGCCAACCCGATGGCGGCCGCCTCCCCTTCATCGAGCCCTTCCACAATAGCTTGGCCCAATGGACAGGCTGGCGTTTCCTGGACATCGAGCCATGCCGGCGGATCGGCAATCCAGTTCCGCACTGACGGCGGAGCGTCCGGGTCGGCCAACTCCGCTTCCACGGCGGTTGGCAGGATCACTTTCTCGAATAGAACTGGAAGGAGATCGATGTTCCCGATCAGCACCAGGTAATTGATCGGCCCGGTATCGGCGATGACCAGCCGCACAGGTTAGAATCCCAATTGTTTCAGAGCGTCGCGGTCCCGCTCAAAATCTTCCATGGTGTAGTCTTCACACACGTCGTGGGATTTTAGGAACCCATCGAGCCGGTACCTGGTTCCAAAACCGAGCAACCGCCGCAGCTCAGGCTTGGTGATGCGGCCGCTCTTGAATTCTTCGAGCGCCAGAGCTTCGAGGGCGCGGCGAGAGAGGTCGCCGCCGGATGCACTCATGCGATCGGCTAGCTCATCGGGAATCTGAACTGTGACCTCCATGCTCTTTCACCCTACTCCATCCGCATAACCCGGTCAAGGAGATAGCCTACCGTGAAACTGCGATGTCAGCCCAGAGATGCGACGCATTGAGGGCAGCGCCTTCGACTCCCGGGGAACGTTTAAGAAGATTGTGAGCATGTCCTCCCGACGCACTGCCCGGTTTCAGCACTCCCGTCAGCGCGATCTTTGAGGGGCTGTAGGCGCAGCATCCGCCAGCGGGACAGGCGGGACCGGCATCTCCGGCGGCTTGCAAACGCCGATCGACACCGAAAATGCGCCAATGCCGCGCCACCCGCTGCCCGCGCGCCGCTCGATGTGGTACGACTTGCTGGCCGCATCCGCGCGCAGGCGCCAGTCCGCATCCGCGGTCCCGCCAGCGCGCTTCATCTGGATGGGCTGCCGATTGGTCTGGCGCAGCATCCAGGTATCGCCCGCATTGGGAGTTTCATACAACTCATACCGGCCGGATTCGCTGGTCCGTCCGCGATCGATCACCAGGCCGCCGTTGCTGCGCGAGCCGAACCAGAATTGCAGGATGGAGCCGAACTGCGGTTCCGCGAAGATGGGGCGCGCCCGCCACGTCTTGCCGCCATCGGTGGTGACCAACAGGAACGGATCGCGCGGCAGCGGATGCTGCACTTCGCCGCCCACCCAGCCGTTTTCGAAATCGATGAATTGGATGCGGTCGAGACCCGCCAGGCGGACGCGCTCGTACGGTTCGCGCCAGGTCTTGCCGGCATCGTCGCTGGACAGCAGCACCGAGGAGAGCGTAGTCGTCGACGAGTGAATGTTACCCGCTGCAAAGATCCGATTCCCCACCGCCTCCACGGATGCAAGCTCCAGAAATACGGGGCAGGGATCGTCGATCGTGCAGCTCAAACCGGCCAATCGGATGTCTTCCTCCGCGCAACGGTAATCCACCATCATGGGCTTGCCGGTATTTTGCAGAGGCGTGTTCTCCGCGGGTCGCTCAACCTGCGCAGCCGCGACACAAGCGACCGAGAACACGATCAAAAACCTCATCCTTCCCGATTGTATCGTTTCGTAAATGTGCGAAAAATTACAATCCGGATATTATTCCCCTGTAACCCCGCTTGAGAAGCCATCGTCTTGTCGGCAAATCCCCGTTACGATAAGCGGGCGCACTCACCCCTTTCACCCAAACGCGCCCGCTTTTTTATTCGTGGGGCAGGCTCTCAGCCTGCTGCGGCCTCTCAGGCCGCCTTGCCGCATTATCGATACGCGGCTTCGATCAGCTTGCGAATGGACGGTTCCACGCTCAGCAGCAGTTCCGCCTTCGGTTTCTTGGCGCGATCCAGCAGCGCCCGCGTCTCCGCAATCCAGGCCGCGTCGTGCGTCTTGTCCAGCGCCTCCAGACCGGCTGCCGCGATGGCCGACAGATCCTTGGAGATCTCCGCGTCCTCGGCGAGCAGCGCGGAATTTGCCAACACCGGCGCCAGGCGCGCGTGGTTGTCGCGCCACAGGGTCAGCCACTCGCGGATCGCCGGCAGATCCTCGACCTCCCGCCGGTCAACCAGCGCGGCAAACCGCCGTACGGTTTCGCTGTCGGGGCGTGCCGCATCGATCAGCCGGTTCAACGGCGTGAAGCGGTCGTACGGATGCGCTTCCTCGCGCGCATAGTCTTTCACCGGCTCCACCACCTCGGCCAGCGTGCGCACCGGCGCCACCGGACCGCCGCCCGCCAGCCTCGCCAGCATCTTCTCGTATTCCGAGACGTGCGTCAGTCCCAGCCATTCCAGATCGCGACTGACCGCGCCCAGCCTGCGGTACATGTCCGCCACGTCCGTCACATTTTGCGGCGACCAGAAGCGCTCGGCGATGGCCGCCATGCGCGGCCAGACGCGCGTGTCCAGCAACTCCGGCGTCACGAATTCCGACCACATGCACGCTTCGCCGCCGAGCACCCGTTGCTTCTCCGCCGCGCTCAAATCCGCCGCGCCCTCGCCCAGCGGATCGACGGCGTAATGATACGCCGCCGGGTAACCCAGATCCAGATAATATCCGTTCGACAAGATGCCGCTGACGCCCTGCCGCGCCGCATCGGCCAGCGCCTTCGGCCCGCGCCACGATTGCACCACGACGTTGCGCGGCATGTCCTTGCTCAGAATCTCGTCCCAACCGATCATCTTCTTGCCGTGCTTTTCCACGATGGCCTCGACGCGCCGGGTGAAGTACGCCTGCAGCTCTTCGTTGCTTTTGATCCCGTGCGCGCGCATGAACTCCTGAATGCGCGGGTTCGAATCCCACTGCTTGCCGTTCACTTCGTCGCCGCCGATGTGGAAGTACTCATCCGGAAACAGCGCCGCCATCTCGCCGATGAACGCATCCAGAAATTGGTAGGTCTCTTCGCGCGTGGGGTCCATGGCCGGATCGAAAATGCCCCATTGGCGCTCGATCCCATACGGGCCGGGCACGGGGGGCGCCCCGCTGGCCAGTTCCGGATAACCCGGGAACCAGGCGGTGGCGTGGCCGGGCATGTCGAATTCCGGGATGACGCGAATGCCGCGGTCGCGCGCGTAAGCAATCGCCTCGCGCACCTGATCCTGGGTGTAATATTCGCCATCGGAACCCATTTCCTGCAGCTTCGGAAAGCGTTTGCTTTCGATGCGAAAGCCCTGATTCTCGGACAGGTGCCAATGGAACACGTTCAACTTCACGGCGGCCATGCCGTCGAGGGTGCGCTTCACGTCCGCGAGCGGGAGCCAGTGGCGCGCCACATCCAGCATCAGGCCGCGCCACGGGAAACGCGGATGGTCTTCGACGGTCACCGCCGGCACGCCGAAGCCGCCCGCATCCAGATCGACCAGTTGCAGGAAGGTCTCCATGCCGCGCAGCACGCCCAGCGGATTGGGAGCGTCCAGGCGGGCGCCCACGGGCGTCACCGTGAGCCGGTAGGATTCATCCTCCTGCGCGGCTTGGACGGGCGCGCTGGCATGATCGCAATAAACCACTAGCGGCGCGGCCGGCGCATGCACCCCCGTGGCGGGCGCCATGGGGATTCCGGTCTTGCGCGCTACGTGCTCCACCAGCCGCGCGGCGGCGGCTTCCAGGCGCGGTTCGCGATATCCGTTCAACTGCACGAACGCGAAATTCCGGTCGATACGCATGCGTCCCACGCCCGGCTGGAGCTTCGCCGGCACCGGCATCAGGTTATGGGCAAATAGCGCAAGCGGGGCCATCAGGAGAATTGGAGCTTTAGGCATCATTACCAGACTAGCTGTTTTGTACTTATACTGTGGGCATCATGAAAATCCTACGGCGTACCGCGATATTTGGCCTGTTGCTGGCGTTGTGCCCGTTGCACGTGATGGCAGCACCGCCCGCCAACTTCTATTTGCACGATGGCGACCGCGTGGTCTTCTACGGCGACAGCATCACGGACCAGCGCTTGTACACCACGTTCGTTGAGACGTATGTGATCACCCGCTTCCCGCAATTGAAGGTTAGTTTTGTACACTCCGGTGTCGGCGGCGATCGCGTGACCGGCGGCGGGGCCGGACCCATCGACGTGCGGCTGCCGCGCGATGTGGTCGCCTACAAGCCGGCCGTCATGACCATCATGCTGGGCATGAATGACGGCAGCTACCGCGCGTTCGATCAGAAGATCTTCGATACGTATGCCGCCGGATACCGGCACATAGTCGAGAGCGTGAAAGACGCGTTGCCAGGCATTCGCATTACCGCGATCCTTCCCTCGCCGTTCGATGATGTGACCCGCCCGCCCACTTTCGATGGCGGCTATAACAAGGTGCTGGTGCGCTACGGCGAGTTCGTGAAGCAGTTGGCCCGCGAAGAGAACCTCGCGGTGGCCGACTTGAACGGGCCGGTGGTTGCGGCGCTCGAGAAGGCCAGCAAGCTGGACGCCGAGACGGCCAAGAAGCTGGTGCCCGACCGCGTGCATCCCGCGTCTGCCGGCCACCTGCTGATGGCCGAAGCCCTGCTGAAGGCGTGGCAGGCGCCGGCCATTGTGACATCAGTGGAGATCGATGCGGCTGAGCCAGCCATAGCGAGCGTCACCAATACGCAAGTAACCGATCTGGCGGTAAGTGACCGTGTCTCCTGGACACAGGTGGATGAATCCCTGCCTATGCCGGTCGATACGAAGGACGAGGTAATGGCGCTGGCTCTGCGCGCTTCCGATTTCGTGGAAGCCATGGACCAGGAGCCGCTGAAAGTCACTGGCCTCACCGCCGCCCGCTACACTTTGAAAATCGACGACGAGGTGGTGGGCACGTTCACCAAGGAAGAACTCGCCAAGGGCGTGAATCTGGCGACGCTCGCGACCCCCATGGCGAAGCAGGCCGCCGCGGTGCACGATCTCACGCTGAAGCACAATGTGGTGCACTTCGCGCGCTGGCGCCAGGTTGGAGTGAATCTCGACAGTCTGGCTCTTCCGCCCGCGCATTTGCAGGCCGCGGCGGATGCGCTGGATACGCTGGAAGCAGATGTCGTGCAGCAGCAGCGAACCGCGGCGCAGCCCAAGAGCCACCGGTACGAACTGGTAGCGGAATGACGCGCCGCCGGTTTCTCTTGTCCAGCGGCGCGGCTGCCGCACTGGCTTCCGCAATCGCCGCGCAACAACGCAAGACGAAAAATCTGATCCTGGTCACTGCCGACGGCCTGCGCTGGCAGGATCTTTTCACCGGCATCGATCCGCTCTTGATGAAGCAGAAGGACGCGGGCATGACCGAGACTGGTGCGCCTGAGTTGCGCGATCGCTTGTGGAAGCCGCAGCCGGACGAGCGGCGCATGGCGCTCCTGCCATATTTCTGGGGCACGCTGGCGCCATCGGGAGTGGTGCTCGGCAACTTGACGAAGGGCAGTTCCGTGCATGTGACGAATCGCTATCGCGTCTCGTATCCCGGCTATTCCGAGATCCTGACCGGGCGTGCGCAGGACGACGCGATTCGCGGCAACGATCCTGTGCAGAATCCCACGCCAACCTTCCTGCAGCTTGTGAAGGAGCGATGGAAGCTGCCCAAGGAGAAGGTCGCGGTTTTCGGATCATGGGATATGTTTCACTACATCGCCGAAAGCCGCCGCGGCGATATCTTCGTCAACGCAGGCTACGAGGCTTCCGCGCTGCCGGCGGGCAATCCGCGCGTGGCCGAGTTGAACAAACTGCAGATGCAGGCCAGATATCTGGACGACAGCGCGCGGCACGATGCCTTCACCTTCGGGCTGGCGATGGAGTATCTGAAGAGCGTCGCGCCGCGCTTGCTCTTCATCGCCTTCGACGAGACCGACGACTGGGCGCACGAAACGCCGCTACGACCAGGTGCTCAGATCCATTCAGTTTCTCGACGGCGCGCTTCAGGAACTCTGGACCTGGGTGCAGACATCGCCCGCGTACCGCGATTCCACCACGCTGATCGTGACCTGCGATCATGGGCGCGGGGGCACTCCGGAGGACTGGCACGACCATGGCAAGAACGTCGAAGGCGCCGAGCAGATCTGGATCGCGGTGATCGGACCCGACACGCCGCACAAGGGGGAAGCTACTAACACGGACTCATATCGCCAGCGCGACATCGCGCCAACCGCGCTGGAGTTGCTGGGCATCGGCGCAGGCAGCTATCCCGGCGCATTGGGAAAGCCTATCGCCGCGGCGCTCGGTTGATCCTCCGCGCGGAGCGTGGCGGACATTGTGCGTGACCACGCTTGGTCACGTGACGTGCGGCGGTCACCATGAACAAGCGCTCGAAATTGGCGTGGGGAGCGTTTGCCCATGACCGTCCTAATGGAATCGGCAGTTGACTGCACAAATCGCCTGTGGCCGGGGACGTGCTCTAACAGTTGCGAGGTGAATTGAATGCGCGGATTTACATTTCTAGTCTTAGCTGCTGTTGCAGGAATGGGCTTCACGGCTACCGCTCCCAGAGCACAGGCTCAGGTCAGCGTCGACGTCGGCGTAGCCCCCGACTGTCCCTATGGTTATTATGACGTCGCTCCCTACGCCTGTGCTCCCACCGGCTACTACGGTCCGGAATGGTTTAACGGGGACGGCTTCATTGGCGCCGGCCCGTGGTTTCATGGCGCTGACGGCTTTCAGGGCAACGTGAATAACCGTCTCCATCCGGAGCACGGCTATAAGGGCCCAGCGCCAAAACGTGGCGAGAAAGCCGAGCCGTCAAAGCGTATCGATAGTGCGCACTTCCAAGGAAACGAAGCGCGAGACGGACGGGGTCACGTAGTTGAAGGCAAACACTAGCCCAGTCGGGGAAGGCTCCTTTGTGGGGCGGCCAATCTTGGCCGCAGCCGGCTTTTAGCCGGCGCTGGCCGCCTGAAAGGCGTCCCCAGAGGGGACCCCAGGGCATGATTGCCCGCCCTCCAGCGACTCTTATCGTTAAAGTTCCTTCCGCGTTCTTGGTCATCCCGCTCTTCTAATGTCCAACGCCGCTCAGCGAGACCGACGACTGGCTCGACGCGCCATTCGGGATCTGTAGTTGGTCCAGAAGCGCCAGGCACTCGATGCTCGGCGTTCGCGCGGCACGACCCTCCGCTGATATTCCTGAAGGTGGATCCCATCTTCGACCCGTTGCGTGCGGATCGGGGCTTCCAGGCTCTGGAACGCGGCATCGGGCTTTTGGTGTAAGCCTATCGCAGATCCAGCGCCATCAAGCTATGACGATCGCGCACATATAACACGGTCCCCGCCAGCGCCGGCGCGGTCCAGGCGTTGCTCCGCAGCAACGTTACTCGCGACAGCACCTTCAAACCGGCGGGCGAGACGGTAGCCAGCGAGAGGTTGCCGTCTTCATCGACCGCGATCAGCTTCCCGTCGGCGTAGAGGAATGTGGCCTTGGGAAACGAGCGGTCCTGCCAGAGCACCTTCCCCGTCTTCACGTCGAGCGCGGTCAACGGGGCCGGTCCGAAATCGCCGCTCGATCCGTAAAGCGTGTCGCCGATCCGTAGCAGGTTCCCGATATGTACCCGCATGCGATTGGTATTCCAGAGTTCTTTCACCTGCGTCTTTCCGTTCACCACATGCAGTTCGAGCGCCACCGCGCCGCCGTTGTAAGCCGAGGAGACGAACAGCGTATTGTCGTCGGTCCACAGCGGCAGAGCGATGTTGAGACGCCAACTGGTCGTGTGCGGGTGCTTCCACAGCAGGTCGCCCGAGTCCGGATTGATTCCCACGACTTCATCGCCCATCACTGCCACGAGTTGGTCCTGGCCATCCACTCGAATCAGCACGGGCGAGGAGGGCGAATTCGCGAAATCCTGTCTCTGCCAGACGACTCTACCGTCCTTCCGGTTGAAGGCCATCAGGGCGTGACCGCTACCGCCGACCTTCATGATGACCGTGTCCTTCCAGGCGATGGGACTAACTGAATATCCTCGGTCCATGGGTGTGCCGTTGAATTCGCGCCAAAGATCGCGCGACCAAACCACGTTGCCAGTCTTCTTATCGAGGCAGACGAGGCGCGCCAGAATGCCCACTGCGTAAACGGCGTCGGCGGTGACTAACGGCGTGGCATGCGGGCCCGGACCATTCTCCATGGCCATGCCGCTACGGAATGAGGCGTTCTCCGTATGTTCCCAGATGGTCTTGCCCGTGCCGGTGGCCGCGGCCAGCGTGACTTCATCGGAGCCGCGGCGATACATGGTGTAGAGGACCGCGCCATCCACGGCGATGCCGGAGTAGCCGTCGCCAAGATCGCGGCTCCAGAGTTTCTTTGGTCCCGAGGCGGGCCAGGAGTTGGCCAGCCCCTTGGCGTCGGATGTGAAGTTGCGGTGCGGGCCGGCAAACTGGGGCCATTCGAGCGACGCGCCCTGGGCCGCCGCCCAACCCAGCAGCGCGGCGAATAGGCAACAGTGGCGTTTCACGACGGATCCCATAGCGCCAGATTGCCAACGTCTTTGATCAGAATGCCATGGCCCAGGACCACCGGATGAGCCCACGTGGCGCTATCGGCCACGGTATATTTCCGCAGCGGTTCGAACGCCTTACCGCTTTGGCGAGCCACGGTCAGCTCGCCGTCGGTTGTGAGAATCAGCCAAACGGAACCGGCCGCCACCACCGCGGCGTTGTCCGCCTGGCGGCCCTCGGACGACCACAGCGTCGTGCCGTCGCTGGGCTTCAGGCAGAAGAACTGTCCCCGCTTGCGTTCCGTAAAACCGAACAGCAGATCGCCGCTCACCACCGGGGAACTCATGTACATGGAAAAATCCTTGTTCTCCCAGACGGTCTCGGTGGTCCACTCCGCGCCGTGCTTGAGCACCTTCACTCCCATCACCGGATTGCCGATGCCCGAGAAGATCAGGATGTCGCGATATACGGCCGGCGTGACGATGTTCTGCGTGTATACCGTCTTGTAAGGAATCCGCCACAGCAGGTCGCCGGTGGCTGCCGCAACTCCCACAATGTTGTTGCGGCTTTGCGTTACCACTTGGCGGGTTCCGGCCAACTCCACGACGATGGGCGATGCATACGCCGGTCCGTCGCCTTTCCAACTCCATCTTTCGGCGCCCGTGGCGGCGTCGAAGGCGGTGAGTGCGCCCTGCGGGTTGCCGCCCACGTGTACGATCGCCAAGCCGCGGTCCACCACCGGCGAGGTGGCCACACCGAACTCGGGCGCGCCGAATTCCTTGCGCCATTGCGGCTTGCCGGTCTTGGCGTCGAAGCAGGAGAGCGTGCCGTTGATGCCGAAGGTGAAGATACGGCCGTCCTCCACCACGGGCGTCGATTTCACGCCTTTGCCGTGGCCGGCCGCCGCGGGATTTATTTTGTACGGCGCGTCGTAGCTTTCCTGCCAGATGGTCTGGCCGTTTTCGGGGCGCATCGCGGTGACCACTTCGCGATCGCCTTGCCTCGTATGGACATAAACTCTACCATCGGCCACCACGGGTGATGAGTGGCCTTCACCCACGGTCACTTTCCACTTCAGCGTGAGCTTCTCCGGCCATGCCTTGGGCTCGGGGAAGCCGGCGGCGACACCGTCGCGGTGGGGACCGCGCCACTGCGGCCAATCTTCGGCCCAGGTGACGGCGAGGAAAGCAACGAGACAAAGGGTCAGGCGGCGCATGCTTCAGGTTACCCCGATCCGAGGGTCGCCAGGGATGCGCCGCCAAGGTTGTTTAGGGCAACGGGACATGCGGAATCAGTTGCCCGCCGACCGTGCCGCTGGACAGGGTGATGGTGACGCCGCCAGCCTCCTGGACCGTCGTGTATGTGCCGGCGAACTGGTTCCGCTTGGTGTTCAGCGCCAGTAACATGGCGGTGACGTTCCGGGCATCGAGCGACCCTTCCGCGGTCAACACCAGGCTGATGTATTCGACGTAAAGTGAGCCGGGCGTGGGACCGGTTTGCCAGATGCCGTGGCCCGGCGAACGGTGGTTGATCAACTCCAAACCGTCCGTCTCGATCGCCGAACCATCCGTAGTAAACGTCACCAGGCCCGGAATCTGAATGACCGGCGGTGTAGGTGGGGCCGTGGGCGTTAGAGTAAACTGCCACGACCCCGCCAGGGTTGGCGTCGCGGCTGCCGCGGACTTGGGCTGGACCGCGATAGCGATCAGCCCGCAAACGATGGGTGCAAAAAACGTTTTTCTGCGCATATTCCCTCCTCCGCTGCAATTGTACGCCGCCAGACCCGCGCGCGCACCGTGTCTCTTGCGGATAGAGTACCGTACTGGAATTCGTAACCGGCGTTACAATTCTTTACACGCCGCACAAACTCCCTTTACAATCGCCTACTAACCTGGAAACTGAGGAGAGTAGAAACACCATGAAGAACACTTGGTTACGTTTTGCGGCAGTAGCGGCGATAGCCGGAGGCATGCTTCTGTCCGCTCAAGAAGTGGGCAGCCAGCCCGAGCAACCCGCCGTGCAACAGCAGCGCCGGCATGATGGCGGCGCGCGCATCGCCCAATACCTGAATTTGACCCCGGCGCAGGAAGCCCAGGCCACCGCGGAGTTTCAAGCGGCCCGCCAATCCGCGCAACCCATCCGCGCGCAGTTGAAACAGGTTCGCTTGGCAATGTCCCAGGCGGTCCGGGCCAACGACACGGCCAAGATCGACCAACTCAGCACCCAGGAAGCCAACCTGAAGGGCCAGATATTGGCGCTTCGTCATCAGGCCTTCGCCAGACTCTATACCACCTTGACCCCGGAACAAAAGGCCAAAGCCGATCAACTCCCGGCCCAGATGCGGCAACACCGGCTGGAAAGCCATCAGACTTCCCCCAACGGCTAATTGGTGGGCCTCACCGCTCGGCTGACTCAAAACCCAGGCGCCAGCCGAGCTTCCGGGAATCGAACCACGAAATCTTCACGCCGAACCAGCGCGTCTCGGAAGCTGCCTGATAGCGGCCGCGCCGTTGGTCCAGCACGAAGGCGCACGGCGCTTCGCCGAACTGCGCCAGGCGTTCGGCCAGCCACGAGTCTGCCTTAAGCGGCTGCGCCAGCACCACGGGCGCGCCGCCCAGCAGTGCCAGGTGCGCTCCGAAAACCGCATCCACCTGTTTGATCGCCGGCGGTGTGCCGTACGCTTGGGCATAGCGCTTCAACGACGCTTCCAAATCGCGTACCGCGATCACCACCTTGGTCACGCCGCCGAAATCCTTGGTTAGCGGCTTGCCCTGCGGAAAGGCGCGCTGCTCGCGGGGCGTGAAGTCGTGAGTCAGAAACGGAAAAAAGGTGCCGTTAGGCTCCGTGCCCACCTGCGCGGTTTCCCAATCGAGCCGCACTCCGTCCGGCCGTTGCCGCCCGTTCCGTACCGGAGCCGAAACCGCGATGCCCGCCGTGCGCAGCCGCTCGACTTCCGCGGCCACGTCCTTCTCCCGCACCGCCCAGGCGCAGGGCCCGCCGTCCGCCTGCATGAACTTCGCCCACGGCTGGCGCGCCAGCGCTTGCGCATCGGCGTTCGCCTGCGGCGCCATCAGTTCCAGATAGGTTCCGTCGGGAAAACTGACCAGCGCCATCTCCGTTGCCCCATTGCTGTGCGGCCCTCCGAAGACGGTCTCAATCCCGATCGCGGAGAGATTGGCCTGCAGTTGTTTCAGGCTGCTCCCGGCCGCGGTGACATGGTCGATCTTCAGATCGGCGGCGGCCAGCATCACCGCGCAGAGGGCCAGCATCAAGGCAAAGCGCATAAAGCGATTGTAAGCTGAAGCGTCTACGCCCGCGCGAACACCAGCAAAGGAGCGATGTTCATGATCGTCGGCGGCGCGCAGGGCTTCGACATACCGCGCTCGCGCCGCGCCGGCTGTGCGCAGACTGCCCCGTCCCCACGAAAACCGCTCGCACCCAAGCTGCATCGCCAGCAGATCGGCCATCAGGCGCGAGTGGCGGCCGTTGCCGTTCGGAAACGGGTGAATCTGCACCAGCCGGTGATGGAAGCGCACCGCGATTTCGTCGGGCGCGTAGGAGTTGTACTCAATCCACGCTTTGGCGTCGTCGAGCAATTGGCGCAGCGCCACGGGAATCTGCCAGTAATCAATCCCGATGTTCCGCTCGCTGGTGCGGAACTTTCCCCCCCACCGCCAAACGTCGCCGAGCATCCGCCGGTGCAGGTCTTTGACGAATTTCTCGCTCAGCGGATCGCGGCGGCGGCTGAGCGCCCACGCCTGCGCGCGCACAATGTTCTCCTGCTCGGCTTCATTCAATTCGCGGCGATACGCGATATGCGCCGGGATCAGGTCGCGCGTCTCTTCCGGTGTTAGCGGTGTCGCCGCATCGTCCGGCCGCTCGAAAAGGTCGCTCACGGGCTAGTCCCAAAACAACCGTGGGTTTGTCTCGCGGATAATCTCTTCGAGCCGCGCTTTCGCGTCCCTCGCCTTCGCCCTCACCTTCTGGTTCTCCAGCAGCATGGAGTGCTCCATCGGTTCCAGACGGCGCCGCGCGAACGTGCGCGCCCGGTCGCGGACCGTGGCCTCCAGCGGCTTGTTGGGCACCAGCGCGTAGACCAGCGTGCAGTCGAGCGCGGCGGCCACCCGCCGCAAGGTTGCCAGCTCCATAGTGCCCTTCGCTTCCGATTGTTCGAGCGCCACGATCGAAGGTTGCCTGACCCGCAGCCGCTTCGCCAGTTGCGCCGTAGACATGCCCAGCGCCGTGCGGATGGCCTTGATCCATCCGCGCACCGGCGGCGCGAATCGCGCGGGCGGCCGCAGCTTCCGGAAGCGTTCATCGAGATGCGCGCGGGATCGGCCCGCAAGTTTCGCTTTTCTCATAGGCCACAACTTATTATTTGCATACTATCTAATAGATCATAACCTATCACCAATACGTTTTTCAATAGACCATGGGCTATCGAATAAAGGCCAGCGCCGCGCCGTTTTCGCCTATGACCAACTTCAACCTCCGCCGGTGCTTGCTTTCGCCCGCAAACGACAATAGAATAAGGCCTGAAAGACTTATCTATGGAATCCAATTCCCGCCGTTCCTTCCTCCAACTGGCTGCCACCCTGGGCGCGCTGGCGCCGGCCGCCGCCAAAGCCGCCGTCGAGCCCGCGGCCCCGCCGCTCCCGACCGTCAAGTTCGGCAAGTTCGATATCTCCCGCCTGATCGTCGGCTCCAACCCGCTCTACGGCTACTCGCACTTCAATCACACGCTCGACCAGCTTATGCGCGAATGGTACACCCAGGATCGCAAGATGGAAGTGCTGCACGCCTGCGAGCGCCACGGCATCAATACCTGGCAACTGCACTACAACGACCAGCCCGTCGAGGATTTCAAACGCTATCGCGCCGAGGGCGGCAAGATGCAGCTCATCCTGCTGGCCGACTTCGCCTTGATGAAGGACCCCAAGCTCCTGCCGGAAGTGGTCAAACTGGGGCCGCTCGGCATCGGGCACCACGGCAACCGCACCGACGAACGCTTTCGCAACGGCGAGAAGGGAAAGATCAAGGACTTCCTCAAAGCCGTGCGCGACACCGGCGTGATGGTGGGGCTGTCCACGCACAACCCGGCGGTCGTCGATACGGCCGAAGGCGAAGGCTGGGACGTCGACTATTACCAGTGCTGCCTGTATCGCGTGTCGCGGACCCCCGAAGAGGCGCGCGCGGAGTTCGGCGAGTCGCCCATCGGCGAGACCTTCATGGAGAAGGATCCCGAGCGCATGTGCCGCATGATCCGCCAGACCAAAAAGCCGTGCCTGGCCTTCAAGCTATTCGGTGCCGGGCGCGCCAGCGGCTCCCCCGAGCAGGTCGAGCACGCCTTCCGCTTCGCCCTCGACGGTATCAAACGGACCGACGCCGTGATTGTCGGCATGTACCCGCGGTTCAAAGACGAAGTGCGCGAAAACACCGAACTGGTGCGCCGCATTCTGACCCCAGCTTAAGGCGCTTTCCGTCCCACATATAGGTAATGGTCGGAGACCCCCAGCCCCTCCGCGGTCTCCCCGGTGCGCTCGATCAGGTCGAGCCACGCCTCGGCCTCCGCGAGCGGTAGATCGTTCAGCGCGCCCTGCCACGACGTGCTGAAGGACTCCACGCCCGTCAGCGCCAACTCTTCGAACTCGTCCGCAAACAGAGCGCGAAACTCGGCGTACGGCGACAGGTGCGCAAAGCCGATGGGCGGCGCATGCTCCGGATCCAGGTTGCCGTCGCGCAGGTATTGTTCGTGGAAAGCCTTCCGCTCCAAAACCACGTGCGGGAAGAGGCGGAAGAAATCGCGCAGGTAGGACAGCCGGTTGATCCCTGCGGCGAACAGCATGCCGCCTGGCTTCAGGATGCGGGCCGCTTCCGCCACCGCCTGCCGCCGCGCCTCCAGCGCGCAAAGGTGGTACAGAGGTCCCAGCATCAACCCGGTATCGAACGTGCCAGCCGCTAAGCTATCCAGACGCGTCGCCGACTCCCGGTGCACACCCGCGATGGATTCGCCCAGGCCGGCCCCGCGCAAGCGTGCCGCGGCCGCATCCAGCAGCCGTGCCGACACGTCCACCAGCCGCAGCCGGCAGCCCTTCCGCGCCAGGTATTCCGAATAGATCCCGCCGCCCACGCCGATCTCGGCGACCTCGGCATTCGCCGGCGCCAGCCGCTCCAGCCAGCGCAGCGTGATCTGGCGCTCCACCGGGCAGTCGTGCGTTAGCCGCGCCAGTTCGGCTTCGAATATCGCGGTGTCGTAATAGCGCGCGACGCTTGCAGCCAGGTCCGCGCCGGCCTGCTCGTCACCGCAGGTCACTCGCGTACCGCCATCCGCTCGTCCAGATGCGCCAGCACCTTCGGCCATGCCTCCTCGTGCCGGTCCCTGGACCGCTCGTCGGGAAAACCGGTGTGCTCCAGCCGCAGTTCGGTCCCGCCCGCCCGCGGCGCGAGTTCCACCGTCACCACCGTCTCGGCCCCCTTGGTCGCGGCGGTGACCCAAGTCAATTCCACCAGCCGGTCGCGTTCAAGCCTGAGGAACCGCCCGTAGTGCGGATGACGCATTCCCTCGAAATGCGTCTCGAAATAGAACGCAGCGTTGACTTCCGCCCGCATCCACACCGTCCCGGGCGCAGCGAACCAGCGATCGAATGCCTCCGTCCAGGCACGGAACAACACCTCCGGCGAAGCATTCACCGCGCGCGCGACCTGCAACCGAAAAGGCCGCCCTGAAAGATCCGGAGCCGCGATCGCCGTCATTCTGACTCCTGTCTCCTGACTCCTCCCGACTCCTTTCTTATCACCTCCGCCCCCAAATACGGACGCAGCACCTCCGGCACCACCACGCTGCCGTCGGACTGCTGATAGTTCTCCACAATCGCCACCCACGTGCGCCCAACCGCCAGGCCGCTGCCGTTCAGCGTGTGTACGAATTCGCTCTTGCCCTTCGCCGACTTGAACCTGATGGACGCCCGCCGCGCCTGAAAAGCCTCATAGTTCGAGCAGGAAGAAATCTCCTTGTACGCGTTCTGCCCCGGCAGCCACACTTCGATGTCGTAAGTCTTGGCCGCGGAAAAGCCGGTATCGCCGGTCGAGAGCACCACTGTGCGGAAAGGCAACCCCAACCGCCGCAGGATATCTTCCGCGTCCGCCGTCAGTTTTTCCAACTCGTCGTAGCTGTGGTCCGGGTGCGCGAACTTGACCAGCTCCACCTTCTGGAACTGGTGCTGCCGGATGATGCCGCGCACGTCCCGCCCGTAAGATCCCGCCTCGCTGCGAAAGCACGGCGTATAGGCGCACAGCTTCACCGGCAGCCGCTCACCCTCCAGCGTTTCGTTGCGATACAGGTTGGTTACGGGAACTTCCGCCGTGGGAATCAGCCAGAATCCCGTGTTCTCGCACTTGAACAGATCCTGCTCGAACTTAGGCAACTGGCCGGTGCCGAAGAGGCTGTCCCGATTCACCATGAAGGGCGGCAGCACCTCGGTGTAGCCGTGCTCGCGCGTGTGCACGTCCAGCATGAAGTTGATCAGCGCGCGTTCCAGCTTGGCGCCCAGACCCCAATACACCGCGAACCGCGCGCCGGTCACTTTCGCCGCGCGCTCCAGGTCTAATATGCCCAGCTCCGCGCCCAGGTCCCAGTGCGCCTTAGGCTCGAAGTCGAAAGCGCGCGGTTCGCCCACCCGCCGGACTTCTGCGTTATCGGCCTCGCTCAGCCCCACCGGCACGGATTCGTGCGGCAGATTCGGAATCCCGGTGAGCATCTCGCGGAAGGACTCCTCAGCCGCCTTCTGCTCCGCCTCCAGCAGCGCGATCCGCTCGCCGATTCCCCGCACCTGCTGCTGCCTCTCGCTGGTGTCGACGCCTTCCCGGCGCAGTTTGCCGATCTCCACGGTTTCCGCGTTGCGGCGCGCTTTCAACTGCTCCGATTCGGCGATGGCGGCGCGCCGCCGCCGGTCCAATTCCCGGTAACCATCCAGGTTGGGAGGATTGCTGCGCGTTTGCAGTCGCTCGGCAATGCGGTCGAAGTTCGCTCGAAACCAGGCCAGATCGTACATTTATTCATGCTACCAGGGGACACGCGGCGGCGAGCAAACCGGCGTGCCGACCGAATATCGCCGAGCCGCGACCGCGAGCGAACCGGGAGGTGTGTTCACTTTGGTGGGGCAGACCATCGCACTTTGTGGTCTGCCGTCCTCGGGGAGCGCTGGCAGACGACATAAAACGATCGTCTGCCCCACCGAAACATCATTAAGTGAACAGCATTGCCTCTAACCCGCCTGCCCGGCGCTGCCGTTTCACCAGTGCTTCATGCGGCACGGACTTGATGTAGGTCTGGTACGGCAGTCCCTTCGCTTCCGCCTGTTTGCGCGCGAGATCCAGTTCCGCTTCCGCCATGCGGATGGTGACGTTTCTTGAAACGCGTGCCTCCCGCGTCAGGCGCTGTGCCGTGCCCCCGGACAGCCGTGCCATCCCGCATAGCTTGGATCAGGTTTCGCTCGACCATGTCCTTGTGGCCGTCCCACCACTTCGCCTCGTAAGACGTCACCATGCGAGCCAGATCGTCGCGCATCGTGAAAGACGGACGACGCGCGCATGCCCGTGGTCGCTGCCAACATCATCGCTGCCGAAAAAGTCCTGCCTCTAACGCGCATAGACGCTTCCACTTCCAGCGTTCGCGGTTCAGGCGGAAGTGTGCCAATGAACCGTTGGGTCTGTCCATCGAACAACCACCAGTTCTCGTATTTTCCCGGCTTGGTTGATGGGAAAGGCGGCTTTGCACCCTCGATGTCTTCGATCTTTGAAG
>Ga0224558_1001836_pt1 | contig 20993 bp, 15 predicted proteins | sample 714S32024metaG_FD_180682 | JGI IMG/M metagenome (GOLD analysis project Ga0224558, IMG submission 180682) | Peat soil microbial communities from Stordalen Mire, Sweden - 717 S3 20-24 | ecosystem: Environmental > Terrestrial > Soil > Wetlands > Peat | place: Sweden: Norrbotten County, Stordalen...
ACTGACATCTGACTACTGTTCACTGATCACTGTTCGCTGTAAACTGTCCCCATGAGGACATTCACTCTCGAAGAAGCGCAGTCTCTGCTCCCGGTGCTGGAGTCGCTGCTGAAGCGTGCCATCGAAGGCAAGCGATCGGCCGAAGAGGTGGAGTCCGGCCTCTCTGAGATGGCTCGCCGCATTTATCTTTCCGGCGGCATGAGAGTGGACGCGGGCAAGGTAGCAGGCCTGCGCGCGGAGATGGAGTCCCACGTGCGCCGCGTCCGCGAGAGCATCGCTGAGATTGATTCCATCGGCGTGCAGGTGAAGGACCTCGAAGCCGGCCTGCTTGATTTTCCCTGCCGCCTCGACGACCAGGTGGTCCTGCTCTGCTGGCGCATGGGTGAGCCTGCCATCGAGCACTGGCACTCAACCGACTCCGGCTTTAACGATCGCCAGCCGGTCGATGAGCGATTTCATCGCCGTTCCGCCTCCGGCAATCGGCCCAACTGACCGCCCCGCCCGACCACGCGGAGAATCGTTTCAGTGCGCTCGATCATCTCATTAAATACAGAGTCCTGTGCGTAAACTGAACGTGCTGCCCCCGGTCGATTCTCCTCGGCATCATTTTCACTGAACCGTTAACGCCGTCTCAGTCCGCACACACAGTAAATCCCTGCAACCCAAGGAGTGTGAATGCTGACCGTTGGTGAAAAATTTCCTGCCTTTGAACTGACCGCCGTAGTCAATCTCGATCTCAAGAATGCATTTCAAACCCTCACCGATCAGAGTTTTGCCGGCAAGTGGAAGGTCTACTTCTTCTGGCCCAAGGACTTCACCTTTGTCTGTCCTACTGAGATTGCCGCCTTCGGCAAGCTGAACCCTGAGTTCGTCAGCCGCGACACGCAGCTTCTCGGCGCCAGTATCGATTCGGAGTTCGTTCACTGGGCCTGGCGCAATGATCAGCCCTCCCTGAAGAACCTGCCCTTCCCCATGCTCTCCGACATCAAGCGCGATCTCTCCGAGCAGTTGGGCATACTGGACCTGAAGGTGGGCGTCTGTCTGCGCGCCACCTTCATCGTCGATCCGGAGAATGTCATTCGCTTCGTTTACGTCACCGATTTGTCCGTAGGCCGCGACCCGCAGGAAGTTCTGCGCGTCCTCGACGCCCTGCAAAACGGCGGACTCACTCCCTGTGGCTGGCACAAGGGCGATGAGACCATCAAGGTCTAAAGCAATTTCATTATTGTTGGAATGCGGGTGCCCCATCTTCGCCGATTCGCGCTATTTGCGAATTGGTTAAGGTGGGATACCTATAACTATAGCTCTTTATGTACAGTCTTTTTATCGTTCTTTACAATCTCGTCCGTCAACATCAACTATATTCCGGTCACCAATCTTAAGATTCAGAATTTTGCAAAACATAACCTATCCAATTATCATCTTCTTCCACGGGATTTCGAGCAGTGGCGCTGCTGGGCATGAAACAGCCTGGTGTTTTGTACTCTGAGGTTGATCACGCAGCATAGATGAAAGGCCGATGCCCGCACGCGGCAATCTAAAAATCAAGGTTTGCATTTTTTCGCGCTCGCGATATGCTAATCCAACACTCCTAAGCCGTCCGAGCACGCAACCGAGGTTCTCTCATCATGCGCGACGCTACACCGACCCGCATCATAGGCACGCCGGCCCTTCGCAAAGAAGGATTTGGCAAGGTGACGGGCGCGGCGCGTTATATCGACGACATCGTATTGCCCGGAATGTGGCATGGAGCCACGGTGCGCAGCAGCATTGCGCGCGGCGCAATCAAAGACATTCGCTTCGGCGCCGGCATTAACTGGGATGAATTCGTAATTGTCACCGCGAAGGATATTCCCGGCGCAAATTGCATCCCGCTGATTGTGGATAACGACCAGCCGGTGCTCGCCGAAGCGCGAGTGAATCATCCCGAGGAACCGGTGGTGCTGCTGGCGCATCCTGACAAGGCGCGGCTGCATGAGGCCGTTGTCGCAGTGGAGATCGACTACGATCCGCTGCCCGCCCTCTTTACCATCGAAGAGAGCGAGCGGCAGCAGACCATTGTCTGGGGCGAGGACAATGTCATCAAGTACTTTCTGGTCGAAAAGGGCGATGTGGATTCCGCGTGGCAGAGTGCGGCGCATATCGTCTCCGGCAAATACCGCACCGGCGCGCAGGAGCAGCTCTACATAGAGAACAACGGCGTGATTGCGGAGTGGTCCGAGACCGATGGCCTCATCATCCGGGGGTCGATGCAGTGCCCGTACTATGTGCACAAGGCGCTGTTGCGCGTCTTTGATTTGCCTGCGGAAAAGGTCCGCGTGATCCAGGCGGAGACGGGCGGCGCATTTGGCGGCAAGGAGGATTATCCCTCGCTGATTGCCGCGCATGCCGGCTTGCTGGCATTAAAGGCCGGGCATCCTGTCAAGATCATCTACGACCGCGAGGAAGATCTGGCGGCGACCACCAAGCGTCATCCATCGCGCACTCGCTACCGCACGGCAGTGGATAAAGACGGACACCTTCTGGCCATGGATATTCAGGTGGACCTTGATGGCGGCGCGTACGCCACCGTATCGCCCACGGTGCTTTCGCGCGCGACCATTCATTCCGCCGGTCCGTACCTGTGCGAGAACATCCGCGTGCGCTCTCATGCGTGGGCCACGAATGTGCCGCCGCATGGAGCTTTTCGCGGCTTTGGTTCACCGCAGACCATCTTCGGCATCGAACGGCACATGGACCAGATCGCAAAGGCCGTCGGCATCTCTCCGGAAGAAGTGCGTCGCAGAAATTTTCTCGCTCAGGGCAACGCGACGGCTACCGGTCAGTTGATCCGTGACCCGATTGATTTGCGCGGAATGATGGACCGAGCGTTGAAGGTCTCGGACTATCATGCGAAGCGTGCCCGTTTTGCCCGCGAGAATGCAACATCGAGCGCAATAAAGCACGGCATGGGCATTGCCAGCTTCATGCACGGCGCTGGATTCACCGGTTCCGGCGAGCGCTATTTGAATTCGCTGGTTGGACTGGAGGCGGATGCCTCCGGTCATCTCACGGTGCTCGTCTCCAGCACGGAGTTTGGCCAGGGCACCAACACCATGCTCAGCCAGGTTGTCGCCGAGGCGCTCGGTCTGTCCTGTGAAGATGTTTCCATCGCGCAGCCGGATACAAATCGTGTGCCCAACAGCGGCCCAACCGTGGCTTCGCGCACCACGATGATTGTCGGCCGTCTGGTGCACGATGCTGCGCTTGCGCTTGCCGGCATCCTGCGCGAAAAGAATCTTCTCAGTGAAGAATTTTCCGCAGATGAGTTTCGCGCCGCGTGCGCGGCTTACACCGCACAATTTGGCGCGCTGCGCTCCGAGGCTCGCTATCAGCCTCCCAAAGATATTTTCTGGGATGACGCGAAATACCAGGGCGATGCGTACCCGGCCTTTGCCTGGGCCGTCTATGTGGCGGAGGTTGCCGTGGACATGCGCACTTATGCTGCCGAGGTGGTCAATTTCTATACCGTGCAGGAGGTCGGCCGGGTGATGAATCCCGTGCTGGCCGCCGGGCAGATCGAGGGCGGCGTGGCTCAGGGCGTGGGCTATGCCCTCTACGAAAAAGTTGTCTGGAAAGACGGCCGCATGAGCAACAACCAGATGACCAACTACATTATGCCCACGGCCGCGGACGTGCCCAACATCGAAGTCTATTTCGAGGAGATGCCCTGCGCGCACGGGCCATACGGAGCCAAGGGTCTCGGCGAGCTACCGCATGATGGTCCCGCACCCGCGATTCTGAACGCGATTCAGGATGCGACCGGCATCAGCTTTACTGCCATTCCTCTGCTGCCGGAAGATATGTTTCTGCGTATGGCAGAAGCGCCGGAACCGGAATGTCTGGAAACTGTGGGAAGTGCGAAAGGGCCGGAATGAGCGCGGCGAAGATTCAGTTGAGTGAAATCCGGTTCAAGGTGAACGGCGTAGAGCGCAGCGCAACTGTGCCGCCGATGAAGCGGCTACTGGACGTATTGCGCGAAGACTTCGAGCTGACAGGCGTGAAAGAAGGCTGTGGCGAAGGCGAGTGTGGATCATGCTCCGTGCTGTTGGACGGCGTGCTGGTGAACAGTTGCCTGGTGCCTGCGCTGCAGGCCAGCGGCTGCGAAGTGCTCACGGTCGAAGGGCTCGCGACCAACGGCGAACTGGCACATATTCAGCGGACTTTTCTCGAACTGGGCGGAACACAGTGCGGTATCTGCACCCCCGGTATGATGCTGGCCGCGGAATCCCTGCTCAGGAAGAATCCTCATCCGGACCTCGATGCGATTCGTGAAGGCCTGGCCGGAAATCTCTGCCGCTGCACCGGCTACATGCGCATCATCGATGCCGTGAAGAACGCGATCCAGGAGCCAATCCTGGCGGCGGACCTCGCGCCGGAAGAAACGGTGCATAAATGAGATCGAACGTCTCCGAGTACGAGTTCATCGCGCCGGGTTCGCTCGACGCGGTGCTGGCGTTGCTGTCCGCGGAGCCAGGCGCGTGGACGCCCATGGCCGGCGGCACCGAACTGATGGTCGCTCTCGGCGCAGGGCGCCTGGAGCAGCGCAAGCTGGTCAGCCTGTGGGGCATTGGCGAACTGCGCGGCATCACGGCAAGCGCTGATTGGCTGACCATCGGCGCTGGAGCCACCTATACCGACATTCGCGAGAACGCCGCCATTGCGAAGGAATTTCCGCTGCTGGCGCGCTCGGCAAGCTGGACCGGCGCCATTGCCAATCAGAACCGCGGCACTCTGGGCGGCAACATTGTGAATGCATCGCCCGCGGCCGATTCTCCGCCCGTGCTGCTGGTCTATGAAGCGGAGATCGAGCTTGTTTCAGCGCAAGGCACGCGCCGCATGAATTACAGTGAATTTCATCTGGGATACAAGCGCACTGTGCTGCGGCCGCAGGAGCTGGTGATGGCCGTGCATCTGCCGCGAGGCCACCGCTTGCCAGTCGAGTATCTGCGCAAAGTAGGAATGCGCAATGCCATGGCCATCTCCAAAGTGGCGCTGGCCGGGGTGGGCGCCATGCAATCGGGCAAAGTGCAAACAGTGCGCATCGCCGCAGCCAGCCTGCGTGAAACGCCGGCTCGCCTATCCGTCACCGAAGGTGTGCTGCTCGGCCATGCGCTGACCTCCGACCGAATTCAGGCCGCGCGCAAAGCTCTGCTCCAGGAAGTGAAACCTATCGACGACCTTCGTTCCACCGCAAACTATCGTGCCCACGTAGCGGCGAATTTGCTGGAAGAGTTTCTTAACCAGATGGCAGCTTCCGAGAGCTGAGAGTGCCGTCCTGTCGAACGAATCCGCCAACTTACTAACTCTATCGATTTAAAAGCGCTTCCAAAGCTTCTCAGCGGAAACTCTGGCTTGAGCCATGACCTCTTGCTCGTCAATCTCAAGAAGTTTTCTATCTTCCATCACAATCCTCCCGCCGATGATCGTGGTAACGACAGATCGTCCGGAGACGCCGAATAGAATGTGGCTGGCGATATTCGAGGACTGCAACGGGGTCGGCGGATCGTAGTCCACAACAATCACATCAGCGTGCGCGCCGGGAATCAGTTTGCCCACAAGGCGTCCGAAGCATTCACTCGCGATAGCGGGGTTTTCGCTGAACAGCATCGCCGGAGCCTCTGTCCAGCCCGCGCCTGGTTGGCCTGTCTGGTGTTTCTGCAAGATATTCGCAACTTTCAGCGATTCGAATATATCCGTGGTGTAACCGTCCGTTCCCAGTCCAACGCGCACGCCGCGGTGCATCATATCGAGCACCGGAGCGCAGCCCACCGCATTCGCCATGTTCGATTCAGGATTATGAATCACGTTCGTCTTGCTGCCTCGCAACAGCTCAATCTCGGCGTCGTTCACATGGACGCAATGAGCGGCGATGGTCTTGCTGCCAAGGACTCCGAGCTCATGCAAGCGTTGCACCACTCGCATCCCATACTCGCGCTGACATTGGGCCACATCAGCCTCCGCCTCCGCAATGTGAATATGAAAGCCGGCGTCGAGTTCCGCGGCAAGGCGAGTGCAGCGGGCAAGGGTTTGGTCGCTCAAAGTAAACGAAGCGTGCAGCCCGAAAAGTCCTTTCAGCAGGCTGCCTTTGGATTGCTTGCAGCATTCGAGGAACGCCCGATTTTCCTCGATGCTTTGATCCGTAATCTCCGCGCCTTCGCGATCCGTGACCTCGTAGCAAAGACAACTGCGCACACCGGTCCGTCGCGCGGCCTCCGCGATGCGGAACAGGCTGCCGGTCACCGCGCCGGGGCTGGAATGATGGTCGAAGATGGTGGTCGTTCCATTTTTGATGCAGTCGATAAGCGCCACCATAGCGCTCAGATACACATCCTCCAGGGTGAGAACCTTATCCAGCCGCCACCAGACACGCTCCAGGATTTGCAGGAAGTTGCGCGGAGCTCCATCTTTCAGAGCCATTCCACGAGCAAACGTGCTGTACAGATGCATGTGAGTGTTGATCAGCCCTGGCATGATCAACCGGTCGCGCGCATTCACGAACTGCGCGGCCGGATGCCGTCGCTGCAAATCAGCCGTCGCGCCAACCTCGGCAATCAGACCATCCTCGATGGCGACACAACCATCCTCAATCAGGGGCGACCCATCATCCTGAGTAATCAGGCACCCATTTCCGACCAACAACATGAAAGATGCCTCCGTTGCGCGAAGATCACAGCTGATGAATGCTGCCCGCGATGTGACCTGTATCACAGTATGGCGAGCGCAAGCAGGACAACAATTGTTTCAGGCTGAACTGGATGTTGGCAACCTTCAACCAACAGATGCGGCTATGGTGGAACCAACCCGGCATTGCGCCAGGTAGCGCCTTTTCGATGCTACGAAATGTCCGGTTCAATCGTCCGTGGCTGGCTTTTCTCTCTGAAATTTTTCTGTAATGAACCCGCGCGGCCTGGAGAGCGCTCGCAACACTGTCTGATGTCTGGTGTGTTATTCTTTACACCCTTATTGAGTGGAAGGTGGAATGGCAAAGTTGAGTGTACAAATCTGCGGGCTCGAATTTTTGAACCCGATTTTGCCCGCCGCTGGACCGCCGTCCAGGAATGGCGCCATGCTGCAGGCGGCTGCGGTTGGCGGCGCCGGGGGATTAGTTACAAAGACGATCTCAGTGCATCCGGCGCATGTGCCGCACCCTTGCATGGCGGAAATCCGTGGCGGATTTCTGAATACAGAGCTATGGTCCGAGTTACCCAAAGAGCAATGGATCGAAACGGAGTACAAGTTAGCCAAAGCTACCGGACTGCCGGTGATTATTGGCCTGGGATATACGGCCAATCAAATCCGTGAACTGGCTTCCTTGGTGAAGCCTTACGCCGATGCTCTTGAGCTTTCCACGCACTACGTCGGCAACGATATTTCTCCCATCATCAATGCGCTCAGGGCGGCCAAGGCAGCGGTCGATGTCCCGGTGTTCATGAAGCTCAGTCCGCATCCGAATATCCAGGAGATCGCAATAGCGCTGGAGCAGGCAGGCGCCGAAGCACTGGTCATGATCAACTCTTTTGGCCCTTGCCTGAGCATCGATCTGGAGACGGGCCTGCCGCTCCTGGGCAGCAAGGAGGGCTTTGGCTGGCTCTCCGGTCCGGCCATCAAGCCGCTGGCTCTGCGCTGCGTGTATGATGCCGCGCGCGCGGTGAAGATTCCCATCTTTGGCGTAGGCGGCGTTTCGAACGGCCGCGATGCGGCGGAGATGTTCATGGCCGGCGCTTCCGCCGTGCAGGTTTGCACGGAAGCCATCCTGCGCGGTCCGTCGGTCTATGGAAGAATTGCCAAAGAACTCGATGCTTTCCTTGACAAGCACGGTTACCAATCGATTGAGGAGATCAAGGGCCTTACCATTCGCAGGATGGCAGAGTACGACGCGCTCCCAGTAGTGGGGCCTCCTCATGTTGATGTGGAGCGGTGCAATCTTTGTGGGTTGTGTGAAATCAGTTGCCCGTACGGCGCCATCACGAAGGGTGAAGTCCTGAATATCGACAGGGAGAAATGCTTTATATGCGGGTTGTGCGTTAGCCGATGCAAGCTTCAAGCACTTGCGATGGAACGGTAGATCCACGCGCCACAAGCGTTCTGAGATTTTGATGGGTTGGGAAGATGATGACCTATTTCACCGGGCTACGATGCGTTCATTGCGGACGCGAATACCACGCGGATGAAGTGGATTACTTCTGCCCGGCGTGCGGCTACCACGACGGCATTCTGGACGCTCTGTACGACTATGACTCGATGCGGAAGGAAATTAATCCCGCGACGCTTGCAGGCAATGGCAATCGATCCATGTGGCGCTATCTGCCTTTGCTGCCGGTAGCGGATCAAACGCTGATTCCTCATCTGCAGGTGGGATGGACCCCGTTGTATGACGCTCCCAAAGTGGCCGGCGAATTAGGCGTGGCGCGCTGCTGGGTGAAAGACGAGGGCCGCAATCCTACTGCTTCGTTCAAGGACCGCGCCAGCGCGATGGGCGTGGTAAAGGCATTGGAGAAGAAGGCGTCGCGGATTACTTGCGCTTCCACAGGCAATGCTGCCTCTTCTCTGGCCGGATTCTCCGCAGCTGCTGGAATACCGGCGACCATCTTTGTTCCAGCACGCGCGCCCGAAGCCAAGGTGGCCCAGTTACTCATCTACGGAGCGCAGGTGTTCTCCGTTCAGGGAACTTACGATGAAGCATGGGAATTGTGCATGGCGGCTGCCGCGGAGTTCGGCTGGTACAACCGCAACTGCGCCATCAATCCATATCTGATAGAAGGCAAGAAGACCGTATCTTTGGAGTTAGTCGAACAGTTTAGGACACTTACTCCTGGCAGTTTTCCCGATTGGATCGTAGTCTCGGTCGGCGACGGTTGCACGATAGGCGGAGTGTGGAAGGGACTGAAGGAGATGCACCTTCTCGGCTTCATTCCCCGCTTGCCGCGAATACTTGGTGTACAGGCCGATGGGTGCAAGCCGTTCCTTACCGCGTGGCGTGATAACTGCGGCCTGGCTCCATGTGATGCCAATACTCTGGCAGACTCCATCGCCGTCGGACATCCGCGAAACTTCAGCAAGGGAATGAGAGCAGTTACCGAGTCCGGCGGCGCATTCGTCTCCGTCTCCGACGAAGAGATTCTTGGTGCGATCCCCATGCTGGCGCGCAAGGCAGGAGTCTTTGGCGAGCCGGCCGGTGTTGCTGGCGCTGCGGGAGTCAAGCGGGCGGTGGAGTCAGGCATCATAGGTCGCTCGGAAACTGTGGCGATCATCATGACAGGTAATGGCCTGAAAGATATCCAAAGCGCAATTCGCGCCGCGGGAAACACCATTGCAGTTCAACCCGACATGGAAGAAGTTCGAAAAGCCGTAAACACCGCAGTGACAGTCTGATGCTGCTAATCGCCGCAAATAAATGAAAGTGAGAAAAGTTCAAAATGGCAAAGATTCCGTTCGGTCCTAATTACGATGAAATGCTTGCCCCGAGCCTGATCGACAAGGATATTCGCACCAAAGCTCTGGCTGCATTGACGCAGAATGAGCTTGACCCCATCAATCTGTTCAACATTACCTGGAAAGACGCAACCAATCAGGTCCGTAAAGTCGTGCTGCCGTCGGCGCTTACCGGAATCGATGCAAACATCGTGGTAATGCTGGGCTGCGGATTTCCCTCCGGCTCTCACAAGGTTGGTCCGGCCTACAGCACTCTGATCGAAGGGCTGGTAGATGGAGAGATTATCCCAGGAGAGCACACCATTCTAGGGCCTTCTACGGGTAACTTCGGCATTGGCACGGCCTATGTCTCGAAGCTGCTCGGCTTCCGAGCTATTGTCATCATGCCAGATAGCATGAGCAAGGAACGATACGAGCGCATCAAGAGATATGGCGGCGAATTGGAGCTGACACCCGGCTCTGAATCGGATGTAATTCTGACCTTGGAAAAAACCAGGGAGTTAATGAAGGATCCCAAGAATAAGGCTTTGGCTCAGTTTGAGCTCTTTCCCAATTATCGCTTCCATCGCCATGTAACTGGAGGCAGTGCCATAGACGCGGTGAAGGGAGTGGGCAACGGCAGAATCGCGGGATTTACTTCGGCGCCGGGTTCAGCGGGCACACTGGCGGCAGGCGATCAGATCAAGGCGACGTTCCCAGAGGCCAAGGTCGCCGCGCTGGAGCCTTATGAATGTTCAACCTTGGCCAATGGAGGCCGCGGCCAGCATCGCATCGAGGGAATCGGCGACAAGATGTGCACGCTGATTCACAATGTCCTGAACACCGATTTCGTCATTCTCATAAAGGATGAAGAAACGGTGCAGGGAGTCAAAATCTTCCATGATGGCGTGGACGCGCTGGTTAGCATGGGCGTGGATCGGAATTTTGCCCTGAGTCTGCAGGATTTGTTTGGCCCATCCGGCATCTGCAATGTGCTGGGCGCAATAAAGCTGGCGAAGTTCCTGCGGCTGGGCCCGGGAGATAATGTTGTGACCATCGCGACCGACGGCTTTGATCGCTATAACTCGGTGCTGGAGGAGTTGAACAGCCGTTATCTCGAACTGGCTCCGCAGGTATTGAACCGCTGGACTCGCGACATATTCCTCGGCGCAACCGATGAACTTGTATTTGACTTCCGCAAGCCCTCGGCAAAGGAACAACTCTTCAAGCAAAAAGAGAATGACTGGTTGAAGTTCGGTTACTCAAAGCAGTTTCTCGACTCCATGCGCAGCCAGTCGTTCTGGGATGCACAGTACGCAAAGGTAGGCGAGTATAACCGGAAAATTCTCATCGCACGGTAGGTTGACTCGAAGGAGTTTCAGCTATGTTCAAATTCGCGCTGAACCAGAAGTCAGTTACTGTAGCAGCGGATAAGAACCTGCTGGAATACCTGCGCGAAGATGCGCGCTTGACTTCGGTGAAAGACGGCTGCGCGGAAGGGGTCTGCGGCTCCTGCTCCGTGCTGGTGGATGGGAAGGCGTGGCGTGCCTGCAAACTAACTATTGCCAAGGTGGAAGGGAAAGCAGTCACCACTGTTGAAGGTCTCACGGATCGCGAGAAGAAGGTCTATTCCTGGGCCTTCGGCGAAGTGGGGGCAGTGCAGTGCGGTTTCTGCATGCCGGGAATGGTGATTAGCGCGAAAGCGCTTCTGGACAATAATCCAAGTCCTACTTCCGCGGAGATCAAGAGCGCCATACGGTATAACTTGTGCCGTTGCACAGGCTACTTGAAGATTGAACAGGCGATTCATCTGGCAGCGAAGGCATTGCGCAATGGCGAGACTCTCATCGCGGAAAGTTGCACGGCCAAAGTGGGTGCCCGCACAGTTCGTGTGGATTCAGAAGAAAAGCTACTTGGGACAGGCGAGTTTGTTGACGATATGAAGCTCCCAGGGATGCTCTATGGCGTCGCGCTCAGGGCCAAATATCCGCGGGCCTTAGTGAAGAAGATCGACATCTCTGCCGCGCGGGCCTTCCCTGGCGTGGAGGTTGTGCTCACGGCCAAAGACGTTTCTGGCGAACGTATGCTGGGTCATATCGTTCACGACTGGCCAGTGATGATTGCCGAAGGCGAAGAAACTCGCTACGTGGGCGACGCGCTTGCTGTGCTGGCGGCGACTACGAAGGAGATAGCTCGCAAAGCTCTGGAATTAATTCGCGTAGAGTATGAAGAGCTTACGCCGATGTTGTCGCCGGAGGCGGCAATGGCGGAAGGCGCGCCGCGGATTCATCCCAAGGGAAATCTGCTGTCGGAAACCATTATGAAGCGCGGCAATGTCGATAAGGCCATCGCTGAGGCAAAGTACGTTGTGACAGAACGGTACTCAACACCGCGCCAGGAACACGCGTTTCTGGAACCGGAGAGCGCGCTGGCAGTTCCAACAGAAGATGGCGCGCTTACGGTCTATACCGCCGGTCAAGGCGTTTACGACGACCGTCAGGGCATCATGGAGATGCTCGGGTTGCCGGACGAAAAAGTTCGCGTGATCAGCAAACTGGTTGGCGGAGGATTCGGCGGCAAAGAGGATCTCTCTGTGCAGCATCACGCCGCGTTATTGGCGTGGCATAGCGGACGGCCTGTGAAAGTGACGTTCACACGCGCGGAGAGCTTTCTTGTTCACCCCAAGCGCCACCCCATGGAGATGTATTTCACCACCGCCTGTGATGAGCGCGGAAAGATTACAGCAGTGCGAGCGCGCATCGTGGCTGACACGGGCGCTTACGCATCACTGGGTGGTCCGGTTTTGCAGCGGGCTTGCACGCACGCAGCGGGTCCGTACCAGATTGATAATGTTGATATTGAAGGACGCGCTTTCTATACCAATAACATTCCCTCCGGTGCGTTCCGCGGCTTTGGAGTTACACAGACTTGCTTCGCCGGGGAGAGCAACCTGAATCTGCTGGCTGCCAAGCTCGGAATCTCCCCATGGGAGATTCGCTTCCGCAACGCCATTGAACCCGGCGGCGTGCTTTCCAACGGACAGATTGCTGACGCAGGAACGGCATTGAAGGAGACGCTGCTCGCAGTGAAGGATGTTATTGAAGCCCATCCCGACGCGGGAATTGCCTGCTCATTCAAGAACGCTGGCAAAGGCGTCGGCGTGCCCGATGTCGGACGGGCGAAATTGAAGGTGCAGAACGGCGGCGTTCTCATCTGCACCAGCGCGGCCTGCATGGGGCAGGGATTGGCCACCGTTCTGTTGCAGATTGTGGCTGAAGCCACAGGACTCGCGGGCTCGGCAATCAGCGTGCATGAGCCGGACACGATGGTGACCCCCGACAGCGGAACCAGCACAGCATCGCGGCAGACGCTCGTCACCGGCGAGGCAGCGCGGCGGGCCGCGGTTGGTTTGAAGCAGGAGCTAGATAAACACTCACTGACCGAACTGGAAGGCCGCGAGTTCTATGCAGAGTACGATTGCGTTACTGATCCCATGACCTCCGAAAAACCCAACCGGGTAAGTCACGTTGCGTACGGATACGCCACTCACGTTGTCATTCTGGATCGCGAAGGAAGAATACAGAAGGTGGTCGCTTCTCATGATGTGGGCAAGGCCATCAATCCCAATGGCGTCGAGGGGCAGATCGAGGGAGGCGTCGTGATGGGATTGGGATATGCACTGACCGAAAAGTTTTCAGTCCGTAATGGCGCGCCGGCTGTCACCCTGGGCACGCTTGGACTGCTGCGCTCAACACAGGTCCCGGAAATTGTGTGCCATCTTATCGAGAAGAACTCTGCCACGCTGGCCTATGGGGCCAAGGGCGTGGGAGAAATTGTGATGGTCACGACGGCGCCCGCGGTAGCTTGTGCATACTTTAACCGCGACGGAAAATTCCGTAACAGGCTTCCTCTCAAAGACACTCCTTACAGCCGTTGAGACCGCAAGTGCGCAGAGGAAGTAACAATACGAAAGGGCAAGCTAGTGATGATGACAGCAGAACGAAGCCAACAGCTTATCGCCTTGTGTCAGGCGCTTATTCAGAGCCAGAGTTATTCGGGTCATGAAGACGGCGTAGTAAACCGGATGAAACAGGCGTTCGATAAGTGGGAATTTGACGAGGTGATCGTCGACTACTACGGCAGCATTCTGGGACGTATCAAGGGCAACCGCCCCGGCAAGGTCATGCTGCTCGATGGGCACATTGACACGGTACCGGTTCCGGATGGATCCAAGTGGACGCACAAGCCCTTCGGCGGCGAGTTAGTGGATGGAAGGATCTACGGACGCGGCACGTCGGACATGAAAGGCGCAGTCAGTGCCATGATGGCTGCTGCCGCATTTTTCGCAGCGGACACGCGAAGAGACTTCGCGGGAGAGATCTATGTTTCGGGAGTTGTATACGAAGAATGCTTCGAGGGAGTCGCCGCCAGGAAGATCAGCGAACGTATCCGGCCCGACTACGTCGTGATTGGAGAATCTTCAGAACTGAACCTGAAACGGGGCCAACGCGGCAGGGCGGAGATGGTGGTGGAAACCTTTGGCAAGCCGGCCCACTCCGCCAATCCCCGAGCGGGCATCAATGCGGTTTACAAGATGGCTGAACTCATTCGTGAAATCGCCAAGCTCGAAGCGCCGGCGAATCCCACCATGGGTCAGGGCATTTTGGAACTCACTGATATCAAGTCTTCTCCCTACCCGGGTGCATCCGTCGTGCCGGATTACTGCCGTGCGACCTATGATCGTCGTCTGCTCGTAGGAGAAACGCAGGAATCGGTTTTGAGGCCGTTGCTTGCACTGATTGACGAGATGAAAAGCAAAGACCAGCAGTTCGACGGGAAGGTGCATTTCGCCACCGACACACAAACCTGCTACACAGGGAACGAAATCAGCGGCGAGAGATTTTTCCCCGGATGGCTCCTGGAGCAAGAGGATGGATTTGTTCAAGCAGCTCTCTTTGGATTGCGTAGCGCTGGGCTGGACCCGCTAATCACGCAGTACTCGTTTTGCACGAACGGCAGTCACTACGCAGGCGAAGCTGGAATCAAGACCGTCGGCTTTGGGCCATCCCGAGAAGATATCGCGCATACCATCGATGAATACATCGAGGTCGATCAATTATTGAAAGCCGCAGAGGGCTATTACGGAATCTTGCAGGCGGTGTTGCAGAAAGGTTGAAAGAATGAAGATTCTGGTCAAGAATGGCTGCATCATCGATGGCACCGGTCAGCCTCGGTTCGCAGCCAGCCTAGCAATCGAAGATGAGCGGATCGCAGCTATCGGCAACGTGCCGGACACAGGCGGTTTCGATCTGGCCATTGATGCCACGGGCCTCATTGTAGCTCCAGGGTTCATCGATACTCACAGTCACTCCGACTTGGCGGTGCTGAGCAATCCTTATGTAGAAGCCAAGATTCGCCAAGGAGTTACCACCGAGTTGCTGGGACAGGACGGAATCTCCATGGCGCCTTTGCCCAAACGATACCTCTCGCCGTGGAGGAAAAATCTTGCCGGTCTCGATGGGGACAGCGACGAGTTTAACTGGGACTACGAAACGACCGATGGCTATCTGCAGGCGATGCAGGCGAACGGTGTCGGCTTGAATGAAAGCTATCTGGTTCCGCATGGCAATATCCGCATGGAGGCGATGGGCCTGAACAATCGCAAGCCCTCGCCGGAAGAACTCGCGCGGATGCGGGAGATAACCCGGCGAGAGATGGAAGCTGGCGCATTTGGTCTTTCCACGGGGCTGATTTATATGCCCTGCGCCTACGCGGATACCGCTGAGTTGATCGAGTTATGCAAGGTTGTCGCGGAGTTTGATGGCGTCTTCGTTGTGCATCAGCGTAGTGAAGCAGACGCCATCCTGGACTCGATGAAGGAAGTTATAGAAATAGGCCGCAAGTCAGGAGTGAAGATTCACTTCTCGCACTTCAAGCTCTGCGGCCGCAAGAATTGGGGTCTCATCGACCAAATGCTTGACCTGCTCGACAGCGCCGCCGCTGAAGGGATTCGAATCTCATTTGATCAGTATCCCTATGTCGCCGGAAGCACCATGCTGGGCGCGATTCTTCCGCCCTGGGCGCACGATGGAGGCACCGACAAATTATTGGAACGCCTCGCAAGCCCTCAGCTCCGGCAACGCATGGTACTCGATATGGAGCAAGGAATACCGGGCTGGGATAATTTTGTGGACTTCGCCGGCCTTGATCAGATTTTCGTCACCAGCGTGAAGACAAATGCGAATCAGGATCTGATTGGTAAGAACCTTCTGGAGATTGGCGATATCCGCGGTAAAAATCCATTTGATGCCGCATTCGATCTGCTTCTTGCCGAGGAGAATGCGGTTGGCATGGTAGATTTCTATGGCAAAGAAGAGCACGTCATCCGATTCCTGACGCGGCCGGAACAGAATGTCTGCACCGACGGCCTTCTGGGCGGCAGGCCGCACCCGCGCGTCTTCGGATCATTTCCGCGTGTTCTGGGAAAGTACGTGCGCGAGGAAAAGGCGCTCACGCTTGAGAGCGCAATTCGCAAGATGACGTCCAAGCCCGCCGAAGTTTTCGGCTTCAAACGACGTGGCTTGTTAGAGCCGGGCAACTTTGCGGATGTTGTCGTTTTCAATCCCGACACGGTCATCGACAAGGGAACGTTTGTCGATCCGATTCAATTCCCGGTAGGTATCGAAGATGTCTTGATCAATGGACACGTTGTGCTGCACTCCGGCAGTTACGAGCGCACGCTTGCCGGAAAGGTGCTCCGCAGACCCTGTATCCAATGAACCTGTGTCGAGAAAGTTTTATAAGGATATGTAGTTGAAATAGCTTTTGCTCCTGGCCCCGTGAAGCCAGGAGCAAAAACTCGTATGTCTCACCCTTCAACCAGCGCGTCCGCAATGCCGAGGTGTTCATCAAGCGCGGCGATGCCAATATCCAGCTCTTCCTTGGTCACGATCAACGGCGGCGCAATGACGAAGTGGCTCACCCATGCCTGAATCGAAACTCCCTGAGCCATCATTTTTCCTGTGATCTGATCCACCAGCAGCGGCTTGCCTTCGACCTTGTCGCGCATGGTGTTGAATGGCTGCTTGGCGGCGCGGTTTTTCACGAGATCAACAGCGAAGAAGAGTCCGAGGCCGCGCACGTCGCCGACCGATGGATGCCGCATCTTGAGTGCTTCCAGCTTTTCGCGCACATAGGGTTCAAGGGCTGCCGCGCGCGCCACCAGTTTCAGCCGCTGCATCTCTTCGATGGTTGCCACGGCAGGGCCGAGCATCAAGGGATGCGCCTCATAAGTATGCCCGTGAGAGAAGTAGTGATCCTCGAAGTAATCAGCAATCTTTGTGGTAGTGGCGCACAGACCCAGCGGCACGTAAGCCGAGGTGATGCCCTTGGCGGTCACCAGAATGTCGGGTGTCACGCCCCAGTGCTGCTCCGCAAACCATTTGCCCGTGCGGCCCCAGCCCGTCATCACTTCGTCGCCGATCAGCAGGACGCCGTGCCGGTCGCAGATTTCGCGAATGCGCGGAAAGTATTCTGGCGGCGGAACGAGGACGCCGTTGGTGCCGACGACCGGCTCGAGAATAATGGCCGCGACATCGCTCTCGTTGCGGATCATGTGCTCAATGTAGTCGGCGCACGCGATGTTACAGCCCGGATACGTGTGCTTGATAGGGCAATTGAAACAGTTCGTCTCCGGAGCAAACACAAAGCCCAAGCCCTTGCCGCCCGGCTCCATGGCCCAACGGCGCGGATCGCCAGTCGCCGCGATGGCAGCGTTCGTGGACCCGTGATAGGAGCGGTAGCGCGAGATGATCTTGGTCTTGCCCGTGTACATGCGCGCAATCTTGAAGGCCGCCTCATTGGCCTCGGCTCCGCCGGTCGAGAAGAAGAATTTATTGAGGCCCTCGGGCAGCACTTCCAATAGCTTCAGGCTGAGACGGGCGCGGGCTTCGGTGGCGTAGCCTGGAGCAGCATAAGGCAGTTCGCGCGCCTGCTCGGCGATCGACTCGATTACGCGCTTGTTCTTGTGGCCCAGATTTACGCACATCAACTGCGATGAAAAATCGAGGTAACGCTTGCCCGCGCCATCCGTAAACCAGCAGCCCTCGGCGTCGGCAATATGCAACGGCTTCCAGCCTTTCTGGAAGCGCCAGGTACCGTAGTTGGTCTGCCGTGTGATGTTGGTGATTTCTTCGGATGTAAGCGTCTTCGATTGGGAAGTATTGCTCATAACTTTGTTCTCCGGTAAAAATCCTATGGTATCGCCCGAGTTCCAAGCATGAACTGACATATTGCGATGATTTGCGCGTTAGAATCGCGACAGAAATTCTCCGTTCACTTAGCGCGGATCCAATCCATGGTCTTCGACGCCAGCTTGTCGAGCGCGGTTACCGCCAGCTTCAAATAATCTTCGCTCGTGTCTTCAATCTTGTTATGACTGATTCCCTTGAGCGATTGCACAAAGAGCATGGCGGTCGGGATACCGGCTCTGGAGACTTCGGCCGCGTCGTGCAGCGGCCCGGAAGGCAACCGATGCGAGCGTCCCGTAGTCTCGCGTATTGCCTCTTCGCAGAACTCGACCAGCTTGGGATGAAACGGTTCCGGCGCAATGTTCCAGATGCGCGACCACTCGACGGTGCATCCTTCTTCCTTCGCAAATTGCGCACTCTTTTCCTGGGCCTCGCGATACATTGTGGCCAGTATGCCGGCATCCAGATCGCGCTGGTCAAGAGTGACCTCGCAACGGCCAACGACCGCGGTCACAATTCCGGGAAAAGTCTTGACGCTGCCAATGGTGCATACAGCGTCGGGATGCCGCTTTGCGATGGGGCGAATTTCCAGCGCCAGTTTTGCGGCGGCAGCCAGGGCATCGCGCCGCGCCGTCATGGGCGTCGAGCCGGAGTGCGCCTCCTGGCCGTGAAATGTGATGGTATGCCGCTCCACGCCTTTGGTGCCGAGCACTGCGCCCAGCGGAAGGCCCATTCCCTCCAGCACCGGACCCTGCTCAATGTGCAACTCAAGATAGGCTGCCGCGTTCTTCCGCTCCCGTCCGGCGTCGCCGATGGAATCAATGGAGACGCCACATTCCGTCAGCGCATCTTCAAGCCGCTTGCCTCCCGCATCCGTGCGTCCACGATCCTGGTCGATGGTTTGCGTGCCGGCAAAGGCCGACGATCCGAAAAGGCTGCGCCCAAAGCGCGCACCCTCCTCATCCGCCCAATCGACCAGCCGCACGGTCACTGGCGGTTTGCCTTTGTACTCCTCGGCAATGCGGCGCAGGACGGTGTAGCCTGCGATCACGCCCAGACAGCCGTCGAGCCATCCTCCATTGGGCACCGAATCGAGATGACTGCCGAGAATCAGAGTCGCCTCGGCGCTTCCAGCGAGCGTACTCCAACTATTGCCGGCGGCGTCATAGTGATGCTCCACGGGTAACTCTAGCAGCTTGGACTCAAACCATTTGCGCGCCTTGAGCCACACCGGACTCCAGGCCAATCGTTGTGCGCCATGCTCATCGGCTGTGAGTGTGCGCAACTCCTTGAGTAGATCGACCGCTGCTTGTGCGTCAACCGGCATAAGTCACTCCTTTCGTTTTCTGTTTCGGCTCAGAGCTGCGGCTCGCGGCGAATCATGCGCCCGCGCCCCTGTTCTCCCACAAAAACTCCATCGCGCGCTTGCACCTTGCCGCGCACCGTGACCACGGACGGCCGGCCTTCGATTGCAAAGCCCTCAAAGCCGTTGTAGTCGTTGATGCCGAGCTGCGTGGCCGCGGAGATAGTGCCGCGATACTTTGTGTCGTAGACAACCAGATCGGCGTCCGACCCGACAGCAATGGTTCCCTTGCGCGGGTAGAGGCCAAAAAGCTTGGCGGCACGCGTGCTGAGAGCGTCCACAAAGCGGTGAATATCAAGCCCGCCGTACTTCACGCCGTAGGTGTACATCAGATTCACGCGATCCTCAATGCCCGGAATGCCATTGGGAATCTGCGTGAAAGCCTTCGCGCCCAGGAGCTTTTGTTCTTTGTCGAATGGGCAATGGTCCGTGCCCACAGTCTCAATCAAGCCCGTCTTCAGCGCATTCCACAGCACGGGCAGATTGCGCTTGTCGCGCAAAGGCGGCGACATAATGTGCTTCATGCCTTCCACTCCGGCGCGCTCAGCGTAACTCTTGTCGAGAAGAAAGTGGGGCAGCACCGATTCGATGTGCAGGTTGACGCCGCGCACTTTGGCTTCCACGGCCGCGCGCAGCGCCGGTGCGCAAGATAGATGCACCACGTAGCCGGTGGCGCCAGTCTGCTCCACAAACGTCGCAAAGCGCGTGGTGCCTTCAGCTTCAACAGCCTCCGGGCGGCTGGGTTCATGCCACTCCGCCCCGGTCTTGCCCTCGGCCAGCAATTGCTGCTGCAACTGGCCCACTAACTCGGCGTTCTCGCAGTGCGCCGTGGTGATGACGCCCAGTTTGGCGGCCAGCTTGAGTGTCTGGAACATCTCCTCGTCATCGACGCCGAAGAAGTTCTTATAGGAAAGAAAAATCTTGAAGGATGTTGTCCCGTCCCGGACGATCTCCTTGAGTTGCGCTTCCGTCTGGGCGTCGTAGCGCGTCACCGCCATGTGAAAGGCATAGTCGCAGGCGTTGTTGCCTTCCGCTTTTTGCTTCCAGGCGTGGTATCCCTCCAGAGCATCGTCCTTGCGGGAAGGGCAGCACATCTCGATGAACGTAGTCGTGCCGCCGACGATCGCGGCCTTGCTCGCCGCGGCGTGTGTGTCCTTCGCAAAGGTCGCCATGAAGGGCAAGTGGATGTGAACATGAGGGTCGATGAAACCGGGAAAGATCAGCTTTCCAGCAGCATCGATTACCTCGGTTCCCTTCGGAACAGTAAGCCCGGACCCGATGGCGCTAACAGTTTCATCCTCGATGAAGATGTCGCCGCGCATGCGACTCTCTGCGGTAACAATCTCTCCGCCCTTGATCAGCATTCCCATTTGTACGTTCTCCCTTCCTGTGCGGCAATGGCTCTAAAGATGCATTAGTGAATGTGAATTCCAACCTTTTCGCGATAAGCTTCCATCGCTTCCCAGTCTTCGGTCACCTGGGTTTGCTGCTGCGATAACTCGCCCCATGTAACTCGGCTCCGCCCGGAAGGTAGCTCGACCATTTGAATGCAGTTATCCACCGGGCACACATTGTAGCAAAGCCGACAGCCCACGCAATCCTCTTCGCGCACGACGGGTCTGGGTCGCGTTTCGACCGCATCGTGCTTGCCATTCGAGCGCACATCGTAAGATTGCGGCTCCACTATCGCACCCTCATGCGATACCAGGTCGATGCACTGATGCGCGGTATCGTTGCAGGCAATATAGCAAAGATTGCATTTGATGCATTTGTCGGCATCGATGCGCGCCACGGCACGGAAAGATAAGTCAAAGTTCTTGAACTCCGATACTCGATTCAGGCTGCGGCCAGTAACATCGGCGATAGTCTTGAAACCTTTCTCGTCCATCCAGTTAGAAAGTCCATCACATAGGTCTTCGATTACCCTG
>Ga0224558_1001838_pt1 | contig 20983 bp, 16 predicted proteins | sample 714S32024metaG_FD_180682 | JGI IMG/M metagenome (GOLD analysis project Ga0224558, IMG submission 180682) | Peat soil microbial communities from Stordalen Mire, Sweden - 717 S3 20-24 | ecosystem: Environmental > Terrestrial > Soil > Wetlands > Peat | place: Sweden: Norrbotten County, Stordalen...
AAGGCCTCGGCGTCGGCATCGGTCGCGAAGTAGCCGCCCTCGCGCCCCCAGCCGGTGATGGTGTCGACCACCCGGGAGATCATCTGGCGGACGCTCACCTCCCGCCGCGGCGTCCCCAGGGGGCCGCGGAAGTACTTGGAGACCACCACGTTGGTCGCCATCTGGGACCAGAAGGCGGGCACCTCGCAGTCCTTCTGCTCGAAGACCAGCTCGCCCTTCTCGTTGGCGATGGCGGCGGTGCGCTGCTCCCAGCACACCTCGTCGTAGGGGTGGATCCCGGCCTTGGTGAAGCGGCGGTCGATCCGCAGGCCGCTGGTGCTCACCTCCAGCTTTCCGTTGCCGTTGCGGCGGGAGCCGCGCCGGTTCTCACCGCCCATCGCGGCCGGAGCAGCGGACGGGTCCGACGGCGGTGGGGAAGCGGAAGTGCTCACTGCGTGGTCCTCTTAGCTGAGTTGTCTGGCGCGGCGATGGAACCCACGTCCACGAAGGACGGCTCCAGGCGGGCGGACCCGGCCACACCGAGTACTCTGTCCCCCACAGTATCCCACATGTTGGGGTCCGCCCGGGCTGGAGCCCCCACATCTTGGTACCGCCCGTCCGCGGTGTCAAGGGGGTTTTGGGCCGCGGGCCCCTATCTTGCGCCGTCGCCAAGGGTCCGGTGTTCACCCACAGATCATGGCGCGATAGACCTCCGGGAGGTCGACCTGGATCATCCCCCTCCGGTCGCCGGACACCAGCAGGAACTCGCCGCGGGGGGCCCGCTCAAGCCGGCGCCGCTGGTCCTCGGTGAGGCCAAAGGCACGGTCCATGGCCGCGACCTCGACGGCGCGGTGGCCTCCGCAAAGCACCACCGAGCAGTTGCTGGCGACCACCGTCCCCTCCTCGCTGCCCAGCAGGTCCTGGACGTTCTGGGTCGCCACCACCAGGGAGCTGCCGTGCTTCCGGGAGCGCCGGGCGAGCTGGGAGAGGAGCAGGCGCAGGGCGGGGTGCGAGGTGAGCATCCCCACCTCGTCGAGGATGATGTGGCGAGGTCGGGGCGACCGCCGGACCAGCTCCCAGAGCAGCCGCCCCAGCAGGAGCGTGGTGACCGGTACCAGCTCCTCGCGGACCTCGCGATGCCCCACGCCGACGAGCGGGCGGGTCCAGGCCGCCGCGGTGGGGCGATCGAGGAAGCCGGCCAGCCCGCCATCCAGGAAGCGCCGCAGCACGCGGGCCACCCGGGGGGCAGTTCGACCCAGTTCGTCGAGGCACTGCCGTAGCCGGGCGCGCTCGCCGGCCGCGCGGGCGCCCGCCTGCGCCGTCCGCGCGGCCGCCTCGACCGCAGCCCGTTCGAGCTCGCTCATCCCCTCGCAGAGCACCGAGCAGACGTCGACCACCACTGCCGCGGCATCGGCATCCTCCCCCAGGTCAAAGGGGTTGATGGCCGCCTCGGTGACGAGGTCGAGCCACTCCCCACCGAGGCGCTCGACCAGCCCCCGGTACTCGCCCTCGGGGTCGACCACGATGGCCTCCACCCCGTGGCGGCGGGCCTCGATCACCAAACCGCCGATCAGGAAGCTCTTGCCCTGTCCGGAGGCGGCGAAGATCCCGATGTTGGCGTTGGCGTGGTGGGCCTCGTCGAACGGGGCGACGCTCACCGGCAGACCGCTTTCGGTCATCCGCCCGATTCGGTACCCGTCTGCGTCGTCGATGCAGGCCTGCAGCCAGGGGATGCAGCTCGCCGCGGCGCGGGAGTCGACCAGCTTGCCGGGGCCGGGTGGAGGACCGAGGCCCGACGCCGCCAGGGCACTGCCGAGGTGCTCGAAGTGGCCGGGGCGGTACCCGCCGAGAGTGGCGCTGAAGGAGCCGCGGAGCTGCCTCCACCCCAGCTCCAGGGCGTCGGGGTCGTCTCCGAAGGCGACCGCGGTCAGCCAGAGGCGGAGCGGTCGCCCGGCGTTGCGCGCGAGCCGATCCCGGAGGCGACGAGCGGCCTCGAGACCGGTCGCGACGCCTGCGTCGGGTACCAGGCCGCGCTCGGCCTCGAGGAGCTGGTGCGCTCCCAGATGTCGCATCCGGCGGCTGAGCAGCCCGGTCGCGAGGCGGCCGGAGGTGGGGGTGAGGTGGAGGGCGATGTCGCATTCGACCGGGCAGTGGATGAGCGTCGCCATCCAGCCGGCCTCGACCGAGCCGCCGGGAAGCCGGTCGAGGACCGCCGCTCGGGCCACGCGCTCTCCGATCCAGGCCTGCTGGGGCTGGTCGACCCAGGCGAGGCGGGTCAGGTCGAGACCTCCGTCGCTGAGGTGCCTGCGCAGATCGGCGCCCCCGAGCCGCCGGGCGGGGATGCCGGCCGCGGCCAGGCTGGTGCTCACGGAGCCCAGCTCGCGTTCCAGGCCAGCGGGATCGCGGTGGCGGATCGACGCCGCCACCTGGCGGTGAAGCGTCGGGGTTGCGGCCAGCCGCTCCCGCCAGTGGAGGTCGAGCGCGCCGGTCAGAGCACCGGCCCCCGCTCCGGACCCCCCCGTGGCCAGGCGATGGCGGCGCGCGTGCACGGTCAGAACCAGCTCGGCGGAGAGACTGCGCAGCAGCCCCTCCAGGGCATCGACGGCCGCCTCCCGGCGCCACGGTTCGAAGGCGAGGAGGTCCACCTCCTCGCAGAGGAGGACGCCGAGCAGCAGACCGTCCGGGGTGACCACCCGATCGCCCTCGATGCGGACGCGCAGCCCCGGAGCGAGGCCTCCAGGCCGTGGCAAGGGCGGCACTAACCCGCCCGACGCCGCAGCAACCTGCGAGCGGTGGGCGTGGGGGTGACGCGCCCGGAGGCCGCGAAGCGTGGGTCGACGATGGCCGCCAGTGCCCGAAGTGCCGCCGCCGTCGGTCCCGAACCCTCCAGGCCCAGCAGGCGATGATCCATCTCGGCGCGTCCGAGCTCGGGGTCGTCGGGGACCTCCGCGACCACGGTGCCACCCAGGTCGAGCAACGCCTCGGCGAGAGCAGGGATGCCGCTGCCCCGGTTGACCACGTAGCGGAGTCGGTGGCGAAGGCCGAGCCGCCGCAGCGCCTCCGTGCTCCGGTACGCGTCGTGCACCCCGCCCGCGGTCGGGGTGAGGACGACGAAGATGTCGTGGGCGCTCTGCAGCGCCCACCGGGTGAGGGCGCTGAGGTCGCCGGCGACGTCCAGAACGATGGTGTCGCAGCCCCGCCGCTCCAGGTCATCGACGGCGGCGGCCAGCCGGTGGACCATGTCGGTCCGATCGCAACAGCCGGCCGGGAGCAGGCGGGCGGGCCCCGGGAGCACCAGCAGGCCGCTTCGATGGATGGACAGCAGCCTCACGACCTCCGCCGCCACGGGTCCGCCCTCCGCCAGGCCCCACTCGGTTGGAGCGGGCACACCGAGACGGAGGCCCGCGCGGGGGCTCGCGAGGTCGAGGTCGACCAGGGCGACCCGCGGCGGCACCAGCATCCCCCACGCGTTCCCCCGGTGTGGCTGACCGGCCAGGAGTCCCGCCACCTCGACGGCGAGCGTTGTCCGCCCGGCGCCGCCGCTCAGCGAGAAGAAGGTGAGACGGCGGGTGATCCGGGGAGCCGGCGGCGGACCCGTCCCGACCCACCCGGGATCGTCGGCCCTCGGGGACCCGCTACCGCCCGTCACCTCGGGCCCGGCACCCCGGACCGGCACCTCGAGCAGCGCCGTGTCGGCAACGCCCAGGATCGGGAGGGGACGATTCCCGGCGGGGACCGCCTCGGATTCGCGCTCCCCCAACGGGGTGAGCGGCTCCGGGAGGAGCACGAGGGGCATGCGATGGGACGTCTCCGCCTCGTTTCCGCTGTCCCACCGCAGCCGGGCAGGGGAGGGCCGGAGTCGGTCCTCCCGGTCGAGGATCGGCGGCACTTGCCGGCGGGTGGAGGCGGGTGCCCCCTCCGGGCCCGGCGGGTCGGGTGCCTGGGCCACGACTAGGAGGCCGCGTCGCGGTCGGCCCCAGAACCGCAGCGCCGGCGCCGCCCAGGAGATCAGGGTCCGGCCCTCGCGCCGGGCCAGCGCGAGCGTCAGTCCCGCCCCCACCGCGAGCACCGCCAGCGGGACGGCGACCAGCCGGTTGAGGGGGGAGTGGAGAGCGAGGTAGGCGAGGACGGCGCCCGCCGCCACGGTTCCGAGCTGAATCGGCGTGAGCCCCCACGCCAGTGGCTCCGGGGTATCGAAACCGTCGGCGAAATCGATCTCGGCCACGACCCGTCCTCCTCGCACCTCCTCCCCGCAGCCCCCCAGCCCTCCCGGAGCGACGATCCAGAAGCTACGTGGGGTGGACGGACAACGGCCGGACATCGGGGCCGAGCTCAGCCGGGGGCCCCATCTCCGGCGTGACCCCGTCCACGATCTCGGAGGGAGGCGGAGCTCCCTGGCGGTAGCAGGTGGCGATGGCGAGGGCCGCGGCGCCGATCAACACCCAGGGTGTCAGGACCCCCCACGGTTTGGCGGCATTGCTGGCGATGTCCACGAAGGCCGCCACGCTGATGGCGATCCATGCCGCCACGACCCCGGCACCCAGGCGGCGGGCACCTCCGGGCCGCGCCGCCAGCGCCGTCAAGGACCACGCCAGGGCGGGGACGAGCAGGGCGAGGTCGTCCCAGTAGGCGTGCGGGGACGCGAGCAGGGAGAGCACGGCCGCTCCCGCAAGCGCCGCCTCGAGCCGCGCCGGCCGGTTCCTCGCCGCGGAGCCGAGGGCCGCGGCGAGGGCCATGGCGACCAGCGACCCCACCGCCGCCAGGATGTGGGACGCGGTGCCGTTGCCGGCGATGGAACCGGAGATCCCGACCAGGCTGACCATGTTGGCGAGCTGCCAGCGCGTCGTGGAGTGGATCGCGGCGCCGACGAAGCCGGCGATCCCGGCCGGGCTCGCCACCAGGAGAGAGAGCAGCAGCGAGGCGACCACCCCGCCGGCCGCGCCGAGGAGCAGGCGCCGGTCGCGCATCCCGATCACGAAGGCGGCGAGCCCGAGCGCGAGGTGCGGCTTGGCGATCAGCGCGGTCATCGCCAGGACTGCGCCGGCGGTCGCCGGCCGTCGCCCGCGCAGGCAGGCGTATGCGATGGCGAGCCCAAGGGCGGAGAGCCCGTCCCACTGACCGAGGAGGAGGGTGGCCAAAGTGCCCAGGCAGGCGAGCGCGCCCAGCCCGACCGCGACCAGGGTGAGCGGCGGCAGGGTGTGCCGTCCGGGTGAGGCGCGGATGGCCACCATCACCGCCCCCACCAGCAGGGCCAATTGGAGGAGCGACCAGATCCGGTACGCGGCCTGGAGGCTGAGCAGGCTGACCGGGAGCGCGACCGCGGCTGCGAGCGGCGCGTTGACGAAGGGGAGGTTGCCCTCCCGATCGGGTGCGATCAGAGAGGCGTGGAGAGGAGCCTGCAGCGCCTCGTTGTACATCGACGTCCCATGGCCCTCTCGCAGCAGGGTCGCCCCGACATACGTGGAGGTGAAGTCGCTGCGGCCGATCTGGAAGGTCCCGACCCCGAGCCAGAGGACGAGGTAGGCGAGCACGAGTGCGAGGCTGGCAGCGGCGGCCACGCGCGGCCCTGATCGCCTGATCATCACGGTGCGCCAACGATACGGTGCTCGGAACCCCTCTCCGGGCGTTTCCTGAACCCTGACCTGCCGGTGATGGCGATCACGCCCGCGGCACACGCTGGAGAACGGGCCCCGCGCTCTCGGGCTCACGATGGCGAGCCGCTCCTATGGCGTCCTGCTGGGTTGCGCCGCGTGCCAAGCCGGGGCCTCGGTCGCCGGTTGTGCCGGCTGCTGGCGGCGCAGCTCCCGGCGCAATCGCCACAGCTCGCCGAAGGCGCGCACGACCACTGCCGGGCGCGCTCCGGTGGGCCGCCCCGTCAGCCGCCGGTAGTGGGGCACGGGGATGTCGACGATCTCGAAGCCCTTGATTCGGGCTCGAACCAGGAGCTCGGTGCTGACCAGTGCGCCGTCGAATCCGAGCCCCTGGCCGATGGCCCGCGGGAAGAGCTTGAAACCGCAGTTCGTGTCGCGCGCCGTCGGCCCGTACGCAGCCTCCACGAGCCGGAAGAAGGTCCAGTGGTTCAGACGTCGGATCAGCGGATCGCGGCGCTCCACGCGACAACCGCAGACCACCGTCTTCGGGCTCCAATGGTCCAGCAGCAGCCGGAGGTCGGAGGGGTCGAACTGCCCGTCGCTGTCCATCACGAAGATGGCTGCCGAGGCGGCGGCCTCGAAGCCGGTGCGGAGGGCCGCGCCGTAGCCGCGATTCTTCCGATGCGAGACCACCTTCACGCCGGGCAGCTCCGACGCGATCTCCTCCGACCGGGCCCGAGTCTGGTCGGTGCTGCCGTCGTCGACGACGATCACCTCGAACCCGGGAAGCTCGAGCGCGGCGAGCGCCGCATGGGTGCGCCGGAGAGTCTCGGCGACCACGGCCTCCTCGTTGTATGCGGGGAGCACCGCGCTCACGCTGGGGGGGCGGTGGCGTCGGGCATGCGCGGGTGGCATCGGGTTGCAGCGTACCTGGCAACGCCGACGTGGCGGTGACGATCGGGCAACACGGGGCCCTCGAATCCGCGGTCTGGGGCCGTACAGCACCACGATGCGGTCCCGGCGGCGCCTCCCGGCGGTCTCCAATTTGCCGGTCCGCGCCCGCGGAGGAGGTAGCGGCAGACCTCCGTAGGCGCTGTGACGGAGCGGCTACCGGGCTGGTACAGGCATGTGGCGTGCGGTGCCGGAGCCAGCGCGTACGTTTGGCACCTTCACCACTCGCCACGTGCTGCCGCCTGTCCTCCCAGGAGCACCAATTGTCCGTCTCGCATCGTGGGGTCTCGGTCAGCGGCCGAGCGGATGCCAGCCTCACCTCCTCCGCTCAACCGAGCACGGAGACGGTGAGAGCCACGTTCGGGCTCGACCTCCGTCAGGTGGTCCGTTTGCTGACCGGTGCACTCTGGATGTACTGGGCGCAGGCATGGATCAACGTATCCGGCGTGGTGCCCCTCGGCGCGGCACTGGCGGCCATTTCGGCGGCCGGCAGCCTCTGCATCATGGGCGCCGCGATCATGGTGCGAGGACGCGAGGCCGAGGCGCGCGTCGATCGCTTCATCTTGGTCGCCTGCCTGGGCCAGGTCGCCCTTCAGATCGTGGTTCAGAGCTCGGGGCACGGGTACGGGAGCGACGAGCTGGCGTTCAACCAGACAGCCGCGTCGCTCCTGCTGCACGGCACCAACCCGTACGGCGCCAGCTTCGCGTACAGCCTCCGGCAGTTCGGGGTCGGCTGGGGGACGCTCACGCTCTCTGGCCAGATGGTGAGCTCCATGTCCTACCCCGCTCTCTCGGTACTGTTCTACGTACCGGCCAGTCTCTTGCTCGGTGCGGGGACCGACGGCGGGCTGGTCACGGATGCGCTCTTCTGGGTGATTGGCGGCGTGCTCCTCTGGCGGATGGCGGGTCCCGCCCTGCGCCCCTACGTGCCCTTGCTGCTGATGCTGCCGATCCCTCTCATCTTTGTTGCCGGAGGTGCCACCGACCCACTCTACCTGCCGTTCGTGCTGATCGCGGTGTGGCGCTGGGATCGCTTCGGGGACCCGGACGAGAGCTCTCCAGCTCGATGGATCGGGCCGATCGCCCTCGGCATCGCCTGCTGCGTCAAGCAGACACCGTGGTTGCTGGTCCCCTTCCTGGTCACCGGCGTGGCCATCGAGTCTCAGCTGCGCGGCCGCTCCTGGTTTGCCGCCGGCACCCGCTACGCGCTCCTCTGCGGAGCCGCCTTTCTGGTCCCCAATCTGGCGTTCATCGCCTGGAACCCGGGCGCATGGCTCACGGCTGTTCTCTTGCCGCTCCGCTCCGCACTGGTGCCCTTGGGGATCGGACCGGCTGAGCTGGTCAGTGCCTACGGTCTCGGTGGGGGCGACATGGGGCTCTTCGGGTTCGCCGGGGCTCTCCTGACGCTCGCGACCCTGGTCATCTTCGTTCGAAAGTACGAGCGCCTGAAGTTGCTCTTCCCGCTCCTGCCGCTCTGCGGAGTGCTCTTCGAGTCCCGAAGCCTGGAATCCTACTTCATCTTCCTGATCCCCATCCTGCTCGTCACCGCCACCTCGGTCACGGCGACACCTTGGAAGGCATGGGGTCGGCGGACCGCCCTCGGTCTGACGGCGGGCGGCGGCGCGCTGGCGGCTGTTTCCGTGGTCCTTCTCCTCGGTGCCCTGATCGATCGGCCTCCACTGACCATGACGGTGCAGCACGGACACGTGAGCAGCTCTCTGTTGGTCACCGATATGACGGTGGCCAACACCGGCACCGAGCCCGTCGACGTGCACTTCCTGCTGGCTCTGGATGGCACGGCAGAGCAGCTGATGAGGGTCACGGCAGGACCGGCCGTGCTGAGCGCGGGAGCACACGCTTCCTACACGGTGGAGGCGACCGGGCAGACGCCGCTGCCGAGCGCGGGCTATCCCTTCCAGATCGAGCTGACGAGCACTGATCCCGACATCCTCCTGGCGACACCGCAGCTGACGGTGGGTGTCGGTGGGGGCATCGCGGGATGAGCGCCGGGAGCCCGGAGGCTCCCTCCGCGTCCCCGATCACCGGGCGACGGTCGGTCCGCCTTCATCGGCCACGACGCAGGAGCGCCAGATTCTCAGCCGCGCTGGCGGCCGTGGCGAGGAGCCCCGCGGTGTGGCTGACCGCCGCGGCCGGGGCCGGCTACGCGGCCGTGCTGGCGGCCAGGCTCGCCAGCTTCCGCGCTCTGACCGGTGTCAACAGCGACACGGTCAGCCCGCTCATGGTCTCGCGGATGCTTTTCTCAACCGGGAGAGGCACGTTCTATCTCAGCAATCACCAACTCTACAACGTGTACCTCGTGGACTTCATTGTCGACCACCTGCCTGGCTCGACGCAGATCTACTGGGTACTTCCCTACGCGGTCTGGATTGTTTCCCTGGGACTGCTCGCCTACGCCGTGAGCCGGATCGGCAGCCGGCCCCAGGCACTGACCACATTTGTGCTCGGCCTGCTGGCCCCGTCGGCCCTTCTCTACACGGAGAGCGACACCTCGGGGCGGTTCCTGACCACCCTCACCACGGTCCTCTTCGCGGCCTCGCTGATTTGGATTCTGCTGCCCCGATCCGACCGCGGGCGGCAGCCGCGGTCCCTGGTAACGGGGGCGGTGCTCCTGGGGATCGCGGGAGGGATGGGCACCGCCTCGGACCCGCTGCTGGGAGTGGTGGCGCTCCTGCCCCTCGCCGGCACGGGCATCTTCCTGTGGGCGACATGGCGAGACGGGCGCTCGCGCACCCTGTGCTTCTTCACCTTGGGCGTCGCCCTTGTTTCCGGGCTCAGCTACGTGGCGACGAACCGACTGGCTCAGGGACTCACCCTGCGCTACGTGCTGCCGACCTGGACCGGGGCCAACCAGGCAATCGCCATTCGCGATGTCACCATCTTCGGGGATGACGTGCTTGCCAGCCTCGGTGGCTTCCTCTCGTACAGCTGGAATGCCTACCTCTCGTCGTGGATATTCGTTCTGGGGATGCTGGTCTGCCTGCTCATCGCGGGGGCGCTGGTCAGGGTAATGAGTTCCGCCATCCACAAGACGGGAAGTGAGCCGCGGGACAGAACCCGCATCGCCTTCTGCGTATTCTGGATGCTCTCGGCCTTCAGCAACGTGGTGCTGTTTCTGGCCACCAATACTCCCGACGACACCAGCTCCGTGCGCTACCTGCTCTCCGTGCTTCTGGCTTTCGCGGCCGTGGCACCGCTGGCCCTCACCCGCACCCGGCTCGAGCGCATCGTCCTGGTGACGGGGGTGCTACTCCTCGCCCTCGGAGACTCGGCGAACCTGATCGACTTCTCCTCCGCCCCGATGCCGTCATCGTCGGCTATCAGCAGCCTGGTGAAGGTGCTCAGTGCGAACCACGTCTCGTTCGGCTACGGGGACTACTGGTACGCGAACGTGGTGACCTATGACACCGGCGGCCGCATAACGATCCTGCCGGTGGGCGGTTGTGGCAGTGACCGGGCGCACCTGTGCCCGCAACTCTTCAATGCTTCCGGCGAGTGGTTTACCCAGCCGCCACGACTACCCGTGGCTGTGATTGTCAGCTCCAGCCGCACTTCGATGACCCTAGACACGGCGCCCTCTCGCACCTACGGCACGCCCGCCGAGGTGCTGCGGGTGGGACTGGCCACCGTCTACATCTTCGACGGCGAGCTGAAGTTGGGGCCTCCGCTGTGTGTCGGGAGTTGCCCGGTCGGCGCGCCAGCCTAGCCGCTGGTCCCTGGCGCGGGCGGCTCAGGCCTTTCCGCCCTCTCACCCAACCACGGCCGGGTACTGGGTCATCCGCGCATCGATGTCGTAGTTGAACACCCAGACCGTGTAGGTCCCTCCCACGGTGAAGCTCGACATCGGACTTCCGAACTGCTTCACGAGTGACCCGGCTCCGCACGTTTCGGCGCTGTAAAGGTCCGTCTCGCTGTCGAACACGTAGTAGCTGGTCCGCGCCGGTTGGCTGTACAGTCCAGTATCGATGCCGTAGTAATAGGGGGCCGTGTGCTCGTCTACGCATAGCACCGGCAGCACCTCTACCTTGTCTCCTGAGAGGTAGGATGTGATGTTGGCGCTGTTGTAGTCGCTAAACCCGAGATCGAGGTGCCGGCTCTCCAGCTGGGCGACGAGCGCGTAGTTCTGCTGGTTGCCCGGGATGTCCTTCTCGTAGGTGCGGATGGCGCCCCATTCTGTTGTCGAGAGCCCGGTCGCGGCCATGCTGATGCTGGAACCCAGGTTGACGGCTACGGCGGCCGCCAGCAGGACGCCGAGACTGCGGCGCCCGGCCGTCCCCAGGGTGGGGATCCAGATCGCGAACAGCACGGCGAGCAGGAAGACCGCCGGGATCAGGTAGTGGTAGGTCGGCAGCCCGGTGACCTGGCTGCTCACCGTGTAGATGGCCAGCATCGCGACCAGGTTGAAGCAGATGACCGCCATCAGCACCCGCAGGCTCGACGGTCGCTTGCGCCAGTTTCCGAGGAGTGCGGCGAGGCCGGCGGCCATGCCGATCAGCACCAGGGCGAATCCCACCAGGGCGAGGGGCCCGGGGAGACCGAGGACGCCCCCGTCGGCGACGTCGCCGTTGACGTTGAGGAGCAGGCTGCGGATCGACACCGAGACCTCGCTGAGCAGGTCGCTCAGGGGCGCCAGCCCGGCGACGCTCTCATGGATCGAGATGCCCATGGCCGTGGCCAGGGCCCGCGACAGGAGGAAAACGGGCGCTCCCAGCGCGAAGCCGATGGCCAGCTGGGCCCCGGTGCGGACGGGAACCCACCGGCCGATGAGACAGCATCCCACCAGCACGACGGTGGGGAGCACGGTGAAGTACAGGAAGTAGGGGTCGTTGAGGGTGAGCAGACCCACGATCAGCCCGAAGACCGCCCAGCGCCAGGGGCGGCTGAAGTCGATCTCGCCAGCGCAGACCCGGAAGACGTAGAACAGGAAGACGAGGGCGACGCCGATCTCCACATTGCGATCGATGATGTTGAGCAGGTTCTGGGCGACGTAGAAGCCGATCAGGCTGGCCCAGATCAGGGCGAGGGCCGAGTAGAGGTCCCAGTCGCGCCCCAGCCGGTGGATCAGCCGGTCGGCCACCCAGCAGACCAGGACCATGTTCAGGGCGGCGAATGCCGACGCCTCGACGAAGAGGGTCCATTTACCGGGTGGGAACAGATCGCCCAGGGCGAGGAATGGCGCCTTGAGGAGGAAGTTGTCCGTCGCCACGTACAGCACATGGCCCGAGAAGGGCCGCCAGGTGAGCAGCGCGTTGGAGAGGATGACGTCGTCGCTGCCGAAGGAGCGAGCCATGGAGGCGAGGTAGAGATCGAGCACGGTTCCGGCCACGCAGATGCAGGAGACCAGGCAGAATCGGGGGCCGGGTCGTCTGGTGGCGTGGGCGTCTCCCACCGGCCGTGCCCGGAGCGGAGTGGCGGCTGCCACCGTCGCCCCCCTAAAGCACCGCGGGCTGCGGGTACCGGCCGCCAGGCCCGGGCACCGTCTCGGTGACGACCTCATGGTACTCGGCCTCGCCGTTGACCTTCCAGGGATCCTGGGCGGAGACGCCGGCGGCCCTGCGGGCCACGATCAGCCCGGTCATCATTGAATGATCCATGTTGTTGTACTTGTGCATGGCATTGCGGCCGGCGCAGTGGATGCCGGGTGCCGAGCGCTCCAGCCATGTCCGGATCGTCGCCACCGTCTCGGCGTACCCGTCGTCGTAGACGGGATAGGCCTTCGCTTGCCGGACGACGCATCCGCTTCTCACCGCCGATGCCGGGCAGAGGCCGAGCTTGCTGATCTCGCGGGTGGCGAGCTCGATGAGGGCGGCGTCAGAGGACTGCCAGAGATCGTCACCGGCGGTGCAGAAGTACTCCAATCCCAGGCAGCAGGTGGCCTGATCCGGCACCATCGCCTCCGACCAGGCCTTGGAGTTCTGGACCCTGCCTACCCTGACGTTGGGGTCGTGGATGTAGATCCAGTTGTCCTTGAGGAGATGAGGCCGGTCGATGACGAGGGCCACGTTCAGGAAGTCCCGGTAGTGCAGCCGCGCCGCTGCCGCCAGGATCTCCGGTGGCGCTGCAGGCTCGAGGCATGCGATGAGCTCGCCCATCGGGATGCTGGAGATCACGTGGAGGGCGTGGTGGGTGAAGGTCTCGCCGGTCCGGTCGCGGGTGGACACCGTCCAGCCCCTCCCAGTGCGGCTGATTGCGGTTACCCGCTCGCCCATGCGGACTTCGCCGCCGCGTTCGTTGACGGTACGCGCGACGTTCTCCCAGAGCTGGCCCGGACCGCGGCGCGGGTAGCTGAAGCTGTCGATGAGGGTGGTGATCACGCGCCTGCCCCGGCGTTTGGGGAGCAGGGCCGAGGTGAGCGTGCTCCAGAGGCTCAGCCCGCGGATCCTCTGTGCCGCCCAGTCCGCCGAGATCTCAGACGTCTTCATTCCCCACACCTTCTCGGTGTAGGTCTTGAAGAAGATCTCGAAGAGCCGGCGGCCGAACTGTCCGACCATCCAATCCTCGACATTGCGCGGCGTGCGGACTGGGCGCAGCTTCGCCCACACGAAGCTGCCGATGCAGCGGGCGGCCGTGAACGGCCCCAGCTTGACCAGCGCCTGGAAGGGTCGGACCGGGTAGTCGAAGAAATGGCCGCGGTAGTAGATTCGCGTGATCCGATTGCACGTGAGCCATTCCGTCGCGGGCAGCATCTCCCGCCAGAGTGTCTCGATCTCCGGGTTCTTGGTGAAGAAGCGGTGGCCGCCGACGTCGATGCGGTAGCCTCGGTACTGAACGGTGCGCGCGATGCCGCCGACATACTCGGGGTCCGCCTCGATCACCACGGGACGCTGGCCCTGCTTGGTGAGTTCGAAGGCGGCGGTCAGCCCCGCGGGCCCGGCCCCCAGGACGACGCACTGCAATACTCGATCACTCACCGACCGAAGCTATCGGACGGAGGCGGGGGAACGGGGGGTGGTCGCTGGATCGCTACCGTGCCGTGCAAATCGTCACAGGTGGCCGGTGCCGCCCGCACCCTATCCAGCGGCCAGGGCCCCCGCGAAGCCCGCCATCGCCTTCGCCACCTCGGCGGGTCGCTGCACCGGAAGATCGTGGCCGCCGTCCACCCACACACTCTGCGCGCGCGAGCCGAGCACGTCCTGGGCGCGCTGCAGCGACCGCGCCTTCTCCTCCGCGGGCCAGGGACCGCCGAGCGCCGGCACGAAGAGCACCGGACACTCGATCCTCGCCATCAGCTCAAAGGAGTCCAGCTCGTACAGGTGACGAGCGATCTCCATGTGCTGGGTCATCGGCAGCCGGGGCCGGACCGTGCCGTCCCCTACCGCCTCGAAGTTGCCGAGCAGGATATCCGCCCCCGCCGCGGCATCCCCGCCCTCCGCGAGCGGCCCGCTCTTTGCCCACTCCCGCACCGCGTCCTCGGTGATGCCGGAGATCCGCGGCGGGCGGAGGCGCTCCTCGGCCTCGGCCCAGGTCGGGAAGTGCTCCTTCATCGACCCGGCGCCGCCGTCGACGCAGACGCAGCCGAGGACCCGTTCGGGGAGGGCGGCCGCGAACCAGAGCGCGACCGATGCCCCCCAACTGTGGCCGGCCACAATCACCCGCTCCAGGCCCGCCGCATCGCACAGCCCGCGCAGGTCCTCGACCACCTCGGCGAAGGAGTACCCCGTCTCGGGCCGGTCCGAGCGGCCGTGGCCGCGCAGGTCGGGGGCGAGCACTCGCCACCGAGGGCTGAGCCGGGCCGCCACCAGGTCCCACCAGCGGGCGTTGCTCGCCAGCCCGTGGAGGGCCAGGATCGGCGGGCTGCCACCCGGGTGTTCGCGCACCGAAAGGTGCTGCGTGCCGCACTCGACCAGGTACTCGCGCACGTTGGCCATTCTGGCATCCACGCGCTTTTCGAGGCCGACGGGGAGTGCCCGAGGCGGCTACCCGTAGATGGTGACGGCGCCGGAGCCGGGGAACATGCCCGGCGCGAAGGCGCGCATGTCACTCGCCATCGCCTGAGCCGGCGCTCCCGCCAGCGCGTAGAAGATCACCGCCGTGGCGTCCTGGTTGGCCCCCGCCCCGATCTGCCAGACCGCCACCTTGACGTACCCCTGGGGGACCAGGAAGTTGAAGGTCGGCGAGTAGAGGGCGACGGCAGCGACGTGGTCCTCCCGTGCGAGCACGGTCGTGTGCGCGGAGTTGTACTCACCGTCGTACTGGAGGCGCAGCACCGAGACGCTCGCCAGCGCCCAGGCATCGAGGAGGCCGCCCCGGTGCTCCCAGGTCACCCGCCCGATGTCGTTGACCATCACCGTCCGTCCGTCGTAGTAGCGGGCCAGGAAGCCGGCCATCTGCTGCTGCACCTGGGTCTGGACCAGCGCCTCCGAGGGGGCGTTCACCATGTAATCGAACTTGCCGACCGGCAGCACCACCAGCAGCAGCACCAGCGCCAGCACCAGGTGCTCGCGGACCGGCGCCCATTGGATACGCGGGAGGGTGCGGAGCGTGAGCCAGATCCCGACGATCACCAGGTACGCCTGGTAGCGGTCGTTCCACCCGAACTGGCCGTAGCTGGCGTGGAGGAGGGTCCCGATCACCCAGGCCGCCCAGAGCGGCCGCAGCACTGGGCCACGGACCGCCATGACGATCCCAAAGCCGAGGAGGACGATCAGGAAGGGGTCGAGCCCCAGGTTGGCACTGATCGCGGACCAGGTCGGCACCAGCGTCTGGAGCAGGCTCTGGTGTCCCAGCAGGGCGGTCTTCTCGACGATCGAGTTGGGAAAGAAGAAGGCACCGTGGGCGAGGTCCACCACGCCCATGACCACGATCGGTATCGCGGCCGCCGCCGTCCCCGCCACCGCCGCCCCGATACGCCCCCACAGTCCCGGAGCGGGGCGGCGTGCCTGGAAGCTGGACCAGAGCGGCGGGACCACCAGGGCGAGAGCGCAGCCGGCGCTCAGGAAGAGAGTCTCGAAGCGGATGGCGCTGCCGAGCAGGCTGAAGAGCGCGTACAGGAGCACCCGGCGAGCGGTGACGCCGTCCCGGATCAGCCATTCGAAGGCGATCAGCAGTCCGAGGATCAGTGCCGTCTGCACGGTGTGCTCCATGCCGAGGACGATCAGCTCGGGCAGGAAGAGCACGCTCGGCAGCAGCATCACCGCGAGGTAGCGCACCGGTGAGTTGCTGCCCCGGCGGAGCACCACCAGCTCCTGGCGGCTCGTGACCAGCCACACCACGACGAGCGCCGCCAGGCCGTTGATGATGAAGGGGAGCCACTCCGTCACCGCCGGCACGACCTTGATCAGGGCGGCCAGGAGCAGGATCCAGCCCGGCGACGAGTCCGCCGACTCCCAGTCTCCGGGGACCACGCCCCAGGTGTCCGTGGTCGCGAAGGTCCGCGCCATCGAGAGATGGATGTAGGCGTCGTCGATGATGTAGGTGAGGGTGCCGCGCGTCAGCAACACGATCGCGACCATCAGGGCGGCGGTGACGATCGCGAGCCCCGCGCAGGCGACCCAGAAGGTGCGACGCCGGTCGATCTCCTCTGGGGGGACCGGCAGCGTAGATGTGATTGCCATGACCTCGCCGTGCAAACCGCAGCGCGGCCATCTGGTGGGCCGGCGTGCCCCCGGTAATACCATCCGCCCAGGTCACGTCCCGCCCGTCGTGACCGAATCGAGATACCACCTTGGCGAGTCGGTTGCCCAGGAGCCCGGCGGGGACATCTATCGGCCCCTCGGGTAGGCTAGTGAGCATGCCCACACCCAAAGGTGCGCCCATCCTGCAATGGACGGAGGACCCGGCGGCCAACCGCCTGATCGCCGAGAACCCACTCGCACTGCTGATCGGCTTCTGCCTCGACCAGCAGTTCCCGATCGAGCAGGCGTTTCTTGGGCCGCTGCGGATGCGCGAGCGGCTCGGGACCCTCGACCCCGGGCGCCTGGCCGCCACCGACCCCGAGGTGTTTGCCGTCGTCTTTCGCACCCCGCCGGCGATTCACCGCTTTCCCCGCAGCATGGCCGAGCGCGCCCAGGGCATCTGTCGCATCGTCGCGGAGACCTACGGCGGCGACGCCTCCCGTCTGTGGCGAGAGGCCGGCACCGCCGCGGAGCTCCACCGCCGGCTGGCGGCGCTTCCCGGCTTCGGCCCGCTCAAGGCGCGGATCGTCACCGGCGTGCTCGCTCGCCACTTCGGGGTGAGGCCGCCCGGCTGGGAGGAGGTGGCCCCGGACTTCCCCACCCTCGCCGACGTCACCACCGCGGATGAGCGTCGCGCCTACCAGGCCGCCAAGCGGGCGCACAAGGCGGCGATGCGCGCCGAGGGCGCCCAGCACCCTCCGCGCCGCGCTCCCTCACGTGCGGTTCCCGCCCCGGCCGGGTCGTCAGCCGGCTCGGCCGGAAAGGCGCGAGCCCGGCGCTCCCCGGCAGCACGGCCATGACCGAAACCAGGCCAGCCACCGTCGAGGTCATCGAGGACGGCGACGTCCGGATCGTCCGGGTCGGTCCCATGGGCCCCTACGGCAACAACGCCTACATCGTCCGCGACACCTCCGCGCATGCCGGCCTCCTGGTCGACATGCCGCTGGACGAGGGCCCCCTCCTGGACGCCGTCGCCGCCGAGGGGGGCGTCCAGACGGTGATCGCCAGCCACTGGCACCTGGACCATTGGGCGACCTACGACGCGGTCCGCGCGGCAACCGGTGCCCCCGTCCTGGTCGGCGCCGCCGAGATCAACATCCCCGAGGAGCGGATCGATGGCCGGCTCGCCGACGGCCAGGAGCTCCGGGTCGGAGGCATCCGGATCGATGTCCTCCACACCCCCGGCCACACCCCGGGCAGCATCTCGCTGCGAGTGGGCGGGGCGGTGATCACCGGGGACACCCTCTTCAACGGCGGTCCCGGGCGGACCTCCGCCGCCGGCGACCTGGAGACGATCCTGGCCTCGATCGACGCCCGGCTCCTGCCCCTCCCCGCCGGCACCCTCGTGCTGCCCGGTCACGGGGACAGCACCACCATCGCCGAGACCACGGCGGGTCGCGACGCCTACCGGCGGCATCCCAAGCCGGCCGGTTTCTGCGGCGACGTGGAGTGGGGCCGCTGAGGCTCGGATCGCGCCGTACCCGCACGGGGAGTCGAACCCCGGTTGCCACCTTGAAAGGGTGAGGTCCTGACCGCTAGACGATGCGGGCGCTGCCGAGATGGTAGGGTCCGAGGCCGCGCGGGGGTGCGCCCCCTTCAGGCCACGAACTGTCCGGTCGCCATCAGGGTGGCCAGGAAGCCCATCCAGCCCGCCGACACCGCGATCAGGACCGTCCGCGACTGCGGGTGGCGCCGGGTGACGTCCGCGAGGGCGAGGTAGATCGGCACCACCGTCATCTCGTACCGCGGCACGCTCAGCCAGTAGATGAGGGAGGTGGACATGAGCCAGGCGACCGCGGCGAATACCGTGAGCGAGGGGGCCACCGTCCGCCAATGCCAGGCCAGCCAGAGGACGGCGACGAGTCCTGCCACGCCGAAGAGCAGCTCCATCCCGAAGACGAAGCTGTTCCCGTTGAAGCCGCCCACGAACGACTGGAAGGTGGCTCGAGCCCCATCCCACGGCCAGGCGAAGAGGCGGTTAAAGGAGGCCGACCGCTCCACCTGCAGGTAGACGAGCGGGTTCCCGGTGGAGATCCACCCGTAGGCCACGAAGAGGAGGGGGGAGAGGGGGGTCGCGAGGATGGCGATCAGGCCGCGTCCGGGCCGGCCGCCCCGGCGGACCAGATGGTCGACGATGAGTGCCGGGATCAGGGCCGCGCCGGTGATGCGCACCAGCATGGCGATGGCCGCCGCGATGGAGGCGCGCCCGTCCTTGCCCCGGCGCATGTAGTAGAGCGAAGCGGTGGCGGCGGCGAGGAAGGTGCTCTCCGAGAAGACCGCGGTCAGGTAGACGGCGTAGGGGAAGACCGCGAGCGCCCAGCAGGCGAAGCGCGCCGACGCCTCGTCGCCCCGCTCCAGCAGGATCAGCTTGGCCAGGAACACCAGACCGGCCAGCTCGGCGATGGCGCTCACGACGATGCCGGCGACGATGGTGTTGGGCACCACGAAACCGACCACGTGGACGAGCAGCGGGTAGCCTGGGAAGTACGCCCAGAGGTGGCCGGCGGCGCCGACCGCCAGGTTGAGTGGCCCGCTCGGATAGCCGCGCTGGGCGATCTCCGTGAAGGCGCCCCCGTCCCAGAGGGCGAAGGGTTGGAGGAGCGCCGACCCGGAGGGCAGGCCCGCACCGGGGCCGCGAACCCACGCGGTCAGCATCGGCACCAGCAGCCCGATCAGCTTGCTGGCGACGAAGGGGGGAAGGGCGATGCGCAGCACGCCGCTCTGGCGAGCGGCGCCCTTCCGGGCCGCAGCGAGGAGGGACGCCATCGCCCGCGAGTTTATCGGCCTGCCCGAGACGGCGCTTTCCGCGTCACGCGCGTCGGGTTCCTGGCAGGATGGGGCCCCTCATGCCTCTGATCACGGAACGCAGTCGCCACCTGCTGCGCCTGGCCACCGTCTGCCTGCTGGTCGGCGACCTCGTCTCCCAGATGGCGCGTGGGGTGTGGAACATGGCCGCCGGCCCCGCGGTCACGGTCGACTGGATCCCGTTCGCTGCAGCCGCGCGCCTCCTCAGCCGCGGTTCGTCCTGCTTGTACTGCGCCGCGCCGCTCGCCGCCTCCGAGGCCGCCTACCTCGGCCATCCCCTGCCCACGGCGGTCGGCCATGTGCTCGTCCTCAACTCGCTTCCCTCAGGGGCGGCGTACGCGCCTTTCCTCAACCCGCCACCCGCCGCCGCCCTGCTCGTCCCGCTGGCCGTGCTGCCACCGACCCTTGGTTTCCTGATCTTCGCCGCCCTCTCGGTGGCGGCGATGGCAGTCGCCTACCAGCTGCTCACCACCCGCCTCGACTGTCCCCAGTTCGCCACCCTCTGCGCCGTGGCCGCGGTGCCCGGCGTCCTTGGGCTCGCGCTCGGTCAGTGGGATGCGCTGCTCACCCTCGCCCTCGTTCTCGGCCTCTGGGCGGCTCGCCGCCATCCACTCCTCGCCGGCCTCGCGCTCTCCCTTCTGATCGTCAAGCCCCAATCCCTCTGGCTGGTTCCGGTGGGCCTCCTGGTCCTCCGGCAGTTCCGCGTCCTTCTCGGGCTGGCCTTCGGTGCGCTCCTCTGGGTGGTGGCCAGTCTCGCCATCGTCGGGCCCTCCGAGTTCGTCGCCTGGCTGTCGGCGATGATCGGCGCCGGATCTGGCCAGCTGTCGATCACCTTCGGGCTCCCCGGTCTCGTCGGAGTGGCGGCCGGGTCCCGTGCGGGCTACGTGGCTCTCGCGATCGGGGCCGCCATCGTCGTGGTCACGGCTCTCCTGCTTCGCGAACGCCTGCGTGCTCGGCCAGAGCTCACTATCGCCCTCTTCGTGTGCCTGTCCCTCGTGTTCTCCCCTCATGTGCTCGCTCCTGACTTCGTTCTCCTCGCCCCCGCCCTCTCCCTCTCCGCGCGATGGCGACGCGGCCCGAGCGTCGCCGCCTCCGCGGTGCTCTCCCTGGCGTTTCTTCCCGACCTCAACCTCAGTTCACCCAACGTTCTGCTCGGTTTCGTGGCGATCGCCGCGGCCACGCTGGTGGCCGTCATGGCACTCGCCGTCCGCAACGCGACCCCGAACGGAGCGGCCCCGGTTGCGGCCACGCTCGGGGCGACCGCGTGATCCGGCTCCGCCCGGCACCCTTTGCCTCCGGTTGGCGCCGGTATACTCGAATGCATATCGGCAGTCCCCCAACGCAGAGGTACCATGCCCGCCCGCGACGAGGTCCCCCCGATCTCCCCCGCCACCGCCGGACCGATCCCCGCGTGGGGGATGGGTGACGACCGGAGCGGCGCCGTCCCCGTTGACGGGCGGCCTCGTGGCGGCGGGGCGCCCCGTCCGGTCGGCTTCTCCGTCTCCGGGCTCGATGCCGCCATCCTGGTGGCCGTCCTCCTGATCTGGACCGGGCTTTCCGTCTTCTTCTTCGCGCAGCGCTGAGCCCGTCCGGTGGCGCCCATCCGAACCCGGTTCGCCCCCTCGCCCACCGGATTCCTTCACCTCGGCAACATCCGCACCGCCCTCTTCGCCTGGCTGGCCGCACGCTCGACGGGCGGCAGCTTCGTGCTCCGCATCGAGGACACCGACCAGGGGCGGTACGTTCCCGAGAGCGAGGCCGCCATTCTGGAGACGCTCAACTGGCTGGAGCTGACCTGGGACGAGGGGCCGGAGGTGGGCGGCCCGCATGGCCCCTACATTCAGTCGCTGCGCCTCGATCTCTACACCGAGAGCGCGCGCAGGCTGGTCGACTCCGCGGCCGCCTACTGGTGCACCTGCGCTCCCGAGCGCCTCACCGAGATGCGTCAGGAGCAGCAGCGCCTCCACCAGCCCCCGCGCTATGACCGTCGCTGCCTCGCCCGCCAGGACGAGGTCGCCGCAGAGC
>Ga0224558_1001839_pt1 | contig 20969 bp, 16 predicted proteins | sample 714S32024metaG_FD_180682 | JGI IMG/M metagenome (GOLD analysis project Ga0224558, IMG submission 180682) | Peat soil microbial communities from Stordalen Mire, Sweden - 717 S3 20-24 | ecosystem: Environmental > Terrestrial > Soil > Wetlands > Peat | place: Sweden: Norrbotten County, Stordalen...
TCCCACAAGCCTTGGAAATCGATAAAGCCGATTCCCACATTACCACCGACACGACTACGATGGGGATGAATAGAAATCCCCCAAAACCGGCCGGTTAAGGGATACGCATTGTGAGGGCAAGGTCAAAGAGACTTTGAACGCTCTTCTGGACGCCGAGGCCGACCATCTCTGCGGCGCTCGCAAGTATGAGCGCACGGAGGGCCGCCAGGATACCCGCGCCGGCAGCTACGACCGGCATCTTCAGACCAAGGCAGGCGAGGTCACGCTGACGGTGCCGAAACTGCGCACGCTGCCCTTCGAGACGGCGATCATCGAGCGTTATCGGCGGCGCGAGTCGTCGGTGGAAGAGGCGCTGATCGAGATGTATCTGGCCGGGGTGAGCGTGCGGCGCGTCGAAGATATTACGCAGGCATTGTGGGGCACGCGGGTCTCAGCCTCGACGGTCAGCGACCTGAACCAGAAGATATACGGCAAGATCAACGAGTGGCGCGAGCGCCCGTTGGTCGGCGATTTTCCCTATGTTTTCCTCGATGGCATCTGGCTGAAGCGCAGCTGGGGTGGCGAGGTGAAGAATGTTGCCGTGCTGGTCGCTATAGGTGTGTCGCAGTGCGGCTATCGGGAGATTCTGGCGGTCAACGAAGGCACCAAGGAGGACAGCGCCAGTTGGACCGAGTTTCTACGCGGGCTGAAGCAGCGCGGCCTCAAGGGCGTTGAGCTGTTCGTCTCCGACAAGTGCCTGGGGCTGGTTGAGAACCTGGCGGAGTTTTATCCCGAGGCCAAGTGGCAGCGTTGCGCGGTGCACTTCTATCGCAACGTGTGGACGGCGGTTCCGACCGGCAAGGTCAAGCAGGTAGCGGCGATGCTCAAGGCCATCCATGCGCAGGAGGACGCCCAGGCGGCTAAGGAAAAAGCTCGCCAGGTGGTCGAGAAGCTGCGCGAGATGCGGCTGGGGAAGGCGGCCGAGATCGTGGCCAACGGTATCGAGGAGACACTGAGTTATTACAGTATGCCGCCGGAGCACTGGCGCTGCCTGCGGACCAATAACCCCTTGGAACGGCTGATGCGGGAGATTCGGCGACGAACACGCGTGGTCGGTGCTTTTCCCGATGGCCAGTCGGCGCTCATGCTGGTCGCGGCTCGACTCCGCCACGTGGCGGCTACCAAATGGGGCACCAAACGCTATTTGCAGATGAACCGGCTGGCCGAAGTTCGAGCCATCGCCTGACGTTTTTGCTGCTGGCCCCCATGGGGGCCAGCAGCAAAACAACCGAAACCAACAACCTTCCTGAGTTCCAAGGAAGATCGAAAGTGCGAAAAACTCTGGACACTACCCTGGACACTACCTATCGCCTTGTGCTTGCTGGCGTTGGAGCTGATCTTGATGCCGTCGATCGCCATCCGGCCCAGCATCCGGGCCGCTGTTCAAGCGGCCCGTACGTCTTTACTTGGAGAGGTTCTTTAATCAACGTGCACTGATCCGCATCGTCCAAGGTGCTGTTTCTTCCGCTCCACAGACAAAGACCGGTCCGTGGGGACCCCGGTTGATGAAAAAGCCACTCATCTGCAAAGGTTTCGGTGTAGCAATTGGAGAACCGCTCCAGGCACGTTCCTCGGCTGCGCTGGCTTTACTGGTTGACGCCGCTGGCCAGGAATCCACCGTCGACGACGAGGGACTGCCCGGTCACGAAAGAGGCGGCATCGGAAGCGAGATAGATGGCGGCGCCGACGAGTTCCTGGGTGTTGCCGAAGCGTCTCATGGGCGTGCGCATGAGCAACTCCTTGCCGCGCGGCGAGTTATCGAGCAGCTCTGCATTGAGGGCGGTGCGGAAGACGCCTGGAGCGATGGCGTTGACCGTGACGCCTTTCTTCGACCACTCCACAGCGAGCGAACGGGTCAGCGAGGCAACAGCCGCCTTGCTGGCGGCGTAGGCGGCCACTTCGGTGTAGGCGACAAAGGCGCTGAGCGAGGAGATATTGACGATGCGTCCGTAGCCCCGGTCGAGCATGGCCCTGCCGAAAACCTGGCAGGCGCGCAGGGTTCCGGTCAGGTTGGTATTGAGAATATCGGCCCACTCTTCTTCGGAAACGGAGAGCGTAGGGGTACGCTTGATTTTCCCGGCGCAGTTGATGAGAATGTCGACTTTGCCGAACTTGTCGAGGGTGGCGGCGAGCAGCTTCTCGATCGAGGCGCGGTCGCAGACGTCCGCGGCCAGGCGCAGGGTTTTGCGTCCGCGCGCCTCGATCTCCTGAGCGGTTTCGTCCACCTGCTGCTGGCGGCGCGCAGTGGCGACGACATCGGCGCCGGCCTCGGCCAGGCCCAGGCTCAGTGCGCGCCCGATTCCCGAGGTTCCGCCCGTTACAACTGCTACTTTCCCTTCAAGGCCAAAAATTTGAGTCGCCATTTGTATCTCCATTCCGGTTGCAAGCTGGCCCGCTTCACGCAGCTTCGCAAGGATTTCGATGACAGACTGCTCCGGACTTCCGGCAACCGAAACGGGCCAGGATTCAGAAGGTTCCTCGAGTGTCGCTATCTGGCTGTCGAGCAGGTTGGGATTCATGTAGGCATGGTCGCGCAACTGGATCCGTTCTTTTACCAGGGCAGCGGGCGCATAGAGATAGACAAAGCGGCACTCATTCTCTGCCATGCCTTCGGCCAGCCGTTTGCGGTACTGATGCTTGAGTGCCGAGCAAGCGAAGATGACGCTCCTGCCCTGTTGAACATACTGCGCCATGCGCTCATGCAGGGTGGTGAGCCAGGGAGCGCGGTCGGCGTCGGTGAGTGGAATGCCCGCGGCCATTTTCTGCCGGTTCCCTGCCGAGTGATAATCATCGGCATCCTCGAATGTCCATCCGGTACTCTGGGAAAGCAGCTTGCCGATGGTCGTCTTGCCGATGCCGCTGATACCCATCAAGATCAGAATCATGCATTCAACTCCTGCAAACCTGTTCGCGAACTTCTCTTCGCACCGCGCGTCAGGGTTAACGCCCCTTCGCGCGGACCCTTCGGAGTGGCCTTTCCTCGAGGGAAAGGCCACTTCCTCTTATCGACCCACATGACACCAACCCTGCAGGTGCAGGAGCGGGAGCGAGATCGCATCCTGGCGCAAGATATCTCTTACGCGTTATAGGTTGAGGAAGAAACGCGGCCTCCATGGCCGGTCCAGTTGGTGTGGAAGAACTGGCCGCGCGGCTGGTCGATACGCTCGTAAGTGTGTGCGCCGAAGTAGTCGCGTTGCGCCTGCAATAGATTTGCTGGCAGCCGCCCGGTTCTGAAACCGTCGAAGAAGGCCAGGGCGGTGGAGAACGCCGGAGTGGGCACGCCTAGTTCGATGGCATGAACCAGCGCCTTGCGCCAAGACCCCTGGTATTGGTTGATCGCCGCGGAAAAGAAGCTGTCCAGCAATAGATTTTCTAGCGCGTGGTTCTTGTCGTAGGCCTCTTTGATCTTGCCCAGGAATTGGCTGCGGATGATGCACCCGCCGCGCCACATCAGCGCGATGCCGCCAAAGTTAAGATTCCAGCCATTTTCTTTGGCCGCGGCCCTCAGCAGCATGTAGCCCTGCGTGTAGGAAATCATCTTGGAGCAGTAGAGTGCGCAGCGCACGGCCTCAATGAATGCGGTTCGGTCGCCAACCGCTGCCTTCGTGGCCGGCCCCTGAAGAATCTTCGAAGCGGCAACGCGCTCCTCTTTCAGCGCCGACAAACAGCGTGCGAAAACCGACTCGCCGATCAGAGTAACCGGCTGCCCCAGATCAAGCGCACTGATGGCCGTCCACTTGCCCGTGCCCTTCTGGCCTGCCGCGTCTAGAATCTTGTCGACGAGCGGCTTCCCGTCTTCGTCCTTGTGCGCAAAGATGTGGCTGGAGATCTCGATCAGGTAGCTGTCCAGTTCGCCCGTGTTCCACTCGGCAAAGACGGTGTGCAGTTCATCGGCGGTCAAGCCCAGTCCGCGCTGAAGCAGGTCATAGGCTTCGCAGATCAGCTGCATATCGCCGTATTCAATGCCATTATGCACCATCTTTACGTAGTGGCCCGCGCCATTTTCTCCCACCCAGTCGCAGCAGGGGGTTCCGTCCTCCACCTTCGCGGCAATGGTCTGGAATATGTCCTTCACGTACGGCCAGGCGGCCGAATTGCCTCCGGGCATGATCGAGGGGCCGCGGCGTGCGCCCTCTTCTCCGCCTGAAACGCCGGCACCGATGAACAGGATGTTTTTCGCTGCCAGATCCTGGGTGCGGCGGTTGGAGTCGGTAAACAGCGAATTGCCACCGTCAATGATGATGTCACCCGCTTCAAGATTCGGTAGCAACTGGTCGATCATCTTGTCAACGGTATCGCCTGCCTTGACCATCAGCATGACGCGGCGCGGCCGCTTGAGAAGACTCGTCAGCTCCTCGATGGAATGCGCGCCGATAACCTCGGTTCCCTTAGCCTCATTGGCCAGGAAGGCGTCTACCTTGGAAACAGTGCGGTTGAAGACAGCAACCTTGAAGCCATGGTCATTCATGTTGAGGACCAGATTCTGTCCCATGACGGCAAGGCCGATTAGACCAATATCACACGATGATTTTGGCATATTGTCTTCTGAATCTCCTTGGATGATTTCTGTGGATCATGTGGTGCTTGTGTGTGTTTGCGCTTCAACGTCTACCGCGGTTTTCCAACGACTGCCAGTCCGTCCGTCAGATCACGGTGTATTCGGCTGCGCGGGCTTTACTGGTTGACGCCGCTGGCCAGGAATCCACCGTCGACGACGAGGGACTGCCCGGTCACGAAAGCGGCGGCATCGGAAGCGAGATAGATGGCGGCGCCGACCAGTTCCTGGGTGTTGCCGAAGCGTCCCATGGGCGTGCGCATGAGCAACTCCTTGCCGCGCGGCGAGTTATCGAGCAGCTCTGCATTGAGGGCGGTGCGGAAGACGCCTGGAGCGATGGCGTTGACCGTGACGCCCCTCTTCGACCACTCTACAGCGAGCGACCGGGTCAGCGAGCCAACAGCGGCCTTGCTGGCGGCGTAGGCAGCCACTTCGGTGAGGGCGACAAAGGCGTTGAGCGAGGAGATATTGACGATGCGGCCGTAGCCCCGGTCGAGCATGGCCTTGCCGAAAACCTGGCAGGCGCGCAGGGTTCCGGTCAGGTTGGTATTGAGAATATCGGCCCACTCTTCTTCGGAAACGGAGAGCGTAGGGGTGCGCTTGATTTTCCCAGCGCAGTTGATGAGAATGTCGACTTTGCCGAACTTGTCGAGGGTGGCGGCGAGCAGCTTCTCGAGCGAGGCGCGGTCGCAAACGTCCGCGGCCAGGCGCAGGGTTTTGCGTCCGCGCGCCTCGATTTCCTGAGCGGTTTCGTCCACCTGCTGCTGGCGGCGTGCGGTGGCGACGACATCGGCGCCGGCCTCAGCCAAGCCCAGGCTCAGAGCGCGCCCGATTCCTGAGGTTCCGCCGGTCACAACTGCTACTTTTCCTTCAAGGCTCAGAGTTTGCATGGTCACGTGATTCTCCCTTGCTGTTGCGCGCGGAACTGTTTCACAGACCCGCGCATGAATCCCGAAATGATCCGTTGCGTCCCAAAAAGACGGGCGCGATGTGCCGTGTATAGAGGTTCTCCGTCACATTTTTCGCGATCACGGCTTCATTGGATTCGAGCAGGCCGAGATAACGGCCTCCCATGTTGGCCGCGACCTTGAATCCGACATGCAGCAGCTGGCGCAGGCTGCTGTTGTAGGCAGCCGCTCCCTCTACATGGCGCAAGGCAGAGGTGTACTGGTCGGAAGACCACGCGCTCACTTCGCTGGGGGAGGGCAGCTTGGCCGGGTCAATATCGATGACCGTGGCGTAGGGTACGCAAAGCTCTGCACTGTGCGCAAAAGCCTCCGCGTAGATATCTTTGGCGAGCGCCAACCCGTCGCCGCCAGCTTCGGCCAGGCCGATCAACTCCTCGAGCCAACTGGTTCCGGCGGTCTTCAAATGAACGCCGGCGTTGAACCGGGTGATGGTGGTGTGAATCACGGGATAAATGGAAAACTTGTCGCTGCCGGAGTGGATGCTCAGCTTGAGGTTCTCAGGCAGGCCGAAATGCTGGACGGCGTACGCGATGGCCGCAATATCCAACGCAAATTCACTCTCGAATTGCGCCAGGTCGCCCACATAGTCCACACCCTTGTTGAAGCGGCCGCTGAACTTGGGAGCGATGGTCTGGACGGGAATGCCTTCATCGGCAATCGCAGCGAGGATGATGAGCAGTTCCGCGGGGCTTTGCGCGGTCTCGGTTTCATCCATCGAAACCTCGGGGATGAAGTTGCCTTTGCCCTTCACGCTTTCGACTTTGCGATAGACTTCGCCGGCCTTCTTCACCGCGGCCAGATACTTATGGGCGGCCTTCCGCAGGTTCTTCTGCGTGATTTCGAGGGGCGCGTCGGCCCCTGCGAGATGGATTGTTCCCAGCAACTCCGGGTGCTGCTTCACAAAGCCATCGATGGTGGCTGCCTCGAAGTCTTGCCCGATGAAGTCGGCCACATCAATGGTGTAGAAGTCGCATGAGTCGAGGAAGCGGTCAACGGTCTTCAATGTGATGTGATCGGCGTCGCAGAAGTACGGCAGCTTCCAGCCGAGCGCCTGGACGGCGGCGTCGGCAGCCTGTCGCGTCGAGGAGGGTTCGGAGCCGATGATGGTGTGTTCGCGGTTCGACTTGTTCCACACGGGAACGATCTCGATGCCGCTGGTGAGAGCCTGTACGCAGGCCTGTAACTGTGCTTTGGCCTGGTGCGCGAACCGGTCGCCGGTTCCAACGGAATACTTCGCGAGTTTCAAGCTTTGCTTTTCCAAATTCCCTCCTGCTTAGAAGCGGCTGCGATGTGCCCACAGTCCTAATCCTGGATTGGAGATAAAGAAGATTTCTTCCCCCTCGACCTGGTTGATGCCGGGAGTGAGCTTGCGCAGGTCGTAGCGCGCAAGCATCGCGTTCAGGTCGCCATAGTTGAAGCCCACGCCTTCCACTTCTTCCTTGCTGAGCTGGCCGGGGCACCAGGTAATCCTGAATCGTCCCTCGGAAGAGCCATGGATTAGATGCGCCGCGGCGCTCAGATCGTTGGCCAGATCCGCATGGTTTTCGACGGCTTTGAGCGTGACCGGTGTTCCGCGGTAACCGTACTTGCGAATCAGCCCGTCGATGGTCTTGTCTTCGCCGAATTCCTTTACGCCCGGGGCGAGGATGATCAGTTCAGCGTTGTCGGCCAGCGCCATGCGGGTGCGATAGATGGCCTTGTTGCCGATCCAGGTGCTGTGGAACTCTTCCGGGTCGAGATAGACGACGGCCTTGCGAATCGGCTCGTCGAGCATCTGGAAGTTCACCTTCAGGCTAAGTTCGGAGGCGCGAAGGAAGCACTCGACATCGTCGCCGATGAACAGGCCGCGCACGGCCAACCCACCGTCTGCCTTGCTTCCCACCACCGTGAGTATGTAGACAATCGGCAAGTGGCTGAGGAAATGATCCGAGGCGTAATTGAGGACGTTGCGAACGGGATTGATGGCGCGTCCCATGATCCGCTCCATGCCATAGACCGCGCCCAGGTAGTGGCTGCGGCTGATTCCCTCGTGACCTCCCGTGCCCACCAGAATGTTCTTGTTGTAGTTGGCCATGCCGATCACTTCATGGGGCACGACCTGGCCGATGGAAAGGATCAGATCGAAGCCGCCCTGGGTGAGCAGCCGGTTGACCTGCGCGGGCCAGGCATAGTTCAGCTTGCCCTCGAATTGCTCGTTAATGAACTCCGAAGGAACCTCGCCGATCGTTTCCACATCGGTTCGCCAGTTGTGAACGCGGAAGAGATTCTGCGGCACATCGCCGAACATATGGGAGATCTGGTCCGGCCGCATGGCAGTGTGCGTGCCCAGGGCGGGAAGAACCGCCTTGAGCCGGTCGCCATAATACTTCCAGGCGTAGCCGGTCAGCGCACCGGCGCGGGAATGCTCGCGGCTCTGATCGGGGGGTATGGCCAGCACGTTGTTGCGCATGCCGAGTTTGGCCAGGCTCTGTGCAAGCAGCTCTTCCAGCTGCTGCGGCGATAGATCGGCTTCGGTGCTTCCTGTGGCGCAGTAGAGGCTCATGCGGCTAACTCCACTTTCTTCAGTCCGGGGGCGATGAGGAACACAAGGAACAGGACCAGCAGAGAACCGCTGGCGGCGATGGACAACATGGCGCAGATTGCCTATCGCCTGCGTCCGAGACGCGCCCAGGCAGAGGGATCCTCTTCCCCCTGCGCATCGGATTCCAGCATCTCCGCCATCGTTTGCAACTTACAGCCGATAGGCCTTTTTGGCCAGCCCGTAGGCCAGATCATGCGCCACTTCAAACGCCTCATCTTCTTCCAGTCGGTTTTCTGCGACAAGCCGGGCCAGGAAGCCGCAATCCACGCGACGCGCCACGTCGTGCCGTGCCGGGATGGAAAGGAAGGCGCGCGTGTCGTCGTTGAAGCCAACCGTATTGTAGAAGCCCGCCGTCTCTGTCGTCTGCTCGCGGAAGCGCCGCATTCCCTCGGGACTGTCATGGAACCACCAGGACGGCCCCAGCCGCAAGCACGGGTAGTGCCCGGCGAGTGGAGCGAGTTCCCGGCTGTAAGTGGACTCGTCCAGGGTGAATAGAATGATCGTCAAGTCACGCTCATTGCCGAACCGGTCAAGCAAAGGCCGCAGCGCGTCCACGTAATTTGTCGGTCGGGGAATATCGGCGCCCACATCGCGGCCATAACGCTCATAGACCTTGCGGTTGTGGTTGCGTACGCTGCCTGGGTGAATCTGCATGACAAGCCCGTCGTCCAGGCTCATCCGCGCCATTTCAGTCAACATCTGGGCCCGGAAGATCTCCTGTTGCGAGGCATCGGCAGAGCCAGCCAGCACTCGGCGGAACAGTTCCGCCGCCTCGGCGGTGGGCAGGTCGGCGGTTTGTGCGGTGGGATGTCCGTGGTCGGTTGCCGTGCAGCCGAGGGTGCGAAAGCGCGCCCGTGCGATGCGCAGCGCATTCAGATAGCCGGCCCATGCCGCAGTGTCTTCGCCGGTCTGCTCGCCCAGCCGCACAATGTTTGCTGCAAATCCACGAAACTCCGGATCGACCACCGCGTCCGGCCTGAATGTAGGCAAAATCCGCGCCTTCCAGCCCGATTCGCGGATGGCCTTGACGTCGTCCAGGGAATCGAGCGGAGAATCGGTGGTCGCCAGCACTTCCAGATTGAATCGCTCGTAGAGGGCTCGGGGCAGAAACTCTGGCGTGCGCAGCTTTTCGGAGATGATGTCGAAATAGAGGTCAGCCGTCTTTTCCGATAGCCGCTCCTCCATTCCAAACAGGTCCTGAAAGGCGAAGTCCAGCCACAGACGGGTCGGCGTTCCGCGGAACAGATAGTAATGGCTGGCGAAGATGCGCCAGACCTTGCGGGCATCCTTCAGCTCTTCCTGCCCGATCTCCAGATCTTCAAGGGAGATTCCCTGGCTGTAGAGCATCCGGTAGACGTAGTGATCGGGCTGCACAAAGAGTTTGGCGGGGTCTGGAAAAGGTTCGTTCTTCGCAAACCAGGCAGCCTGCGTGTGCCCGTGCGGGCTGACGATGGGCAACGACTTTACGTGCGCATAGAGTGCTTTGGCGATCTTTCGTATACTCGGCTCGGCGGGGAATAATCGATCTTCATGGATCAGGATGACACCACCCTGACTCCTTTTCCTTGACCTCGCTCGGGGCATGAGGTCTGACCACTACGGCGGTCAGACCACAGTATACACTAATGAAGAGGCAGCGTCAGCAAAAAGGAGAATTTTGTTTTGAGGCGGAAAAAGGGCATCGGTGTTAATCTCGGTTTGCCCCTTATTTCGGGCAATACGAGAAGGGTTATGGTGCGAAAAGAGAAGGATCTGCCGGATACTCACCGAACCAAGGATGTCGTGAACCATATTCGCTCTCTGATCGAAAATGGCACGCTTCACCCAGGCGACAAGATTCCCCCGGAGCGCGAGTTTGCGCGTTCGCTGAAGATCAGCCGCGCCAGCCTTCGTACTGGCATAGGCTACCTGGAAACCATGGGGGTGATAAAGGTGCGGCACGGAGTCGGCACCTTTGTCACCGACGGTCCGGCCGAGTTCGGCAAGTCCTCCTTCGACCTGATGAGCGCACTGCACGGCTTTCAGCCCTGGCAGATGTTCGAGACGCGCTTGATTATTGAGAGCAATCTTGCCGCTCTGGCCGCGGAGCGCGGCAGGGAAGAGCATCATATCGCTCTCGCTGAAGAGGTCGTTGAGATCTTCGCTGCGGTAGACAGGCCCGGCGATTTTCTGGTCCACGACGTGCAGTTTCACCGCATTCTCTCGCAGGCTTCCGGCAATCCGATTCTGGCCGCTCTGATGGAGACCATCACGTCAGCACTCTACGACAAGCGGCGCAAGACCGTTGAGCACTCGACCGATCTTCAGGAATCCGCAGAGATGCACCTGAAGATTTATCGCGCCGTTCGCGCACGAGACCCGATCGAAGCGCGAAGACTTATGGAGCAACACCTGCACATGGCTCAATCCGCGCAGGCAGCGAAGCGTCCAAAGAAAGGGAAAGCAGCCAAAGCCACTGCCCTGCGGGAGAACCTCCCGGCAGATATCGGCTTTGCCCATTCCTGACCCGCAATTGGAGCGGCTTGCGGCGATTTATCTCTCTCGAATGCTCCCTTTAACAAGCGGATTTCCAGGCTACACGCTCCTCCTTGCTGCAGCAGCGGCGGTTCTAAATTGTCCCGCGGTGAACGGTCAGAGTTCTGGCTCAGGAACAGCCATGTTTTCGATTTAGCCTGACGATTGGCACTGGATGCCATTGCAATCTTGCAAGACAAATGACTCATTAAATGATCGTTAGCATAATGAAATTCAACAGCTGATTCTTTCTTGCTTGACAAAGGTATGTTCTGTGGAAAACACTATAGACGTTTTTGCAGTGGTATGACCACTGTGAAAAATCTGGTTTGTAAGCGCCGGAGCAAAAATAGACCACGTCACGCCGCTGTAGCGGCGTGACGTGGTCTATTTTTGCTCCGGCGCTTACACAGGCGGCTTCCCAACTCCCGGACTTCACCCAGCCGGCCATTGCCGCGCCGGTATTGTGGTCCTGTTCTTGCTGTGATGGTAAGCTCGCGGTTGCCCGGTCGGAGCCGGCTCACCGCGGTTCATACTGATTGGCGTGTCCATCCTCAATTTGAGGTTCGACCACCATTGGAGGATGGATAGTCCCAGAGGTAATCCACCATTGGTGGAACATCTTCCAGATGTCCGTCCTCAGTCTGAGGATGAACCACCATTGGTGGAATATCCTCATTGCGGGTGAACTCTCGCATTGCGAGGGTTCCGATAGTCTCATGTTGATGTCGGCCTGCGCTACAGGCCTGTAGGGCCTTGCGCTGGCTCTCATGCCAAGCAGGTTATGCCCATGCTTCCTGTAAGAGGGGTTCAGTTGGGATGAATGGTCTCTGTCGAAAGCCTATCTGGACATCTGCAGTCGGGTCTTGCAGCAGAGCATGGAAGTTCCAACCTTCCTCGGTTGCCTGTTTTGCGAGAACGGCCTGTTCTGCACACACCATAGCCTTGTAAGCATACCGATCGCGCCAGTGAAGGGGTGCCAGGAACTCTTCCTCGGACATTCCTTCGATGCGCCTGGCCAACTCCTCCATGCTCACCTGCTCCTCGAAACGGGCCGCCCAGGCGAATTCCAACTTGCTGAGTCCACCGAGCCCATGAAGTATGTTCTTGGCCAGCTTGCCGACTTGAACCACGGTGCGCAGGACCGCGCACCGGGCTGCAATGATGAAATCAATGAGGTATTTGCTCATCTTGAACTTCTCAGCCAGTCTAGACCGGGAAAGCCGCTTCCGCGCTCTGGTTGCGAGCTTGAAGACCAGCCTCTGGGTGTCAACGGGGATGTTAGCTGCCCTCTGTTGCATATAATCAGAGAACTGCTTACTGCCTTTGCAGCCGCACGATACCGTGTGGCCGGGGCGTACACTCTGAACCCGGATCATCTTGAAGTTGCTGCCCTCATTATACTTACGGCACCGAGTGCATTCATACCAGGCCATCTGGTTGCGATCGGTGGAGCTCTTCCGCGGGGCATTCCCGTGCCGGATGAGATCCGTGCCGGGAACAGGGACACCGTAGCTGATGCCGTTCATTTCCAAGTGTTTACGCCTCAGTGTCCAGAATGACAGCCAGCTTAGATGTAACAAAGCTCCATGTGTAGATCGGGAATCAGGCCCTGCCTGTTCCCGCTTCTACCCTATTGCAAATCCTCAGCATTCCCGCAGAGGCTTCAGACAGCAGCTACCACCTTATCGGCTGCTTTTGCCTTTCGGGGTGTGCCGAGGACGCCGCGTAGTGGCGGCATTTGGCATAAATGGGGTTATATAGTTTACATGCGTGACACCCCAGAATGCCCCTCTACTGCTTAGAACCCGCTGGTGGGGTGTTTTGTGACCATCTATTTGATAATACTCAATTTGTGGCGATATGGTGCTCTTTCTCAGCAGAAAGATTCTCGATATTTGGATATAGTTCTGCGCTCGATCCTAAGTCCTTTAGAATCATCATTCCTCAGATTTGAGGAATGCTCTTTGAGAGCGGAACCGCAGGGCGGTCAAAACCGCCCGTGATCTGGCCTGGTAGGTGTTTTCACGGATACCGCTGCTGGCAAAAGAGTGAGATCGTTGTCACATCGACGCTGGCGGCCAGGGATTAGACTGGAATGGCCCGGAAATTGGGCCGCTGGCAATCCGCGATTTGGATTGCTTTCTCACAATGTCAACAGACAACTCACTACCTCAGCAGAGCGGAACTATAACCACAACGAATCTGGCCACTCAAGAGCTGGACGATGTAATCACCGCGGTGGAAGTCGGTACGATTCTCCACCTGCACGCTGTGACCATTCGCTTGCAAGCCGCGGCCGGGCTCATCCCGGGGCGGCAGATTGGCAATCGCTGGCGCTTCAGCAGAACTCGTATCAACGAGTGGCTGAGGGCCGCTTAGCTCTGAGCCCTTTCGTTGCCCTCTCGGCAACTGGCCGCATATCCTCTATGGGTGTGTGGCCATAAATATCGGCCGTCGTCGCCACCTCGGCATGGCGCATCAAGTCCTTCTGGACCGAAAGCGGTGCCTCGGAACTGATCCATGACCGGAAACTGTGGCGCAAGTCGTGCCAGCCGATCTTCCCCAATCCCAACTTCTGAGCAGCTGGCTGCACATGATCGCGCAGCAGCATTCCGGCCACATACGGTCGGCCGGTGACCGGGGATGGGAAAACCCATCCCGTATCCTGGTTGCCGCGCACTTCCTTCAATTCCGCCAGCAGGGTGGGCGACAGCGGAATAGTTGCAGTTGACGAAGCCGATTTGGTTTCCTTCAACTCCTGGTGCGTAAACGCGCGCTGCACCCGTAGCGTCTTCCTCGGAAAGTCGAAGTCCTCCCACCGCAGCGCCAAGGTTTCTGAAATCCGGAGGCCGAGGCTGGCCGTAATCAGCACCATCAAGTCGTGCGGATGTCCCAGTTCCCCGATCAGCCTGGTTACCTGGGCCGGTGCCAGGATGGTTGGCTCCTCTGCGCGTTTGGTTGCGTCCTTGACCTCCACCAGGCTGAGCGGGTTGAAGCCGATCGGATACATGCCCCAGAGCATGGCCAGCTTGAAGAGCCGACGCATCAGCACCATCACATTGCCCCGGGAAACCTGGGACAGCGGCACCGTCTCGATCCACTGCTGCACATCGCCGGGGTGAATCTCCGTGAGGATACTGTTTCCCCACCGCGGCTCGATGTGTAGCCGAAGTTCCCCGCTCTGGGTGTCCCGTGTCGACTTCGCCAGCTTGGGTAGGTTCTGTTCCCTGTACCTCTGGATTACGGCACCCAAGGTCGGCGCCACCGGCACCGGCTCCGCGGCCAGATTGTTCAGCGCCCGGATGGAGGGTTCAAGGCGCTGCCACATGGCGGACTTCGTCTTGAAGTCGGAGACCTCGAAGGTCTCCTGCCGCATTGTTCCCTGGAGGCGATACCGCCAGACCCACACATCGCTTTTCCCACTCCGCTTCTCGCACCGGAGGCTCCCTCTCTGGTATCTTGGAGACATGCCTTGCCCCACTTTCACCCACGCTGATTACTGCCAGTCAGGTGCCATTTTAGGTTCAGTGGGGTTTGTGGGTCAAGAACTTTATGTAAACTATTGATTCTAAACGGTAGCGGGAGTAGTTCAGTGGTAGAACGTCAGCTTCCCAAGCTGAATGTCGCCGGTTCGATCCCGGTCTCCCGCTCCATAAAATCAACAAGTTACGGACAATAGTTAAAGTAGAGAAAACCTCAAAACCCCGCTGACACAATTGACCCAACGGTGGAACCGCTCGGAGGGTGCATTATGAAGTTCAAAAGGCAGCGGTATTAAAAAGGCAGTGTGCGCAAAGTGACTCGTTCTCAAGGGTTTGCCTGGGAGTTCAGGTTTTATTACACCGATGAGGACGGGAAGCGAAGAGAGAAGGTCCAGACTCTCGACTCCTCGGACTACGCGACGGAGTTCGAGGTTCGTAAGGTGATGGAGAGCCAGATGTCGGCGCTCAACGCCGGCACGCTCCGAGAACGGATGGATTTGACGTTCGGGGACCTAGTCACCAAGTACCTGAATGAAGAACTGCCTAAACTAAAGCTGTCTACGCAGGGCACCAATGCGAGCATGGCCAAACTGCACATCCTTCCATAGTGGGAGGACCACCGGATCGCCGACGTCGATGCCTATGCCGTTGACGAGTGGCTGACTGCCCTCACGTTTGGACAGGCCTCGAAGGTGAGAGCGCGGAACATGATGAAGCGCCTCTTCGACCTGGCGATGCTGTGGAAGTGGATCCCCCTCGGGCGCAATCCGATGGCCCTTGTCAAAGTGACCTTACCCCCGCAAAACGTGTCCCTTAGCGAGCTGTTCTAATGCGAAAGGGTAGCGAAGATGACGAAGTCGAAGCGGGGACAGTACACGCTTGAGTTCAAGCAAGAGGCAGCGCGGCTTGTTGAGTCGGGCCAGAGCCAGGCAGCAGTTGCACGCACTTTGGGCGTGGTCGAGCAGACCTTGGGCAACTGGGTCAAGGCGCATCGAGCTGGAACCTTGAAAGGCGCCACGAGCAAGCCGCAGGTGACTGCCGAGCAGATGGAGAACAGCCGTCTTCGCGCGGGACTGGCGCGTGCGACGATGGAGCGCGACATCCTGGGAAAAGCCACGGCGTATTTCGCGAAGTGCCAGAAATGAAATACGCCTTTATTCAACGCCATAAGCTGGTCTGGCCGATCTGTGTGCAGTGCCGGGTGCTGCTGGTGAGCGTCTCTGGCTACCATGAACACCTGGCACGCCGCGTGGAGATAGCCCAGCGCCGCCACCTCAGCGACGAAGCACTGTTGGTTCACATCAGCGCCGTCTATGCGGAGAATCGCGGGGCGTATGGATGGCCGCGCATCTGGCGGCAACTGCGGGCGCAGGGCATACGCATAGGCAAGCGGCGAGTGCAACGACTGATGCAGAAGCACGGCATTCAGGCCCGCGGCAAGCGGCGTTTCCGCGTTGCCACCACCGACAGCCGACACGATTTGCCGATCGCGCCCAACGTGCTTGATCGCAAGTTCACCGTGGCTGCGCCCAACCAGGCGTGGGTCGGCGATTTCACCTATATCCCAACTGCGGAGGGTTGGCTGTTTCTTGCTGTAGTGATCGATCTTTTCAGTCGCAAGGTGGTGGGCTGGTCGATGCGGCCGGATATGCAGCGCGACCTGGTGATCGATGCTCTGGAGATGGCCTGGTTCAGGCGCAATCCAGGCAAGCAGGCCAGGCTGATCTTCCACAGTGATCGTGGCAGCCAATACGCCAGCGACGACTTCAGTGAGGTACTCAAAGAGCATGGCATTACGCCGTCGATGAGCCGCAAGGGCAACTGCTGAGATAACGCCTGCACGGAGACGTTGTTCGGTTCGCTGAAGGTGGAACGATTGCATGGCCAGCGTTTTGAAACGATCCGCGAGGCCAAGGATGACACCATCGCATGGCTGCTCTGGTATAACCGAACACGAATGCACTCGACGCTGAACTATGTCAGCCCGATGCAGTTCGAGCAAGACTGGATGGATGATACGGTGAAGATCGCCGCTTGAGCTTTCGTGGTGATCGAAGCAGGCCGTGGAAATGACGGGCTGTGGAACGCCTGGGAAAACGATGACGCTGTTTTCCCGCCCTTCCCACAGCCCTTGGAAATCGCTGCGACGATTTCCACATTCCCACCGCCACGACTACCACGGGGATGAATAAACTTCCCCAAAACCCGGCCTGTTAAGAGATACGCATTCTGAGGGCAAGGTCAGGCTGTTTGTAAAATGCAGGCATTTTCAGAATCAGTAAGTTGAGTGTTTTTCAATACTGATGGCGGGTTCGATTCCTACTACGGCCGGCCGTTCGTCGAGTTTGCCAGCCGCGATCACACACAGCCGTGAACCGCGCCGGAAGAGGCTGCCGCCGCCCACGCATGAGCTTGGGTTTGCGAATCGTTTAGCGCTTTCCCAGCTATCCCGCCGCGCTAGGATTGCCTGTGCGCATCTCGTCAAAGAACGGAGTGCCTTGTTTCTGCACACACTCAGCAGCGTAGAGGTACATAGCGGCCGACCATGTCTGCCAATCTCGGCCGCTGGGCTTACCGGTTTGCGCGTGAATCCACTCGTTGAAACCCCACTCCGCCTCGTTCTCGTGCCACGGCTTGACCAGCCCGGTCAGCGCCAACAGCTTGCGCTCCGCCAAGTCCATCTGGCCCGCCGCTACGCATGCCGCCACATAGAACCCGCAAATAAATGGCCACACTCCCCCGTTGTGATAGTCGCCGGGCCGGTTATATCGCTCGTATCGCGGCAGCCAATCTGCGTGACGGGGCAGGATATACGGAAACAAACAGGGCGGCAAATTCACGGCCAGTTCTCCGCGATCCCGCATGGCCTCGCACTCAGCTTCAATCCATGCCACCAGGTTTCGTGCCCGGTCAGGCGAAGCAATCCCAGTCAGAATCGCCAGGCTGTTGCCCAGCAGATCGAAACGGTCGCTGTTCAGGACTTTGTAGGAGTAGAGCGCGTAATAAGGCTTGGATGGCACGACAAGACCCTCGTGCTCATGGGGGCTCTTCGCCTCGCCACAAACCTCCAGACGGTTCATCAACTCGCGCAGTTGACCGGCGGACTCGTGCTCGCCATAAAGCAGAAGGTATGCATAAACCATCGTATTCACGTACAGCCCATAACCCATCACCCACTGCTCGTCACGCCAGTCGCTGGTCGGTAACTGGGAGACCATCACCCGGTCGTCAGGGCTCTGGTACTGCATCCACTTCAGGGCTTTCTGCGCTGCCTCGTTGAGAAACTCCGGCTGATTGGCCGATTTCCTGTATACCGCCAGGCCAAAGAGGAACAGCGGCGTCGTATCGCTGGCGCCACGGTCAGCAGGATCGTGCGCAAGTGATGGGATGTGGCCGCGCGGCGTCTGATTGGTTGCCAGAGCCACCAGTGTGCGCCGCAGCGCGTCCGCAAGCTCCTCGTTGCCGGTGGCCAGAAAGCCCAGGGCTGAAATCATCAGGTCCCGCGTGTAAGGTTCCGGGTATCCCCACCCAGCGGTCCGGGGCAGTCCTTGAAACGGTCCCCGTGCGTTATGGAGCAGGACGTGCAGGGCCGCCTCTTTGGCCTGCTCAATGGAAGCAAGTGACTTCTCGTCTAAAGGCATGGCCACCTCAATGGCGTGCAGGGTTGAGCAGACGAGCACTCTTACCTCGTCGCTGTACTTCCTACTCAATTCCCAATCGGTCGGACACGATCTCCACAAAGCGCTTGGCAACCTGGCGATAGTCGAACAATTCGACCACATGCTTTCGCCCCGCTTCGCCCATCCTCCGCCGCAGTGCGCTGTCTTTCATGAGTCGCAGAAGGTACTTGGCGATGTCCGGCACGCTGGCGCGGTATTCCGCTGTCCGCGGGTTTGGAAACACTATACGGCGGCTACTCTCGATCCCATGGCCTTCCCCGAATCGCCCCTCGCTGATCTTCCTCTGCTCTGCCACTTTCGCCAGGAATGCCGTTTCACCGTGGACCATGGTGTCGCGAAATGCCATTGCATCGATCGCAATCACCGGCCTTTCGCAGGCGTTCGCCTCTACCTGGATCATTCCAAAACCCTCCAGCCGCGAGGGTGCAGCGTAAATATCGCAGGCGGCCAACAAATAGGGCATGAAATTCTGCGAGACCACATTGGTTGAGTAGATGACCTTCTTGCCGATGCCCAGATCCGCCGCCAGTTTGAGGTCGATCAGGTTCTGTTTTACTGTGCGGGGTTGAGGCCAGACCTTGCAGACATATCTCCAGTCGGGCGCCTCGGCATCAATCAGCGCCAGCGCCTGCATGACCTCCTGTGCGCCTTTGGACGCCCCGTCACCGCCGGCGGTCAGGATCATCAACTGGTCATCCGATATTCCCAAAGCCTCGCGGATCGCCTGGACCTTGAAGTCATCGCGGCTGTGCGGCGCGTAGCGGTCCGTGCCGCAACCCACAGGAAGCACAACGATGTTGTCTGCTCTGATGCCATCTCTGACATACACCTCCTTCACCCAGGTGGAGGTGACCAGAATCAGCGGCAGAGCGTTTAGCACATCACGGTGTTCCGCGATAAAACCATCGGCCACGAGCCATGGCACGGCCTTCATCCCAAACTTCTGCGGGTGCAGGACCAGGTTTGGAAGGTGGCCCCAGAACCCCACACCTACAACTATGTCCGGCTGAAACCAGCGGTAGTACCATTCCTTTTCCAGGGATGATTCCAAATGCACCGGATGGACGTCTACCCCCATCTCACGGAGGCCCCGACACAACAGCTCGCCCTGCAGCGCCAAGCCGGAAGCCGGCGCCGGATATTCAGTCAGCACAAGTACTTTCACGATTGTTGCTCCCATAATGCTGTTCGCGTTGCCGCTGCCCTTGCCGAGTCAAAGCACCAGAATCCTTCTTCTCGCGGAGTGGTCTGTGCCTCCCAACTGTCGGCTCCATATCCGTAAACATCCGTAATCAATCTGCGTTTTTCAAGCCAGACATCCTCTGTCAACACGTCCCTGCGATCCGCATCTTCACGAACCCGAGGCAGATACGCCCGCCCCCCATCTTCGTAAGCAAAGAGCCATAACCGCTCTGTGTCGATCCCGCCTGATCGCCAAAGCTCAACGACGCTCCGGCAGCACTCCTCATGTCGGAGGTGGCGAGTGTATTCGCCTTTCGGTCCGTGGGTCAGAATCAGGTTATAACTGGTTCCAGCCAGTAGCCCGGCTATGGTCGCCTCAACCTGCTCGATCGGTAGCGGCGCTTGATCGGGTCCATCATCCAGATCCGCCATCTCACCCTCCGCCCCCAATTGTTGCAAGACTTGGCGGAACTTTGGCGCCCGGTCTGAATCCTCTGCTCTGCATAAGGTCACGACACGCCAGAGAAACTCTGGATGGGTCAGTATGTAGCCACCGCACCAGAGTGTCTCGTCGTCCGGGTGGGCGACGACAACTGCGGCCCGCTGCCGAGGGCCTGATTTCACCTTATCGAGTGGGATCGGGGTCATTGTTTTCTTCGGGAAGAGTCAGAGCATCGCTGGAGATGTGAGGGCGCCAAACCGGTCTGCTCTGAACTGTGCTCATCTAGCTCCGAACTGAATCGATCGCCAACATCATCGCTGAATCTCCGCATAAGCACTTTAGCACACGGCTTACTATCGTTCCTGAGCGTTTCTGGGCGGTAAAAAGTTTGTCCGGGAGCGTATAGGATTGGCGGGCCACCTCGGCAAGGCTCAACACCTCGGGCCCGGTCACATCGTGCGTGCTGCCAGCCGGATCCGCCAGCACGGCGGACGCGGTCCGGGCCGCATCCTCGCGGGAAACGGAGGCGCCTCGCCTCTCACTCGCTGGACCGCGCATCACGCCATCGGCATCGAATCTTTCCAAAACATATCCAAATAAAACGCGTTTCGAAGCACAGTATATGGGATGCCAGTCGCCGCAAGATACTGCTCGCTCAGAGCGTGATCGCGAGAAAAGGGGTACTTCGAAGCCGGGGAGGACCCCTGAAGCGATAAATAGACGACGTGCCGGACGCCCGCCCGCGCCGCGGCCCACACGGCCGCTTCGGTTTACACCCCGGAACGGCCAGGGTTACCTTCGTGATGCCTGTTCTCGAAACATGCCAATTCTTGCCTCGCGTCGAGGTTGTGATTTTGTAGGCGAGATGGCGGGAAACATTATGTTCCCGACCGAGTCTTGATACTTATGTGACACACTTTGGGGGAGAGGGGCCTCAGGAGCGTAGCGGAAGAGGCCCCTCTCCCCCGCATACTCAACAACTTGACATCCCAACTACTGGCCTACTCGTACTCAGCCCCAGTGGTCTGGTTTTACTCCGCCATTGCCACCACGGACGTGACTCCGAAATTACTTGCCGGAGGATTACGAATCGCATCGGGGAGCAATTCCGCAGAGGCAACCAAATCCGAATCCCCTGTGAACGAATGAATTTCCTGTCCAGTTACCGCATCCCACAATCGTGCCGTGTCGTCCTGGCTTCCGGTGAGCACGAAGCGGCCGCCTGACGAGAAGGCTACAGATTGGACCGCCCCGGTATGCTCCTCGAAGAAACGAAGCTGCCTCCCGTTCGTCACATCCCACAATCATGCTGTCTTGTCCTCGCTTCCTGTCAACACAAAGCGGCCATCCGGGGAAAAGGCTACGGAGTTGACCCAACCTTTATGCCTTACGGAAATGACCTTGCCCTCACAATGCGTATCCCTTAACTGGCCGGTTTTGGGGGATTTCTATTCATCCCCATCGTAGTCGTGTCGGTGGTAATGTGGGAATCGGCTTTATCGATTTCCAAGGCTTGTGGGAAG
>Ga0224558_1001840_pt1 | contig 20957 bp, 11 predicted proteins | sample 714S32024metaG_FD_180682 | JGI IMG/M metagenome (GOLD analysis project Ga0224558, IMG submission 180682) | Peat soil microbial communities from Stordalen Mire, Sweden - 717 S3 20-24 | ecosystem: Environmental > Terrestrial > Soil > Wetlands > Peat | place: Sweden: Norrbotten County, Stordalen...
CGGAGAGTATTTTGGTACCGCCCAAATCAACGCCGACGAAGTATTCTGCTTTGCTATTTGCTTCGGCCATAGATTCGTTAAATCAGTTTCAAGGTTAGAGATGTTGCGTTGGTGTTGCGCCCTGCCACCTGCCGGGAGGGGCGGAGGGTCTGAAAGCTACTTGCCGGCCATGACGGCGCTGATTTTCTTACGCAATTCGGTGTTGACGACGTCGCCCGGGCGCATTCCGTCCACGATAGTGAAACCGTAGGACGCCTGCAAACGGCGGAAGGTGGCCTGCATGGCCGTCTGGTATTTCATGAAGCTGTCGAACATGTCGCGGGATAGTCCCAGGTCCATGCCGCTTTCCCAGTAATCGAGGGAGGCGTTCTTGGCGAAGCTGCGCTGGACTAGTTCCTCGGGCAGGACGTTGAGGTAGAAGACGACGTCCGGCTCCAAGGCGACGCCATAGAGGTTCTTGAGCCAGGCTTCGTCCATGCCGCGGACCATGTCGCGGGCCATAAGGGTGTAGATGTAGCGGTCGGCCAGGACGACGAAGCCGGCTTTGAGCGCCGGGAGGATGATGTTTTCGAGCTGGTCGGCGAAATCGGTCGCATAGAACAGGCTCAGGGTGGTGCGGCTGAGGATGTTGCCCTGCTGCGCCTGCACGAGTTCCTCGCTGACGAGGGTGGACCGTTTAAGCCCGACTTGCACGGTCGCGTGGCCTGTGCCCTCCATCCATTCGACGAGCAACTTGATCTGGGTGGAACGGCCGGAGCCATCGGCGCCTTCGACGACGATGAGTTTGCCGGCCAGTTGCTCGAGATCGACGCCGGGAATCCCGTGTCCGTAGAAGCGCCTGGCGGAGCGGTGTGGGACGACGATTTGGTTTTTGACAGCGTTCTTCATGGGACGGGCTCCTCGACTTTGGTCTTCTTGCGCGGCGCAGCCGACGCTGGGGTGCGGGGCCGCTCGGCGCGGCGGAAGCGGGCCAGGTCGAGCCGTTGGGCGACCAGTTCGCGCACTAAGGCTTGCTGCTTCTCGACGAGCTGGTTGGCGTCCAGGACCAGGAAGTTGAACTCGGTGCTCATGGCCAGGTATTGCTCGAGGATGCGCCCCTGGAAGATGCGGAAGCTTTCGTAGGGGTCGGTGGAGAGGCGCAGGTCCATGCCCGCTTCGAAGTATTTCAGTTGGGGGCGGCCTTCGAGGATGCGCTTGAGGGAGACTTCGAGATCGGACTTGAAGAAGAAGGTCAGGTCCGGCAGCGCGGCGAAGCTGTAAATGCCACGCACCCATTCGGGCGGGCAGCCGCGGGTCACGTCGCGACCGAAGGCAGTGAAGATATAGCGGTCGCAGAGAACGAGGTAGCCGGCGCGCAATAGCGGGACCAGATGCCGTTCGTAGCGATCGGCGAAGTCGGTTGCGTGGATGAGGCTAAAGGTGGTGGGGGTGAGCAGTTCGCGTTTCTTCCCCTTACTGGTGGCCGCTTTGACCAACTCGGAAGAGTTCCACTCGCTGAAATAAACCTTGAGGTCCTGCAACTCCAGCCAGCGTTTAAGCAGGTAAATCTGGGTTGATTTCCCCGAGCCATCGAGCCCTTCCACGGCAATCAGCCGGCCGGGGAAGTTGAGTTCGGCGAATGTTTTCATTGACACTATCCGCAGGCTAAACCGGGCTCGTTGGAATACAACTGTTTTCTGACGGGGGCTTGACGGAGGGGCGCAACCCGCCTAAGGTTCCCGGCTCGCTGAGCGAGCGGAAACGCAAGACTTTCTCGCCTATTGGACATTCTCAGCGACTAACGGAAAGGTTTGTTTGTGAATGTGACAGTAGAACAGTTGGCTCCGTGCAAAAAGCTGGTGCGGGTGGAAATCGAAGCGCAGAAGGTGGCTGAGACCTTCGAGGCGGTGACAAAGGATTTCCGGCGCGAGGCCAAGCTGCCCGGTTTTCGGCCGGGCAAGGCGCCGCGCGAGATGGTGGTGCGCATGTACGAGAAGGAAATCCAGGAGGAGACCAAGCGGAAGCTTATCTCCGAGGCCTATCGCAATGCGGTGGAAGAGCAGAAACTGGATGTGCTGGGCCATCCGGACATCGAGGAGATCCAGTTCAGTCGCGGCCAGCCGTTGCAGTTCGCGGCGACGATCGAGACGGCCCCGGAATTCGATTTGCCCGAATACAAGGGCCTGCCGGTCCGGCGCGAGCTGCGGAGTGTGACCGAAGGTGATGTGGAGCGGGCGCTGAATTTGCTGCGAGAGCAGCGGGTGAGTTACCAGACCGTCGAACGTCCGCTCGCGGCGGGCGAAATCGCGGTGGTCAATTACACGGGCACGTGCGAGGGCAAGCCGATTATCGAGATCGCGCCAACGGCCAAAGGGCTGACGGAGCAGAAGAGCTTCTGGGTGGAATCCAAGCCAGGTTCTTTCATCCCCGGTTTTGCGGACCAACTCATGGGCGCGAAGGCCGGCGACAAGCGGACAGTGAATGTGGACTTCCCGGCAGACTTCGTGACACCCCAGCTCGCGGGGAAGAAAGGCACCTACGAAGTTGAGGTGGTGGAGGTGAAGGAGAAGGTCCTGCCACCGCTGGACGAGGCGCTGGCCAAGGCTTACGGGGCAGAGAGCCTGGAGAAATTGCAGGCGGGCGTGCGGCATGACCTGGAGAACGAACTGAAGTTCAAGCAGGAAAAGGGCATCCGCAACGACCTGGTGCGGGCGCTGTTGGGCCGCGTCAATTTTGAGCTGCCGGAAACGGCGGTCGCACAGGAGACGCGCAATGTGGTCTATGACCTGGTGCGGGAAAACGCCCAGCGCGGCGTGCCGCGCGACGTGATTGAGAAACAGAAGGAACAGATCTACTCCGCCGCGACGCACAACGCGAAGGAGCGGGTCAAAGTGCAGTTCCTGCTGCAGAAGATTGCCGAGAAGGAAGATATCAAGGTATCGCAGGAAGAGATCGGGCGCCGCGTGAGCTACCTGGCGGGGCTGTATCAGATTCCGCCGGAGAAGTTCCTCAAGGACCTGCAGAAGCGCAATGGGCTGATCGAAATCTATGACCAGGTCATGAATGAGAAGGTCATAGATCTTCTCGAGAAGGATGCCAAGTATGAGGACGTGGCGGCGGATGCTCCGGCGGTGAATCCGAGCTGAGGCGGGCTACTGGGCGCGGCCGAACTTCTTCTCCAGCTCGCGGAAGTTCATTTCGATGAGAGTCGGGCGTCCGTGCGGGCAGGTGTAGGGCATCGAACAGTGGCGCAGGTCTTCGACCAGTCTTTCCAGTTCACGGCCAGCGAGCGGGTCGTGGGCCTTCACGGCATGACGGCAGACGGTCTTGGCCACGGTATGCTCGCCCAGCCGCAGGGAGTTTAGTTCGCGCCCGGCGGCCTTGAGTTCGTCCACCAGTTCGACCACGAACCGGCGGGCGTCGGGGGCCTTCACGAAGGGCGGCAGGGCATCGAGCAGGAAGGTGCGCTCGCCGAATACACTCAGGCCAACCCCAAGCCGGGTCAGCGCGGGCAGTTGCTCGCGCAGGAAACTCGCGTCCCGGGCCGAAAGCTCGACGGTCTCCGGCAACAGCAGTCTCTGGGACGGCGCCTGGTCGTGCCGTTCCAACCGGCTGAGCATTTGCTCAAACAGAATCCGCTCGTGCGCTGCGTGCTGGTCCAGCAGCACCAGGCCACGGTCAGATTCCAGAACCACGTAAAGCCTGCCAATCACGCCGACCAAACGCAGGGGCACGTTGAGCAAGGGAATCGGTTCGCCGCGGGGCGGAAGGAGTGGGGCGGGGGACGAGGGAAGGGTTGCATGAGATGCAGGCGAGGCTGGGCGGGGGTCAGCGCCTGCCATCGGCGGAGTTCCATGGGTCAAATGGGTTACGTCAGTTACACGGGCTTCGGGTGCGCGGGGTGGGGCGCTGGCGGACGATTCGGCATGAGGTAGCGCGGGGCCAAAGCCCATGCGCAAGGGGGGCTGCTGCCCAGAGGGCTCAGGAGGCTGCGCCGGCAAGGGCTTCAAGGCCGCCGGGAAATTCGGCAACGCGGATTGCTCAGCCGGTCGAGGGGGCTGGTCCAGGGCAGGTTCGACGACTGAGGAAGGCGCGGTTTGTGCTACGGGCGTTGGACTGCCGTCTTCCGGCTTACCGGTGTGGAAAGCGAGCAACGTCTGTCGGACCGCCTGGGCCACCAAACGGCGCACTTCCGCTTCCCGATGAAACTTTACCTCACGCTTGGCCGGGTGGATGTTCACGTCCACTGCGGCCGGAGCAATTTCCAGGAACAGGCAGGCGACGGGGTAGCGTCCCTTCATGAGCGAGGTGTGATAGCCTTCGAGCAGCGCGAAGTTCAATCCGCGGTTCTCCACCGGGCGCCGGTTTACGAAGAGGTGCTGGTCTTCGCGGGTGGAACGGGAGACGCCTGGCGCGCCGATGAAACCCCAGAGGTGGAAGTCCGAAGTCCGAAGTCCGAAGTCCGAAGGGGCGGCGGGTGGGTCGTCGACTTCGTCCGGCGACGTTATTTCGGCCGTGTAGTCCACTGTGAGCAGTTTTTGCTCGTCGCCGTAGAGCACGCGCAGGCGTTCCCGCAGGGCGGCGAGGCGCGCGGGTGTTTCACTACCCGTTTTGACAGCGGGCAATTGCCAGACCAGACGGCCGTCTCTTTGAAACGTGAAGGCCACTTCCGGATAGGCCATCGCGGCGAGGGTCAGGTAGTGCTGGATATGGGCCGACTCGGTTTCTTCGGTGCGCAGGAATTTCCTGCGTGCGGGGAGGTTAAAGAAGAGCTGCCGCACCTCGACCGAGGTGCCTGGGGTGCGGCCGGCCGCCTTGACCTCCAGGATTTTCCCGCCGGTGATAATGATTTGCGTGCCCTCCGGCGAATCGCTGTCGCGCTCGCGCGTGGTGAGGGTGAAGCGGCTGACGCTGGCGATGCTGGGCAGGGCCTCGCCACGGAAGCCCATGGTGGCGATGGCCGCGAGGTCTTCGGCGCGCCGGATTTTGCTGGTGGCATGCCGCTCGAGGCAGAGCAACGCGTCGTCGCGGCTCATGCCGAAGCCGTCATCTACCACGCGCACCAGGCTGCGCCCGCCGGCCTGGATTTCGACCGTCACGCGGGCAGCCTGGGCATCCAGGGAGTTCTCGACCAGTTCCTTCACGATGCTCGCCGGCCGCTCAATCACTTCGCCGGCGGCGATCTGGTTGGCGACTTGCTCTGGCAGCAGGCGGATGCGGTTCATTTTTAGTTCTCAGTTCGGGCGGCGGGGCAGTCCGAAGGAAAACACCGCGCCGCGTCCTGGCGCGTTGCGCGCAGCGATCCAGCCTTGATGATCCTCGATGATGCGCTTGCAAATGGAAAGACCCAGGCCGGTGCCGTGCGCTTTGCCGTGGGTTGGAAAGGCGTGGAACAACTGGCCGGCGACCTCAGGCGCGAGGCCCCGACCGGCGTCTTCGAATTCGGTGACCACCTCGGTATCAGTGGCGTGGAAGCGCAGGAGGATTTTGCCTCCCTCTGGCATGGCATCGGTCGCATTGTGAATGAGATTACAGAACACGCGTCGCAAGCGCTTGGGGTGGATGAACACCTCCACTGGCGGCGGTGGATTGGCCAGCTCGATCGTCACCAACTTGAGGTCCGCTTCCGGGTCCAGTTCGTCCAGGAGCTGGTTCACGAACACACCGTAATCAAAGGGCGTGAGCACAAAATCCGACTGCGAGTCCTGGGTGAAGTCGAGGATCTCGCCGATCAATTCACTGATACGCTCCACCTGGACGCGGATGCGTTCGGCGACCTGTTGCCGCATTTGGGGTGGCGCCTCGTCCATGCCAGCCATTTCAGCCGTCAGGCCGATGACGTTCAGCGGGTTCTTCAGGTCGTGGACGATGGAGCGGGCGAAGCGGCCGACGATGGCCAAGCGTTCGGCCTGCAGAACCTCGCGGAGGTACTGGCGGTTGAACTCACGCAGCCGATGGCTGATCTCGCGCAGCAGCGCCAGCGCCAGAACGGGCGAGCGCTCGACCAGAGCGAGCATCTCGGCGCGGGGAATAAAAGAGACCGAGACGTCCGCTTTGGCCACCGCGCAGGCCGAACGTGGCTTGTCCTCAATGACCGCCATCTCGCCGAAGATGTCACCCGGACCGACCTGGGAGAAGACCAGCCGCACCCTCCCGTCCACCATTCCTGAAATCTCCACCACGCCGTCCCGCACTACATATACGCCGTCCCCTTGGTCGCCTTCCTTGAAGATTTCCTGCCCGGCGGAGAACTTGAGCTCCCGGGCGATGCCGCGCAGAGCGCTCAACTCCGACGGGCTGAGTTGGCAGAAGAGGTTGCTGGCTTCGAGTGTGACCACGCATGCACTCTAGGAAAAAAGGCTTGCAGGTAAAGTCATTTGAGCTTGAGGGTTGAGGGACGAAAGGCGAGGTTCGATGCTGCGCCAACAGTGCGGGCGCGCGGGCGCGCTGCCTGGCAGGGGGAACTTGACGGCTGGCGCTGCGAAACCTAGATTGTTGGCCGGTTATGGTGGTCGTAGCTCAATGGTAGAGCCCCAGATTGTGGTTCTGGATGTTGCGGGTTCGAATCCCGTCGGCCACCCCACCGCTCCAAGCAGGTATTTTTTTGTTTAAATACTTCCCGTGTTAAGGACTGGCAACTTGGCGATATTCTTCCCCTTCCAATGCTTCAGGTGTCTGTGGCATGATTCGTCCAGATTCAAATGACAGTTGAGCGGACAAAACGACCAACCCTTGTGGGCAGCATTTGCCCGTCACCGAACTTAAAGTTGATGAAAGCCTTCATTGAAATTGGCGGTCTCGTCGCCGCCGTGGTGGGCGCGACGCTTTTCAACCCTTGTCCCGCCTCGGCCGCCGAAGGCTGCCGGCTGGATAAGAAATCACCCACTTACGAAGTCCCGGCGCAGAACGAGCTTGATTTGGCCGACGAGGTCACACTTGAGGCGTGGGTGAGGGCGGACACGATGGACGAGGCCGGCGGGCGGATCCTCGACAAGTCCGCGCCCGGCACGCAGCTCGGTTACATGCTCGACACATGGCCGGGCAACTCGCTCCGGTTCCTCAACGTGAAGGGCCTATGCTGCTTCGATGCGAAATTGCCCGCCAATAGGTGGAGCCACGTCATTGGCGTGTATAGCGCGTCGAAGAAGATCATGAAGCTCTATCTCGACGGCAAAGAAGTAGGGAGTCTCGACGGAGACAACTGGCCGCGCATGACGCTCAGCACCATGCCGTTGTGCGTCGGGGGCGATCCGAGCGGGGGAAACCGCTTCGAAGGCCGGATCCTGCGCGCCGCCGTTTATGGCCGCGCGCTGAGCGCGGACGAGATTTCCCAGCGGGCCAGCGCCGCAGAACCGAAGCCGCTCGATGGCGTGCTGGGCGAATGGGTCTTCGTCGAGAAGCCCGGTCGGACCGTCCAGCCGGTCGCTGGCAAGCTTGCGTTGCGGGTCACCAAAAGCGGTGGAAATCCCAGCGTAGCGGCGCTGCCGGAGTTCAACGGCGAGTACACTGGCGAGGCGCCGGCGCCGGAAGAGCCGCTGAGTCTCTGGTATCGCCGGCCCGCGAAGGTCTGGACGGAGGCGCTCGCCATAGGCAGCGGCCGGCTCGGCGCGATGGTTTTCGGTGGCATCAACCACGAACGTCTCCAGCTTAATGAAGACACGCTTTGGGGCGGCGGCCCTTACGACCAAAACAACCCGGAGGCGCTGGCGGCATTGCCCAAGGCGCGGCGGTTGGTGTTCGAAGGCAAGTATCGCGAGGCCGACCAGCTTGTGAATCAGAAGATGATCGCGAAACCGCGTGGACAGATGCCTTACCAGACCGTCGGTGATTTGATGCTGAGCTTTCCCGAAGTGAACTCTGTGGCCGACTATCGCCTCGACCTGAACCTCGACACGGCCATTACCCGTGTCAGTTACTCGACCGGCGGCGTGAAGTTCACCCGCGAAATCTTCGCCAGCCCCGTGGACCAGGTGATCGTCCTGCGCATTACCGCCGACAAACCGGGCCAAGTTGCCTTTGCTGCGAGTTTTAACACGCCGCAACAAGCCTCTACCACCAACGATGGGCCGGACACGCTCGTGCTGAGCGGCGTGAACGGCAAGGCCGACGGAATCGCCGGCGCGCTCAAGTTCCAGGCTCGCGTCAAGGTGATTGCTTCCGGTGGCAACACCAGCGCCGGCTCGGACCAGATTTCCGTGACCAATGCCGATTCCGCTATGTTGCTCATCGCTGCGGCGACGAGTTACAAGAGCTTCAAAGACATCAGCGGCGATCCGGAGGCGCTGGCGAGGGATTACATATTTGCCGCGAGCAGGAAATCCTTCGACGCTTTGCGCCAGGCCCACATCGCCGAATACCAGCGGCTGTTCCGCCGGGTTGATCTGGACCTCGGCACCACCGACGCGATGAAGTTGCCTACCGACGAGCGCATCAAGCACTTTGCGGAAGGAAACGACCCGCAGTTTGCGGCCCTCTACTTCCAGTTCGGCCGCTACCTGCTGCTCTCGTGCTCGCGCGCCGGCGGGCAGGTAGCCAATTTGCAAGGCCTCTGGGCCGATAGCATGAACCCACCCTGGGGCGGCAAATACACCATTAACATCAACACGGAAATGAACTACTGGCCTGCCGAGACGTGCAATCTCGGCGAGTGCGTCGAACCGCTCCTGCGTATGGTGCAGGACCTCACGGAGACCGGCTCGCGCGCCGCCAGGATGCACTGGGGCGCCGGTGGCTGGGTCGCGCACCACAACACCGACCTCTGGCGCGCGGCGTCGCCCATTGACGGGCCGTGGGGACACTGGCCCACCGGCGGCGCGTGGCTCTGCCAGGATCTCTGGGAACACTACCTCTTCACCCAGGACCTCAGTTTTCTGAAGCGCCTCTACCCGGCAATGAAAGGCGCCGCGCAGTTCTTTCTCGATTCGCTCGTCGAAGAACCGACGCACAAATGGCTCGTAACCTGCCCGTCCGCGTCGCCGGAGAACAGCCATCCGAAAGGCACCAGCATTTGCGCCGGCCCGACGATGGACAACCAGATCATCCGCGACCTTTTCAGCAACTGCATCCAGGCATCGGCATTGCTTGGCGTGGACGCGGACTTCCGGCAACAACTAACCGCCACGCGTGCCCGCCTGGCGCCGAATCAAATCGGCAAAGCCGGTCAACTCCAGGAATGGCTCGAGGATTGGGACATGGAAGCCGGCGACCGCCACCACCGCCACGTGTCGCACCTCTACGGGCTTTATCCGAGCGCGCAGATCTCCTTGCGTAGCACGCCGGAACTCGCGGCGGCTGCGAAGCGGTCCCTGGAGATTCGTGGTGACGACGCCACCGGCTGGGCCATCGCCTGGCGGCTCTGCCTCTGGGCGCGCCTGCAGGACGCCGAGCACACCTACAAGATACTCACGCTCCTCATCCGCCCGGATCGCACGTACCCCAACATGTTCGACGCCCACCCGCCCTTCCAGATCGATGGCAACTTCGGCGGTACCGCAGGTATCGCGGAGATGCTGCTGCAAAGTCACGCCGGCGAAATCGAGTTGCTGCCCGCCCTTCCGCAAGCGTGGCCTGCCGGCTCGGTGAAAGGCCTGCGCGCCCGCGGCAACATTACCGTGGACATTGCCTGGAAGAACGGCAAAGTCGCCTCTTATCGTTTCGCCTCCCCCGAACCGCGCCCCGTGAAGGTGCGGGTGAACGGGGAAGTGAAAACCGTGACGTCGGAGAAAAGGTGAAAATGATGCGAAATACATGGCTGCTGCTGGCGGCCCTGGTTGTCAGCGGGGACGCGTGGGCGGCCGAGGCGCCGTTGCGCGTGCTAATTCTGAGCGGGGAGAACAACCACGATTGGCGCCAGACCACACCCAAGCTCAAGTCCATTCTGACCGGGAGCGGCCGCTTCGCGGTTGACGTCACGGAGCACCCGGAGCAGTGCGACGCCCAAAGCTTCTCGCTCTACGACGTGCTGCTCAGCAACTGGAACGCATTCGGGAACCCCGGGGCCACGAATTGGCCGGACGCCACACGCGCGGCGCTGCTTAGTTTTGTGCGCGGCGGCAAAGGCTTTGTTGTGGTCCATGCGGGCGGCTCCTCTTTCTACGATTGGCCAGAGTATCAGCAGCTTGTGGGTGCCTCATGGAAGATGGGCCAGACCAGTCATGGCAGCCCACATGAGTTCGCGGTCAAGCCGTTGGGCGACCATCCCATCACGCGCGGTATGAAGCCCTTCAAAACGACCGACGAGCTTTGGTTGCAGCCGGGGGTGGGTTCCCTCTCGCGCGCGTTGGCTACCGGCGACGACCAACCCCTCGCGTTCGCCCTGGAATTTGGCAGTGGTCGAGGCTTTACGCTGTTGCTCGGCCACAGCGCCGCCTTCATGGAAACGCCGGGCTTCCAGTCGCTGCTGCTGCGCGGTGCCGAATGGGCCGCTACGGGCAACGTGACGCTGTCGGCGGATACAAAGGGCAGCGAAGCCGATCCTGATGCTGTCCTCAAGGCTCTGGCCGCATACCGCTTGGGTGATAGCCGCAAGCCTATTCTGGACCTTGAAAAGCTTGTGGCGGCTGCTTCCGTGGACACTACCGCCAGGGGCATCCTCGCGGGCAAGTTGACCGGCTTGCTCTCCAGTGATGCCACGGTCGAGGCGCGACAAGTTGCATGCCGGCAACTCTCTTTGATCGGTTCAGGCGCGGAGGCATCGCGCCTGGCCATGCTCTTAGAGGATAAGGTTCTGGGCTATTTCGCTCGGCAGGCGCTGGAGCGTATTCCGGCACCTGAGGCCGAGGCGGCCTTGCTCACCGCGCTGGGGAGTACCACGGGCGAAGTCCGAGTGGGCATCATCAATTCACTCGCCGCACGCCGCAGCTCGAAGGCCGTGCCGGAGATTTCAAAACTGGCCGGGGACAGCGATGCTGCGACGGCCGGCGCGTGCCTCGACGCGCTGGGGCGGATCGGCGGCGATCAGGCTGCCGCCGCGCTGCTGGCGGCGGAAGGGAAAATCCCGGCGCCGCTAAAGCAGCGTCTCTCCGTTGCGTTGTTGATATGCGTCGAAGGAATGGTTGGGGCAGCGCAGATACAGCAGGCTTCGGCCATTCTTGAGAAGCTCACGGGCCCGGAGCAGTTGCCCTTCATCCGCATGGCGGCATTTGCGGCCGACGTCAAGGCCCTTGGGGAAAAGGGATCGGCAATGGTAATCGCCGCTCTTTCCGGCGACGAAGAGGTCCTGCAAAAGGCGGCCATCGGCGCTCTGCGCTCGACGGCCCAACCAGCTTCCCTAGCCTACGCCGTGGCCGGACGTATCGAGAGACTTCCCGTGTCTTCGCGGGTGCAGGCAATCGCGTGGTTGGGTGAATGCCGGGACCCGGCTGCCCAATCAGCACTCATCAAGGCTGCCTCCAGCAGCGTCCCGGCTGTTAGACAGGCTGCCCTGACGGCTTTGGGGCTGGCTGGCAACGCTTCGGCAATTCGCACGCTCACCGGAATCGCGGCCGAAGGAAGCGATGAAGACAAGCGGCTTGTCGCCGAGTCGTTGGTGCGCCTGCGCGGCAGCGACGTGGACAGCGCGATGATTGCAGTTCTGAAGGTGGCCCCGCCCGCGGAACAGCGCGAGCTAATCCGCGCCTTGGAACTGCGGCAGACCAAGGCGGCTGTGCCGGCTCTCTTTGAGTTGGCTGGTGGCAAGGAAGCCGCGATCCGCCACGCGGCTATTGCGGCCGTGGGGAAGCTCGGCGATGCCGCGGCCTGTGCGGGCCTGATCAGGTTGATGCAAGCGAATCCTCAAGACGCGGTGTCTTCAATGGCGGAAATCTGCCGCCGCGAGGCCACTGCCGAGCCCATGCTCACGGCTTTAGCGACGGTTGCTCCGCCTGGGAAGGCGGCCCTGCTGGAGGCGCTGGGCTCGATGGGCGGAGCACAGGCACTGGCGGCCGTCCGCGCGGAGCTAAAGGCCGAGGACGCAGAAGTACGGGTGGCTGCCGTGCGGGCGTTGGCGAATTGGCCCGATGCCGCCCCGCTGGACGACCTTGCCGCTTTGGCCTCAACCACGACGGACGCCCGGTCCAAAGCCCTAGCCTTGCGCGGTGTGGCTCACCTGGCGCCCCTCGCCAAGGACCGCCCGCGGGAAGCAGTCAACATCATAACGGGGGCGATGAAAACCGGCGGCGCTCCCAGTGAACAAAAGGCCTTGTTGGCAGCCCTGGGGGAAATCCCTGACGCCGCCGCTTTGAAGGCCCTTCAGGCTTCTCTCAACGATCCTGCCCTGGCGAGCGAGGCCAAAGCCGCCATGGATCAAATCGAGGAACGCCGGGCGAAAGCAGCCGCGCTTCCTTGGGATGATCAGGCAATTGCCCTGTTCAATTCGCCGGAGAACCTGTGCCGCGGAGCCACGGCCACGAACCTGGACAATTTGACCCCAGACGGCCAGGGGCAGGGGCCGTTTGCGGCGCTGGACGGGAATCCGGAGACTTATTGGGACGAGACGGACAACCAGCCGCTTTATTGGCTGCGCGTGCAGTTGAAAGAGCCGGCCACGGTCTCCTGCCTGCGCATCCTCGGCTATCAGCATCACAACTACTCCCCCAAGGACTTCGACGTTCTCGGTGATGGCAAACCGATCAAGAAGGTGGAGAACGCGGTTTATGAGATGAACCTGCTGACAGTGGACCTGCCCCCGACAGAATGCCGCACGATCGAGCTGAAGATCACGGGCTATTACGGCCAGAGCCCCGCCATCCGGGAACTGGGCCTTTTCGGCAAGCCTGGAACAGCGAAGTGAGAATCGAGTCCAGCATTGGAAGACGCATGAATACAAACGACCTTTCACGACGGCGGTTCTTGAAACGCGCCAGCCTCATCGGCTCGGCCCTGGCGTTGCCTACGATTATTCCCGCCTCGGTGCTGGGAGAGAATGCACCCAGCAAACGGGTGGCGCTGGGCCACATCGGTGTGGGCGGGCAGGGCGGCGGCTTGCTCAGCGGATTCCTTGGCCTGCCCCAGGGCCAAAGCGTTGCCGTTTGCGATCCGCTGCGGGAACGGCGGGAAAAGGCACAGCAATTGATAGAGCAGCGCTACGCCGCCGCTCGTGAGCAGGCCGGTTACAAGGGCTGCAAGGCCTATAACGACTTCCGTGAACTCATCGCGCGGAACGATATTGACGCGGTGGTCGTGGCCACGCCGGATCACTGGCACGTCCCGATTGCCGTCGCCGCCGTTCGCGCCGGGAAAGACGTGTATGTGGAGAAACCCCTGAGCATCAGCATGGAGCTGAACAAGGCGATGCGCCAGGCCGTGCATCAGTTTGGCGCAGTCTTCCAATACGGCACTCAACAACGCTCCTTTGACCAGCACTGCGGATTCGCCGCCGAGCTAGTCCGCAATGGGTATATCGGCGAGGTGAAGGCCATCCATGTCGTTGCTCCCAATGGGGAGACCGGCGGCCGATGCGAACCGCAGCCGGTTCCGGATGGGTTGGACTACAACCTGTGGCTGGGGCCCGCGCCGGCAGCCCCCTACACTCCCGACCGGGTGCTGGGCGTTGGGCGCTGGCATATTTACGACTACGCGCTTGGCTTCATCGCCGGCTGGGGTGCGCACCCGCTCGACATCGCCCATTGGGGTTACCCGCAGATCCCCGTCGAATATGAGGGAGTCGGCCGGATACCTACCGAGGGTCTGTTCAACACGATTGTCGATTGGGACGTGCGCGGGCGCTACGCCAGCGGCGCGGAGTTCACGCTCAAGACCGGCTCGGACCTGACCACCTTTGTCGGCACTGAAGGATGGGTCGCCGCCGGTCGTGCCCGGCAGACGCTTGCCGCCCAGCCGGCTTCGCTGCTGCGGGTGAAGATCAAACCGGATGAAACCCACCTGCTGGCAGAAGACAATCATTACGCCAACTTCCTCAACTGCGTTCTGAGTCGGCGCACGCCCGCCAGCAACATCGATTCCGCCGTGCAGTCCGATTTCATGAGCCACCTGGGCGATATCGCCATCCGCCTCGGCCGCAAGATTCGGTGGGACCCAGAAAAAGAGACCATTGTGGGCGACGACAGCGCCGCCCGCATGATGCGGCGCGCGTTGCGGGTCCCGTGGACGGTATGAGAAGCTCCAATCCGAGGCTAAGCCCTTCCACCGGAGGAAACGTTTCAGGCCGCCTTGCTGTTCATGGTGCTGCTGGAGTCAAGATGATGTTCCGATAGGCGATGCCACCGTGATCGCCTTGCAAGTAGATCGGTCCCGGCAATTCTTCATGGCTGTCGAAGGCCCCGCCCGTGATGCCCAGTATTTCTTTGTTGTCGATAATCGTGTGGCCATTTTGGACGATGGTGACCCAGCGGCCAACGAGCCTGATGTCGAACGTCTGCCAAACGCCCGGGCGACGTGGTTGCTCCGGAACCGGCGCCAGGAAGCCATAGACTGCCCCCATATGATGACTCGGCGGTTCCTGGATGGAATCATCTTCCACCTGCACTTCATACCGGCCCCGCAGATAGATGCCGCTGTTGGCGTTCGTGGGACAATTGACCTCGATGTGCAATTTGAAGTCCTTGAATTTGCCGTCCGTGGCAATGTTCGAGCCTGCGGACTTGTTGAGCAGGCAGCCGTTCTCCACGACCCAACTGGAAGCTTTTGCGGGATTGTCAAAGGTCCACCCGGAGAAGTCCTTTCCGTTGAACAGCCTTTTGGGGTCGCCCCAGGTGAGGGTTGAAGCCGGCTTGAGGGCTGGAGCGCGTTGACCAGTCCACGCCCAGGCGATTCCGTTGGGTCCTTTGGCCGAGCCGGTCAAGGCTCCCTCAACCAACCTGCCAACGAATACCAAGTCGTTCCGGCTATCCTCCTCTTCCTTGGGTGAGATGAATTGAACCCAGTTCCCTTGAACGACCACCTTCGGCAACGGGCGGGCGTTGCCCCAGCGGCCCACAAAGTTGGCTTTCCAGACTCCCTGGTCCACAGTCAGTTCCAGCCAGGACGGAAGCTGCTTGTGGCTCGCATCCTGGATCGTGAGATCCCAACGGCCGGCGAATGCCTCGGCCGGAGCTGCTGCCGCCATGCGGTCTGCGACAAGGGCACCGCCCAGCGCCAGTAAGAGCTGCAGCCAAGGGGCCGGAGAGAGTATTGCGAAGCATCTTTGGGTGCATTTCATGGCTGGGAGTTTATCAAGGCCAGACAGTTTGCCAAAGCCGGACTTCGCTTGGAGTGGGTCTGAGCGCCTTGTCAAAGCAGTGGCACGCGAAGGTTGCAACCACCGCTTGGGAGCCCGGCCGCTGCGATGGGCTCCGGAACGTCTCGTGGCCACGCCGCTGGCACGCTGGAGCGTGGCGCAACTCATATGTCTGTCCAGGACAGGGTCTTGGACCTTACGGCCAAACCATGAGGCCGACCTTTTTCGCTAACGCTCCTTGTCGCGTACCAAACGTGACAAACGCGTTGGCCCCCGGGACGAGGGCGGCGGCGACGTATCATGAACCGCCGCCGCGCGGGTTCCCAAGCCCCCTATGGGATGGCTTTAATGGAGCCTTGGGTAAGCTCCCCGGGCGGCTTTGGGGGGGGCCCAATATCTCTTGGCAATCAGCAGGCTCGAGAGCCTCAGGGTAGCTTCAGGGTAGCTTCAGGGTAGCCTCAGGGTGGCCCCGGGGTGCCTACCGGTTGGCTACCAGAGAGCCTGAGGGTAGCTTCCGGGTGGCTTCAGGGTGGCCGTAAACTTCTTACCAGAAGCAGCCAGCGCACTCGCCAGGGCAAGCCGCATCCTGTAGGAACATGACATTCTCACGACGCCCCCTGAGTTTCTTTGCAACGGTGCCGAATGGGCCAAGCTGGAAAACGGCCGCGCCCATGGGCGAGAAGGTGAGTGGCTGAAACGCTTCGCGCAGTTCGGTTTGCGGCTTTGCCGCGCAGCGAGTCCCTGCGCGTCTGCGTTATCTTCAGGGTAAGAATGTCCCCTCCCTCTGGCCCCGCCGGGCGTGGCCCATGGTGCAAAGCGTTTCCAGTATCTCTCCCACATCCGCCGCTTTGACCCGGGCAAAGCCTTTCGCCACATCGGCGGCGGTGACCGGCTGTTTCACCAGCGCCAGCGCCCCGTTCACCGCCTTGACCCGCTCCGCCATCGTCTTGGGCCACGGCAGCTTGCGAGGGGGGGTGAGGGTTGAGGGTTGAGGGTTGAGGGTTGGGATGGCGAGAGCGGCTTGGCGGGCTTCGGTGCCTTCGGGGTTCTGGTACTCGGGTCGCAGCCATCGGATGAGGCCGGAGGATTCCTCCTTTGCCCGCTCGGCGTTCAGGGCGACCACACGTTCGAGGATTTCAGCGTCTGTCAGAGTCGCTGGCCAACTGTAGGCAGCGAAAACGGCGGCATCGAGGTCATCGTGCAACTGCCGCAAGACCGACACCAGGCCCGCATCGTGAATCTGCCTCTCTTTCGGGTTCAAGGCCTCGCCGGCGCGGAGTTTCTCAAGGACGTTATACATCCCTGTTAGCGTCAGGCCCGGATGCTGCGCCTGCACCCGCTTGCGGTGGGCGTCCAATTCTTCTGCTATTCGGCGAATGCGGTCCTGTGCCGCTGCATCACAAGCTGGAAAGGGGAATGGGTCGAAGCACTCCGTCTTGGGATACACGGGGCGATCTTCGAGCAAGGCACCCCGCGACAGCGCCCAAGCCAGATGGGCTCGGCTGCTCAAAACTCCGAGATGAAACGCGTCATCGAGGGCGATAACCACGAGCTTGTTGTCCGGCAGCACTTCGGCGGTTAGGAACAGGAACGTTCGGTGCTTGGAAGTTTCCACCGTCGCCATGTACCGCCGAAGGCCAGCCAGAGCTGGACGCAGGTCCTTTCGCGGTTCGCCATGAATCCACCAGTTTCGCCGATACGCTTCACGGTTGTTCTGGTCACGCTCTGGTTTCACTCTGGTGAGCACATGCTGGTAAGCATCTGGGAAGTGTTGGCGAACCTCCCCGGATGCCAAGCCGAAGAGATCTATGACCATCAGCCCTCTCGGCTCATCGGTTAGGTCCCGACCGTGACGGTACGGACGAATATGCTTTTCCAGCCCCGCGATCCTACCAAGACCTAAAGCGCTCGCTTCCTCCGGCGTTACTATGAAGCCCGATCCGATTAGCTGCATCCCGCGATAAGCTAAACGCTCATTGCTACTCAACGCAGAAGTGCGTATCACGTCCGCTCCGATGGTCAAGCCAGACTGAATCCTTCCCCGCCTCTGCACGAAAGTGACTTTGGCCGACCCGTCCTCCTGCGGTTGCTCATTCGTAACCTCAAGCAGTTCGCCCAGGTGCTCCCCAGCCGTGCCAACAGTCATGGCGATACGTACAGCCGCGCCTTCAGCGGTATCCACCCACGGATGATCAGGGATGGCGAAGACCAGCGCGAGCGGCGGCTTGGCTGCGAGTTGCGCTTGCACGACGCGACGTGCAAAGGTCTGTCGCAAGCTGTTCGTAGTGATAAGGCCAAACCGCTTCGCCTTGGCGGCGCGGACGAGCTCGGCAGCCTTGTACCACCAATACAAGACGAAGTCGGCGGATTCCGGCACTTCGGGATAAGTTGCGCGGAGCGTTTCGGCGTAGCCATCTCCCAGGTCTTCGCGCATCCGGGCCGTGCCGAGAAACGGTGGATTGCCGACTAGGTAATCGGCTAGCGGCCATTCGGCGGGGCGCGGGTTGACGTAGGTCAGCAGCGGCACGCGCTTCGTTTCATCCGGCACCTGGCGGCCCGTCACCAAATCCGTCTTCTGGCTGCGCCGGTCCCAGACGGTGATGATGTCCTTGGATTGGGGTGGGGACGGCTCGTCCCCTGCTGAAACGGCAGGTTTGCATGATGTGGAGACGGGCCGTCCCCACCCCTTCTCAGAGGCAGGACTGCCCGCCCTACCTTGCTGGCGCACTTCGTCGGGCAGGCCGGGCAAATTGGGATTCGCTGCCGCCATCGCCCACGTTACGGGCTGGGGTTCGCCGTCATAAGCGAGCACGGCATCACGGCATTGGATGTTGTCCAGCTTCTCGAGCACCGGCTCGCCGATGGCGGCGCTGCCGGCGGCGCGGGCCTGCCATTGTAGGTAGCCAATCCAAAGCACCAGTTCCGCGATGGCTGCGGCGCGCGGGTTGAGTTCCAGTCCGAAGAACTGGCGGGGGTGGACGGTGAAGTGTTCGATCTCCAAGGCGAGCTCGCGGTCGCCGAGCTGGGCCAGTTCGTCGAGGATTTCCATTTCCAGGCGCTTGAGCAGCTCGAAGGTGACGTAAAGGAAGTTCCCGGAGCCGCAGGCGGGGTCGAGGATGCGCAGGGTGCAAAGCCGGTGGTGAAAGGCGCGAATTTCGGCGATGGCGGCGTCAACTCGTCCGGCCCGGGCGTGGGTATAGGCGGCGGCGCGGACATGCGCCCACTCGGCGCGCAGCGGCTCGATGACGGTGGCCAGCACGAGGCGTTCGACGTAGGCGCGGGGGGTGAACTCCGCGCCGAGCTTGTGGCGCTCCGCCGGGTCCAACGCCCGCTGGAGCAGGGTGCCGAAGATGGCGGGTTCGACGGCTTTCCAGTCGTACTGCGCTGCCTGGTGCAAGCTCATGATCTGGTCGGCGTCCAGGTCCAGCGCGGTGGCGTCGGCGAAGAGGCCGCCGTTGAAGCGCTTGAGGGCATGCCGCAGGACGACCGAGATGCGGCCGGAGGTGCCGGTGTTCATCTCGCGGAAGAGCTGCTCGGCGAGGGGCTGGAATTGCGCCGGCTCGGGGCGGACCGAATCCAGCAAGTGCGTGAAGCTAGCAGCCGGCAGCAGCCCCACGTCCTCGGCGAACATGCAGAAGAGGCAGCGGCAGAGGAAATCGGCCACCCGGCGCGGGGCGTGGCCAGCCTGTTCGAGGGACTTGGCGAGCTTGGCCAGTAGGTCGGAGATCTCGCAGGTGACGGCGGCGGAATGGCGCGCCGGATCGAGGGCGAGCGGGTCCGTCCAGACCAGGCGGAGGCGCTCACGGATTTCCGGCCGGCGCAGGTCGTCCAAGCGGATGCGGAAAGCCTGCGGATGCGGGAAGTGCAGGTAGTTGCGGCCCGCCTGGGTGAAGTCGGCGAAGACCTCGAGGCTGTTGCCCACGTCCACGGTCAGCAGGAACGGGGGATTGGGGTCGCTGGGGGGAAGCGCGCGGACGTAGCGCTCGGCCTGGCCGCGGGCTTTGAGCATGGCGTCGTCCCACGCGCCCGTGCCGCGAACCGGGGCGGACTTGCGCTTCCGGGAAACCGCGCCGGCGGATTCGAGCGCCAAGTGGAGCTCGCTGGGCGCGGGGGGCTGATCCTGAAACTGCTTGGCTTCGAGGAGGAAATCGCCCCGTTTGTAGAGATCAATGCGTCCCTCACTGGTTGAGCCGTCGGGGTGATGCTCGGTTACGGGAAACTCGAAGGAGTAGCCGGAGCCTGGCTTGGGATCGGGGCGCGGCACACCGAGCAGGTCGCAAAGCTCAACGAGGAAGAGCTGCGCGTTGGCGCGCTCGGACGGGCTCGCGGAGGACCAGCGCGCAATGAAGTCCTCGATTTCCCGGCTCGGCATGAGGGGTTATTACACGAAGCAACGGGGCGGGGGCAATGCTGAGTTTGAAATGGCTACTGCGCCGGGATGGTGATAAAAGGCAGCTTCTCGGGGCTGCCGGTATCTGCCAGGGTGAAGAAGAACATGACGGCCGTCAGCGCCCGTTTGGTGCGCCAGTCCCGATCGTCCACCCAGAACCAGTGGTCGCGATAATGAACGGCGGCAAAGGCGTCGGCCGGTTTGTCCTTGCCGCTATGCACCTGCACCGGCGGTGGCTTTGCATTTGGGGCAACGCTTTCAACGGCGGGCACGGCGCGCTGTTCTTTGAGGTCCTGCTCGGGCACATCGATGTAACTGGCGAAGGCTTGCATGATCTGGAACATCGAACGGCTGTTCACAGACAGCTCATTCGCCGCCCCGCGTACCGGCGAATAGGTGAGCGCGTATTTGTCCTGATCCGCGGGCAGCTTGAGCAACTGCCGGACTTCCGCCGCCTTTTCCGCGGTGTCGGCGGCCACGTCGTCTCGCCGGAAGAAGACCACGCCGGTTGAGCCTTTGGCCTTGTCCTCCTCCACGCGCATGCCCAAGGCGCCGGCAGCCTGCACTTCGCGCAGCAGTTGCAGCGCGCGCACGAACTCCGGGTCCGCCTCCCGCGTCGCGCCGCCCGCCGTCGAACGGTTGCGCACGCCGTTGAGCGACTCGACGGTCAGGCCCAGGAGGAAGTCCGCCGCGTAACCGGACTGGAGCATGAAGAAGATGTTCTTGGGATCAATCGGCGTGATGAGGCCGCGCAGGAACTTTTCCCCGGTCATCGGCACGTAGGTGATGGTAGGCCGGTCGGTGTAGATGGCTTGCCCGCCCGACGCCACATAGTTGCCCTGGACCGCCCTGTCAGAGGAAATGGTCCCGTTGACGCTGACGCCGGATTGCATGGAGTAGCCGGCGACGATGGACGCCACGTCCACGAACACCGGCAGGTCCATGTAGCGGAGCTTGACGATGTTGAGGAGCGTCTGCTGTTTCCACGAATCAGCGATGGCCGTGCTGTAGTCGAAACGGTCCACCGCAATGGTCTTGGGGCCGAGATGTGCGCAGCCCGTCACCAGCGCCGCCGCGCAAGCGAGGGCCATCGTAGCGCAGACTTCCAGTCTGCCGTATCGCGGATTTCCAATCCGCAAGCGCCGCGAACTCCCAGCGCTGCAGGGTTCTCCCACCGTCTGCCGACTGGAAGTCGGCGATACAGCAGGTTGGAAACCTGCGCTACGTTCGAGCGCCGCGGCGGCCAGTAGGCTTTGTCTGTAGCTAGTCTTCATGGTTGGTGTTTGTTTGGTTCGCTGGTGAAGTCGCGGGCCGCCCGCGTGTTTTACAATCGAATCATTTCACCTTTTCGAAGTCGCCGGGCTTCCAGCTCTTATTGATCGCGGCTTCGGTGGGGCCGTAGAGCCGGAAGATGACGAAATAGCCTTTGCCCGG
>Ga0224558_1001841_pt1 | contig 20944 bp, 17 predicted proteins | sample 714S32024metaG_FD_180682 | JGI IMG/M metagenome (GOLD analysis project Ga0224558, IMG submission 180682) | Peat soil microbial communities from Stordalen Mire, Sweden - 717 S3 20-24 | ecosystem: Environmental > Terrestrial > Soil > Wetlands > Peat | place: Sweden: Norrbotten County, Stordalen...
GAGAGTGTATACTTCAGATATGGAGTCAAGCGCGGTACGTCGGCAGAAGATCGATCCTGAACAGGTTTCCCCAAGCGATCGCCGCGATCCCCAAGTCCGGCGCCGCATGTCAGGCCCAGCCATGCGCGCCTTCTTTAATGTTGGCGCCGCATGGAAACTTCGCGCCGAGGAACAGCGGGCGCTGCTGGGATGGCCGGCTGAATCGACTTTCTTTAAATACAAGGCCGGCAACGTCTCGGCGCTTCCGTACGACATGCTCATGCGCATCTCCCTGGTTTTGGGTATTTACAAGGATCTCCACATCCTTTACCCGGAGCCGGATTTGGCCGACAGATGGGTCGGGTTGCCCAACAACAATCCTGTGTTCGGCGGCGCGCCCGCGCTGACGTTGATGATCGAAGCGGGGATCGAGGGTCTCTACCAGGTGCGGAGGCTACTCGACGGGAGGCGCGGCGGGTGGAATTGATTCCGCCCACCGAGAAGTTGCTTTTCGCCGGCGCCTTTCGCCTGGTTCCCAGCCGGTACCCCTCGCGGGGCATTCTGGACGTGGTTTCGAGCGGCGCCGACCTGCCCCAGATCCTCGAGTTGGAGACCTGGAGCAACGACCGCATTTCCTCGGAGTTGGGCATTCTGCATCGCATTCCGAAGGAAGAGTGGGTCGCCGGCCGGCCCATGGCGAGCGTGGTGATGGCGGCATTTTGCCATCCGCGCCCGACTGGCGGCCGGTTCAACAGCCCGGAACGTGGGGCCTGGTACGCCGCCAATTCGCTCGACGGAGCGCATGCCGAGGTGGTCTATCATCGCACCGCGGAGTTGGCTGAAATCGGCGTGTTCGAAACGCGGGTGCAGATGCGCCTCTATCAGGCCGATTTTCACGCCGTGTTCCATGATGTGCGAGACAACGTGCCGGAGAACGTCCCCTACCACGACCCCACGAGTTACGCGGCCTCCCAGGCTCTCGGCCGCGCACTTCTAACAGACGGGTCGAACGGCGTTGTCTATCGCAGCGTGCGCCACGCGGGAGGCCAATGCCTGGCGTGCTTTCGTCCCGCACTGGTGACCAACGTGCGCGCCGGCGCCCACTTCGAATATCAGTGGCCAGGCACGCGCACGCCGCAAATCCGGCTCTTGAGCAAACTGGTTTCATAGCCGCGACCACAAGAGGCGGCCTGAGAGGCCGCCGCAGGCTGAGAGCCTGCCCCACAAGTTTACTTCACGCGCTCCAGCGCCTGCTCGAAGTCGGCCAGCAGATCGCGCCAATCCTCAATGCCCACCGAAACGCGCACCAAGCCGTCGCCGATGCCTGCCTCATCCAACTCCTGAGCGGACATGCCGGAGTGGGTGGTGGATTTCGGATGGCACACCAGCGTCTCCACTCCGCCGAGCGAAACGGCATTGCGCCCGATCCTCAAGCTGCGCAGAAAATCGAAGGCCGCCGGACGGCCCTCAAAATCCAGCGAGAAGATGCCCCCCGGATAGGCGCACTGCTCCTCGTAAATGCGGCGCTGCTCCGCATCTTCAAACAGCGTCGGATAGAGCACCCGACGGATCTTGGGGTGGCCGTGCAGGGCTTCGGCCAGCCGGTTGGCGTTCTTGCTCTGCCGGTTCATGCGCAATGCCACGGTGGGCAGGCGGCCATCCAGCATCCAGCATTCGTCGGGCTGCAGGATATTGCCGAACATGCTGCGCCGGGCGAGAATCTTGCGCATCAGTTGCGGGTCCTTGGAGAGCGCCACGCCCGCCACCATGTCGCTCATGCCCGAGAGATACTTCGTTCCGGAATAGAGCACCAGGTCTGCGCCGAGCATCAACGGATGCTGGAAGGTGGGGCCCAGGAACGTATTGTCCACCATTACCACGGGCCGGTCGGGATGATTTCTGGCGGCCTCCGACGCATGCCGGATGTCGGTCATGACCATGGTGGGATTAGCGGGCGTTTCCAGGTACACGACACTGACATTGCGGGCCGACCGTATGGCGCGGCCGATGGCTTCGGTGTCGCCGCCCGGCACCGGTGTGGACTGCACACCGAAAGGTTCGAGGAGGCTGTGAATCAGGCCGGTGGTGCCGCCATATAGCGGCGTCGTGTAGACGATGGTAGTGCCCGGCCGCGCCACGGTGAGGAAGGCGGTCATGATGGCCGCCATACCGGAATTGAACACGCCCGCGGCTTGCGCACCCGGCTCCAGCGGAACGATCTGGTCTTCCAGGATCTCGGCGTTGGGATGGGAGAAGCGCGAATAGATGAGATCCGCGCGCATGCCTTCCTCGGCGGGCACGCGGCCGGCCAGAACCGAAAATGCGTGCTCGGCCTCTTCCGGGCTGGAGAACACATAAGTGGAACTTCTAAATACGGCGGGCCTGGCGGATCCAAATGAGAGGTGCGGATCGAAACCGGCCGTCAGCACCGCGGTGCGCGGGCGCACCGGTCCGTGCGGACTCTCGGGGTTTGGCATAATCGCTCCTATCAGAGAGTGTACCGCCGCACACTCCGCGCCAAACGGTTAACAACCGGCCAGCGAAATCCGCTGGATTTTGCATTAGAATGAGAGCGGACCCTAATTATGGATTCCGGAGTCGGCATGCCCGTGCCGAACTTGTTCCGGCCGCACCCCAATCTGGGCGACGCCGTGAACCACAACTTCGTTGCGTCGGAAGTGGAAGGCGGCGTCTTCCTGGACCGGCTGCCGGAGGGCGCGGTCTTGCGCGTCCAGACGCAGAACCGCGCGTACACGCTGGTGAATCGCGGCAATGGGCAGGCGCTCATCTCCGGGCATCCGACGTTTTGCCCGGAGCCGGTGCTGGTGCACATCGAAGGGTCCAACTGGGGCGGGTCGATGCTGAAGGCGTCTTTCATCGGGCGCGGCATGCACCTGGAGTTTCGCCATCCGGAGCACCGCACGATCATGACGTCCTGCATTGTGGACGTGCGCGCGGCTTAATTAACTCCGCCCAATTTCCCGGCCGCCTGCAGACGCGCATCCACGCGATTCAATCGGCGCGTCAGATCCGGCCCCAACAAAACCGTATGCGAAATACGGGTCAGATACTCCGGAATCTCCCAAACATCGTCTTCCGCAGTCATCCACCCGAGCGGGTCGAAGCGGCGTAGGTTGACGGGGCGGGAATAGTTGCGCAGGGTCTTTTCGCCGGCCAGATTGTAGTAGTGCTCGAAATACGAGATGGCCAGTTCCCGCAGCGTGCGATACACCGGTTCCCGGAATCGCAGACCCGAATAGTTGGATTTAGCGATGGCTCCCCAATGGCCGCGCTGCCGGAAGATGGCCAGCACGTGATCGTCGTCGCGCACCGCCTCCAGATCCAGCAGCAGGGGCGGGAAGCCGTGCACGCGCAACGCCGCGGCGCCGAATAGCGCACCTTCCATGCATTGCGCCAGCCGGTCCCGCAGAACCCGGCGCGGCGAACGACACGTAGCGCCTTGGAGTTCCTTGTTGTAGCCGATCTCGCTATCGAGGAAGGATTGGATCTTCTCGGGCGTCTTCAGACGACCCAGGATCGCGAGTTCGTCCCGGCCAAAGCCGTGCGGCGGATCGATCACCCGCGCAACAGGGCCCGCTTGGCTGCCCGCCGCGCTTTCAGGCGGGCATTGGCCTTCTGTTGCTTCTCGTAGGCCACCACCTCCTGGCACGCGTCGCAGCGCTTCCGGATGCGCGATTTTGTGGTGAACGTCGCCCCGCAACGCCGGCAGGACTTCGTGATGGTTTCATCGAAGGGAAGGATCCCCGGTTTTTGGGGCAACAGATATGAATAGTGGAATTCGCAATGACTCATAAGCAAACACCCTAGTCCCAGTGCCGCACTGGGCGAAATCACGCACCCAACTTTACACAGGCCGAGGGCCTGCTGCATTCAAGCCGCATTCAAGTCGCGAAGCTTTGCACCGGCCCACACGTCTCGACTCGCCCCGATCGTGGGACCGATATAATTGCACCGCAAGGAGTTGCTGTTTCTCCGTTTTGCGAGAGCCTCTCCCCACGAGCTCCGCGACCGAACGGCAGCGATCCGGACTCACTCATGCAGGCACCCAACGGACTCATGATTGTACAGCTTCTCTTGCACTCTTGCAACCGAAAACTTTTCCCGGCGCCTTCACGCCGCGGAAGCCGGCGCAAACGGCTCGGCCCGATCAGTCAGTTCCCATGACAGGTGATTTATATAAAATAGCAGAACCGGCTCGGAATAAACGGTCCGAAATTTCTCAAACACCCGTTCCGCCCAACCTTCCGTCAAATAGCTCTTCGCGTCCAGATCCTTGTTGAAGAACCCGCCTTCGTGCGGGACCCCCAGAAAATCGAGAACCGCGATAATCAGGTCCAGGTGTGATACTAACACAGTCTGGGCGAGATCTTTGGCGAATTGTTCGTCATGCGCGCCCAGGCGCGCCCAGAATCTGGGAATGTGCTTGTGCAACGACTCCGTATTGAGCTTGGTCAGATGCGCGCTGGCCTTGAACGCGTCGTAGAGCTGGTAGGTTTTCAGCTTGCCGATCGAGACGCTCCGAATCAGTTGCCCAAAGCCGCTCTCCCCGAGCGCCAGGTAGACTTCCGAAATCTGCATTTAGGGTCAGGTTATCACATGCGGTAGAATGAATGGGTTTGGCCGTCATGAGCAATCGAAGCAACATAATCATTCTGGGCGCGCAATGGGGCGATGAAGGCAAGGGGAAGGTGGTCGACCTTTTCTCCGAACGTTTCGACGTGGTAGCCCGCTACCAGGGCGGGCATAACGCCGGGCACACCGTGCGCATCGGCGAGCGCAAGTTCGTGCTGAAGCTGATTCCGAGCGGGATTCTGCGGCCGGGCAAGAAGGCGGTGATCGGCAACGGGCTGGTGGTCGATCCGGCCGCGCTGCTGGAAGAGATCCAAATGCTGGAAGCCGCCGGCTTGCAGGTGGAGGGCAACCTGTTCATCAGCAACCGCGCGCAGGTTCTGCTGCCCAGCCACCGCCTGATGGAGAAGCTGGGCGAGGCGCGGCCGGGGCGGGTTTCCATCGGCACCACCTCGCGCGGCATCGGCCCCTGCTACGAAGATAAGATCGCGCGCCGGGGCATACGCATCGGCGATCTGATGGACCGCGAAGTGTTCGAGCCGCTGTTCGATACGCTGGTGGCGGAACACCAGGCCGCAGCGCGCGCGCTGGGGGTGGACGACGGGCTGGACCCCGCCGCCATCCGCGCCGAATACGAAAGGTTGGCGGAGCGCATTCGTCCCATGGTCTGCGACACGGCCCGCCTGCTGCACGATGCCATCGCCGCCGGCCAGAGCGTGATGTTCGAAGGCGCGCAGGGGACCATGCTGGATATCGATCATGGGACCTATCCGTTCGTGACCTCTTCCAGCGCGTCGGCGGGCGGCGCCTCGACGGGCACGGGGGTGCCCCCAACGCGCATCCAAGGTGTGATTGGCGTATCGAAGGCTTACATCACGCGCGTGGGCGGCGGGCCGTTTCCCACCGAAGCGTTGGATTCCTGGGGCGACCAGATCCGCAACCGCGGCAACGAATTCGGGTCGGTGACCGGACGTCCGCGCCGCTGCGGATGGTTCGACGCGCCGCTGATGCGCTATGCGGCCATGATCAACGGCTTCGACAGCCTGGTGGTGACCAAGCTGGACGTTCTGGATGAGATGGAGAAGCTCCCGGTTTGCGTGGCTTACCGGTCGGGCGGGCAGGAGGTGGCCGACATGCCCGCGACGGCGAAAGGGATGGCCGCGCTGGAGCCGGTTTATGAATGCCTGCCGGGGTGGCAGAGCTCCACGTTCGGCATTTCCACGTATAGCGAACTGCCTGCGCGGGCGCGCGACTACCTCGACTTTTTGGAAGAGAAGAGCGGCGTGGAGGTTGGCTGCATCTCTACGGGACCCGAGCGCAACCAGACGATTGTGAAACCCGACTCGCACTTCGCGCGGTTGTTTGCGTAGGCGGGCCAGGCGGCCTGAGAGGCCGCCGCAGGCTGAGAGCCTGCCCCACACACGAATGAAACGATCGCTCCGCGAGAATCACTATCATTACAGCCGGTAGTCTAAGGAGGCCAACAATGAGGATCTCGGTCCTCGCGGATGAAAGCGGGAAGATCGTCGGCACCTTGTGGCCCGTCGAGGCGGCTGGCAACCGCCCAACCGACGTGCACATGAGGGTGGGCGCGGGCCAGAAGGTACACCACGTCCTCCTGCCGGAGGAACTGAAGCATCTGCGTTCCCTGGTGTCCCTGCATGACACCCACAGAGTCGAGGTCACCGGTCAGGAAGCCCATCTGGTTGCGCGACACTGACGTTGCGACGGCCGGCGAACGCGCGACCATCGCCCACTAACGGCTCCGTTGAAGAGGGCGGACTCTTTGCCGGCCTGTGGCCGGTGGACCGGCGAGGGCGCCCGCCCCACTGCTCTCCCCACTGCTCCGCGCTGCTAGCCCGTGTCCCCGCTTCGCTCTGTTGCATAATGAAGTGAACGCTCGAAAGTGGGGTCATCCATGAACCGAATTCGCGCCTGGACCGGCGCCGTTATGCTCGGAGTTGCGGCGCTGGTGCTGCTGTCCGGCGCCGACGCGTCGCGCGTTGCAGAGGATCGCATCGGGCGCTTCCGCAACCTCGGCAAAGCCTTTTACGAGAACCCCACCACGCAGCCGCAGGCCGTCGACGAGTTCAAAAAGGCGCTGGACCTGGCGCCCAATTCGGCCCGTGAGCACATCAACTACGGCTTGGCCCTGCTGCACGCCGGCCGCACCAAGGAAGGCGTCGCGGAGCTGGAGCGCGCGCAAAAGCTGGACCCCAAGATTCCGCACACCTGGTTCAACCTGGGTATCGTCTTCAAGAAGGAGGGCGAGTATGCGCCGGCCGTCGCCCAGTTCGAGGGTTTGCTGCGGCTGCTCCCCGACGAGCCGGTGTCGCATTACAACCTGGGCGTGCTGCATAAGCTCGCCGAAAAGCGCGACGATGCCGTACGCGAATTCGAGACCGCCGAACGGCTCAACCCCAATCTCGCCGCGCCGCATTTCCAGCTCTATAACCTTTATCGCCAAGGCGGCCGTGCCGACGACGCCGCACGCGAATTGGCGATCTTCCAGAAGCTGAAAGCCCTTACGGAAGGCGCCGCCATTCCGGAAGACATGGAATGGAGCTACTACGCGGAAATCTACGATCCCATCGCGCCGCGTGGGGAAAGCGAGCCGGCGCCTCCACCCAAATTCGACGACCGCAAGCTGCCGGGCGGCTTCGATCCCAGCTTTGATCCAAGCAGGGCCGGTCTGCTGGTGCTGGATGCCTTCGGCGACCACCGGCCAGCGCTGCTCGCCTGGTCGTCCAGCGGCGCGCAGCTTTACAGGAACGGAACCACGCTGGTGGCCGATTCTGGCTTGGACAGCCTCAAGGATATCGTCTCCATCGCCGCCGGCGATTACGATAACGACGGCCTGCCGGACCTCTGCGTCATCACGGCCGCCGGCCCGGCGCTCTACCACAACAACAAGGGCAAGTTCGAGAAGTCCCCGCTGAAGCTGCCCGCCGGACACTTCGCCAAGGCCGTGTGGATCGATTTCGATCACGACTACGATCTGGACCTGATCCTGCTGGGCGAGAACGCCGCACTCGCGCGCAACAACGGCGAAGCCGGCTTCAGCGACGACACGGCCGCCTTCCCGTTTGTGAAGGGCAACGCCATCGACGCCGCCGCAATCGATTTGATCGCCGATACCAACGGCGTGGATCTGGCAGTCTCGTACCGCGACCGCACGGGCGTCCTCTATCGCGACCGCCTGCTCGGTAAGTATGAAGCGGTGCCGCTCGACTCGCTGCCGGCGGGCGCGAAGGGGCTGACCGCTTTCGACGTGAACAGCGATAGCTGGACGGACCTGGCGGCCGATGGCCTGCTGCTGTTGAACCATCAGGGCAAGCTCGAACCATTCGCCGGCTTGGAGGCCAAGGGTCCGCTCACCTTCGTCGATCTGGCCAATCGCGGCATCGCCGATGTGGTGGCGGCCAACGGTGTTTTCCGCAACCTTGGATTGGACCACTTTGAGAAGCTGCCCGTTGAAATTCCCGCCGCGGTGGCCGCCGTCGAATCCGATTTCGATGGCGATGGCCGCGCCGATGTGGCGCTGATCGCAAGCGATGGTTCGTTGCACCTGCTGCGCAACACCACTGAGACGAAGAACAACTGGCTGGTGGCGGGGCTCAACGGCGTCAAGAATATGAAGCTGGCGCCCGGCGCGAAGGTCGAGATCAAGACCGGCTCCAGTTATCAGAAGCGCACCTACCAGGGCGTCCCGCTGCTGTTCGGCGTGGATTCCTACAAGATCGCCGATGCCGTGCGCATCACCTGGCCCAATGGCCTGATCCAGAACGAACCCGAGCAGCCGGTCGACAAACCCCTCGAAATCCAGGAACAGCAGCGCCTCTCCGGCTCCTGCCCCATGATCTTCACCTGGGATGGCGCCAAGTTCCGCTTCATTACCGACGTGCTGGGCGTAGCGCCGCTGGGCGCTGCCTCGGGCGATGGCAGTTACTTCCCCGTGGATCACGACGAATACGTGCAGATTCCTGGCGAAGCCTTGCAGGCCGTGAACGGGCGCTACGAAATCCGAATCACCGAGGAATTGCGCGAAGTTTCCTATCTCGACCAGGTGAAACTGATCGCGGTCGATCATCCGGCGTCAGTCGAGATCTTTACCAACGACAAGTTCAAATCGCCGCCGTTCCCCGAGTTTCGCCTGTTTGGTGTGAAGCGGCGCATCTATCCTGTGCGCGCGCAGGATGACGCAGGCCGCGACGTGCTGCCGCGCCTGCTGCACCGCGACCGCACTTATCCGGATGGCTTCCGCCGCGACTACCTGGATGTCGCCGAGCTGCATCGCCTGGATCTGGATTTCGGCACGGTCGCGCCGGCGAACCGCGCCGTCCTGATCCTCAACGGCTGGGTGGATTGGGCCGACGGCAGCACCTTCATGGCCGCCTCGCAGGCGAAGAAAGATTTGGTGCTGCCCTATTTGCAGGTGAAGGACGCCGCCGGGCAGTGGAAGACCGTGATCGAAGATATGGGGATTCCGGCAGGCAAACCCAAGACGATTTCGGTGGATCTTACGGGCAAGTTTCTCTCGGCCTCGCGCGAGGTGCGCATCGTCACCAACCTCTGCGTATATTGGGACGAGATCTTCCTCAGCGAAGACACCGGCGCGCCGCCCGTGCGCCTGACCGATATGCAGGCGGAATCGGCCGGCCTGCAATTCCGCGGTTTCTCCACGCCTGTGATTCATCCGCAGCGCAAGCAGCCCGAGGGCTTCGACTACGCGCGGTGGATGCCGGTATCGATGTGGAATCCCACCAAGGGACTTTATACGCGCTACGGCGACGTGCTGCCGCTGATTCAAGCGATCGACGACCGCCTGGCGATTATGGGATCGGGCGACGAACTGCGCCTGCTGTTTCCGGAGCGTGCAGCCGGGCCGTTGCCTGCCGGATGGAAGCGCGACTTCCTGCTCTTCGTGGACGGATGGGCCAAGGATGCAGATGCCAATACGGCCTACTCGCAGACCGTGGAGCCGCTGCCGTTCCACGCTATGTCGCAGTATCCATATAAGAACGGCGAGCACTTCCCGGACGACGCGGCGCACCGGCAATACCGCGAGCAATACAACACCCGCCCGGCGCTGCGGTTGATACGGCCGCTGACGGATTAGGCGCAATGCTGTTCACTTAATGATGTTTCGGTGGGGCAGACGATCGTTTTTCATGTCGTCTGCCAGCGCTCTCCGAAGGCGGCAGACCACGAAGTGCGATGGTCTGCCCCACCAAAGTGAACAGTATTGATATTAGGCGGGCAGGTCTTTTGGCCTGTCGCTGCTGGTGAAGACAACGCTTCGCAGATGTTCTTCCGGCGCGGAGTACAGTGCGCGGAATGCTCCCCACTTGGGCATGTAATAGACCACCGAGCCGAAGGGGGTCCTGCGGTTGAAACGAATGCGGACCATGCGGCCCTTATACCACCAGACCGGCTCGACCGCTGCGACGTGTTCGAACGGCACGCGCGCCTCCCGCCAGTAGTTGGCCACTACCAGTTCCCGGCCGCGGTAACCAACGAGTTGCAAGTGTACGGTGAGCCAGGCGAGGAGCACCGTGGCGATCAGCACGAACCAGACGATGAACTGGAAATCGGACCGGATGGAGATGCGGCCCATCGTGGCGTAGACCCATATGGGCACGCCGATGAGCGCGCCGAGCCATAGGGTCGGCATCACCACCTTGCTCATGAACGTCGTGATGACGCCGGATAGCCATACCGTCTGCTCAGTCGCGGAGGTCATATTGTGGGACACGGTCGAAAACGGGGCGGCCTGAGAGGCCGCCGCAGGCCGAGGGCCTGCCCCACAAGGCCCCTCAGTTACTGACTCCCGTACCGGTGATGCTGACCTTTTGGGCCATCCCCGAAGCATCCGTGATCGTCAATGTCCCAGTGTAATACTCGGCGCCCTGTGGGAAGAACTTCACCGTAAGGGTACAATTCGCACCCGCCGCCAGGGTCGCCGGACACGGGTTGCCCAACCGGTAGACCGCCGGTGCCTTGAGAGTCACGGCGATGCCGGCCGCGGCGATCCCCGGATTCGAAACCGTAACCGTGAGGGACGCGGGGAGGCCGCCCGCATTCACGTTCCCGAAATTCAGCGCCGTTGGAGACACCGCTACCAGTGTACCGATGCCGGTCAGATGCACACTCTTCGCGGCGGAAGAGGCGAAGTTGAAAGCCACCGATCCGGTTCTGGTTCCGGTCGCGGTCGGCGAGAAAGTTACGGTCGCCACGCAATTCTGGCCGGCAGGCAGCGTACCCGGGCATGTGTTCGTCTGGGAGAAGTCGCCGCTGGGGGCGATATTGGTAATCGTCAGCGGCGCGGTGCCTATATTGTTCAGGGTCACGGTTTGGGAAGCGCTCGGGGTTCCCACCACGGTATCGGAGTACGACAGGCTGGCAGCCGAGATCGTCCCATGCGGCGTCGGCGTCTTGGCGGGAGCCGCAAACAGGCCCATCGGCAAGTTGAACTGGTCAGTGCCCAGGCAGCATGTCCCGAACGCAGTCCAGGCATCCGCATACATGTCGTCGAATTGCGCGACACGGTTGTCGTGCGAATCCGCCACGTAAATCGTCCCGGACGCGTCGACATACAAGCCATAGGGGTTGATGAACTGGCCGACTCCCCCGCCGAAGCTGCCCATCGTTGTAAAGTTGGTGCCGGACATGTCATCCGTGCGCATGACGTGGGCAAAATACCAGTCCAGAATATAGATCCTGCCAGTGCCGTCCAGACTAATGGCCACTGGGGCGCCCAACTGATCGGCCCCGGCGATGACGCCGCTAAAGGTGGTCCAGTTCGTACCGGCGATGTTGTCCATGCGCACGATGCGGGCATTGTTCATGTCCGCGACATAGATCTTGCCGGACGAATCCACCGCGACGCCTTCCGGCGAGGCGAATTGGCCGGTCCCGCTGCCGGCGGCGCCATAGGCCGCCCAGCCGTCGCCGGCCATATCGGCGACCCGCACCACGCGGTTGTTGCCGGTGTCCGCGACGTAGATCTTTCCGGTGGAATCGACGGTCAGGCCGGTAGGATTGTTGAACTGCAGGTTACCGGAGCCGCAGGCGCCGAGCGCGATCCAGTTCTTGCCGGACATGTTGTCGATCCGCACAACCCGGCAGTTGACGCTGTCAGTGACGTAGATCCTCCCGGAGGCATCCACCGAGATGTCATAGGGACCCTGGAACTGGTTGGTTCCGGCGCCAGTCTTGCCAAACGTAATCCAATTAGCGCCGGTCATGTCGTCCATGCGTACGATCCGGTTGTTGGAGGTGTCGGCGACATAGACCGGCTCGTAGTCCGTATTCACGAAGGTGCTGCCGCCAGAGATCGAGCCCGTGCCAAGCGGGCTGCTCGATCCGGCCAGTACCTGCACGGTAGACCCTGTGATCGCTTGCGCCTGGCCGCTCTGGGTGAGGGTTCCGGTAAAGCTGCCCGAGAACGAGTAATCGTATGTGGTGTGTCCACCCCTCCCGCCACCGGAGGCTGTCTCTGTTAATGTGCCGGACGTCAGGTTCCCGTTCACCACGGTCAGGCCGTCGTTGGATTGGATGGTCAGGCTGCCGCCCGTGCAGATCCAAAGCGCCGAATAGGTGCCAGGCGGAAGGGCCGTGGCCGGACAATTCAGGGCGATGGTCCCACTTGGGCTGGCAACCGTGGCGCCGGCCAGCACTAAGTCTGTGCCCAGCGTGACCGTGCCGCCCGCGTCGGTGAAACTGAACTGTTGTGCCGGCGCCGCGTAAGACGCCACAATCATAAACGCCAAAACTCTGAGATTGGTACCCATTCTTCTCCCTCGTTACCTGAAGATGTGAGAACAGAGACGCCACCCACCCCGAGCGCCTGTCCTCTGGTGCAGATTTCTGCCATTATGGCATCGCGATTTTTCCCGCGTCAAGCGTTTTGTGGATGGAACGGTACGGTACTGCCCCTGGACATGGGCGTACAATCGAAATCATGTACACGCTTCGTTGCTTGATCGCCGCGGCCCTGACGACGGCCGCTCTACAGGCCGCCGACGCACCCTCCGCATCCGGCGTCGATCTCAAGGCCATGGATACCACGGTGAATCCATGCCAGAACTTCTATCAGTACGCCTGCGGCGCATGGCGGAAAAACAATCCGATTCCGGCAGATCAATCACGCTGGGCGCGCTTCAATGAACTGGCCGAGCGCAACCTGGCAATCGAGCGCGGCATTCTGGAGAAGGCGGGGGACTCGCAGATCGGCGATTTCTATGCCGCCTGCATGGACGAGCCGGCCATCGAGCGCAAGGGCATTCAGCCTATCGAGCCGCTGCTGAAGCAAATCGACGCGCTAGCTTCCAAGCGGGAATTGGCGGGCGAGATGGTCCTGCTGCACAAGGCTGGGGTGCGCGCACTTTTCAGTTTCCGCGTGAGCCCAGACGATAAGAAATCGGACCAGGAGATCGCGCACGTGGATCAAGGCGGGTTAGGCCTGCCGGACCGGGACTATTATCTGAAGACGGATGCCCGCTCGGTGGAGCTGCGCAAGCAGTACGAAGAGCACATTCACGCCCTGTTCACACTGCTGGGGAAGGCGCAAGGCGCCGGCGGCGATCCCGCGGCCGAAACCCGCGCCGTGATGGATTTCGAAACGGCGCTGGCGAAAGCGTCCATGGATCGCGTGGCGCGGCGGGATCCGGCGAACACCTATCACAAGATGACCGTGGACGACCTGGCGCTGCTCACGCCCGAGTTCGAATGGAAGCATTACCTGTCCACGATCGGCATTCCGCCGGTGGAATCGCTGGACGTGGTGGCGCCGGATTTCGTGAAGGCGCTGGATGCAACCATCGCCAACACCAGCCTGGCGGACCTCAAGACATATTTGCGGTGGCACGTAATCGCAGCGCACGGCGATATGCTGCCGCGCGCGTTTGACGAAGAGGACTTCCGCTTTAACGAGCATATTCTGCGCGGCACCAAAGAGATGCCGCCGCGCTGGAAGCGTTGCGTGCGGGCCACCGATCGCGCGTTGGGAGAGGCGCTGGGCCAGGAGTTCGTGAAGGCGGCGTTCAACGGCGCCAGCAAGGAGAAAGCCTTGCAACTGGTGGGCGAGATCGAGATGGAGATGCGCAAGGACATCGACAATGCCGTCTGGATGACGCCCGCCACCAAGCAACAGGCGTTCGAAAAGCTGCGCGCGGTGGCCAACAAGATCGGCTACCCGGAGAAATGGCGGGACTACAGCAGCGTGAAGGTCGCCCGCGACGACTACTTCGGCGACGTGCTGCGTGCATACGACTTCGAGTTGCGGCGCAACTTCGGCAAGATCGGCAAGCCGGTGGACAAGTCGGAGTGGGGCATGACCCCGCCCACAGTGAACGCCTACTATTCGCCGAACATGAACAACATCAATTTTCCGGCGGGCATTCTGCAGCCACCTTTTTACAATCCGCGGGCCGGCGATGCGGTGAACTATGGCGGTATTGGCGCGGTGATCGGACACGAGTTGACGCACGGGTTCGACGATGAGGGGCGCAAGTACGATGGCGCGGGCAATTTGCGCGACTGGTGGACGGCGGAGGATGGCAAGGCGTTCGAGGCGCGCGCCGAGTGCATTGTGAAAGAATACAATGGCTTCAGCCCGGCGCCGGATGCGCATGTAAACGGGAAGCTGACGCTGGGCGAAAACGCCGCGGATAACGGGGGCATCCGCCTGGCATATACGGCGCTGATGGACAGCCTGGCGAATCATATGCCGGGGAAGACAGACGGCTTCACTCCGCAGCAGCAGTTCTTCCTGGGCTACGCGCAAATCTGGTGCGAGAATACGACGGAGCAGTCGGCGCGCATGCAAGCGGCTACCAACCCGCATTCGCCCGGCGAGTTTCGCGCCAACGGGGTGCTGCAGAACCTGCCGGAATTTCAGGAGGCCTTCTCATGCAAAGTGGGCGATCCGATGGTGTCGGCCGATCCGTGCCGCGTCTGGTAGGGTTACTGCCGCCGGCTTTCAGCCGGCGAGCCGCCTTAAAGGCGGCTGCGGGCAAGATTGCCCGCCAATGGTAGTGTCCGCGGCATTGATCCTAGCCGCCGGTTGGTGCGCCCTTGCGCAAACACCGCCGCCGTTTCAAATCCGCGTGGAGACCAACGTGGTGATGGTGCGGGTGGTGGTGCGCGATGCGAAGGGCCGCCCAGTGGCTGGCCTCCGCAAAGAGAACTTCCGGGTGTCCGACAGCGGCAAGCCGCAACAGATCACGGGGTTCGCGGTGGAAACCGGCAATGCGGGAGCGTCCGCGGCTGTGGCGGCTCCAGCGGCCCCGAACCCGCCGCCTGGAACCGCGACTGCCCCTGCCACGCCCGTCCCGCAGCGCTTTGTGGCGCTATATTTCGACGATCTGCACATGGAAGCCGGCGCCGTCGGGCAGACCCGTGACGCAGCATGGCGGTACATCTCGACGAAGCTGCGGCCCGACGACCGCGTGGCCCTATTCACTTCGTCCAACACGTCCAAGCGGGGCATCGTTGACTTCACCGACGACCGCGTGAAACTGCACGACGCGTTGTTCCGGCTGGCGCCGCATTCCCGCACGAATCCCCAGACAAACCAGTGTCCGTCCATCGGCGAATACCAGGCTTACCTGATCGCGGTGCGGCAGCAGAGCGACGCTCTGGAGATTGCGGTTGAGGAAGGTTACTCCTGCCATTGCAAAGGCATCAACGAGACGGGTGAATGCCGCAACAGCGAGAGGGTTCAGGCGCAGGGGTCGGCCGATCAGATCTGGGGGTTGGCGGACAGGCAGTCGCAGGACGCATTGGATGTCATGGATGGGGTGGTTAACCTTCTGGCGGCGCGGCCTGGACAACGCACCCTGGTGTTGGTTTCGTCCGGCTTCCTCACTGCCACGCGCGAGAAATCGATTGACGCGCTGATCGACCGGGCGCTGCGCCGGAACGTTGTGGTGAATGCGATTGACGCCGCGGGATTGTTCACCAAAACGTACCACAACCCGATCCTCATGGCGCGCCCGGATCTGGATAGGGAAAAGTTCAGAGTGGAAAACGAGGCGGTGAGCGTGCAGCGGGATGTGCTGGCGGCACTGGCCCAAGGGACGGGAGGCACGTTCTTCCACAACAGCAACGATTTCGACGACGGCCTGCGGCAGACCGCCCAAGCCCCCGAGGTTTACTACGTGCTCAGCTTCTCGCCGCAGGACGTGAAGCTGGACGGAAGGTTCCACCCGCTGAAGGTCACTCTCAACACCGGCGATGGCTGGGATATCAAGGCGCGGCGCGGGTATTATGCCGATACCACGCTGGCCGAGAAGAATCCCACAAAGACCGAACTGGAAAGCATGGTCTACTCGCAGGACGAACGGCAGGACCTGCCGGCCACGGTTACGGCGCAAGTGGAACAACCGGGCGGCGGGGCGCCCGCCCTTACCGTGAAGATTCACGTGGATATCGGTGCGGTCGAGTTCCGCAAGGAAGCCGACCGCAGCGTCGACACTCTAACCTTCGACACAGCGGTGTTCGATCGCGATGGAAAGTACGTTGCGGGAAAAGAATCGTCGCTGGATTTCCGGCTGACGGACGCCAAGCTGGAAGAACTGGCGAAGTCCGGCATCAATGCGCAAACCAGCTTTCGCGTGGCGCCGGGCACGTACAGGGTTCGCGAGGTGGTGCGGGACACCGGGTCGAAGAAGACGTCGGCGCTGAACTGCAACGTCGAGGTGACCGCGTCGGCGCCGATCCAAACGGCTGTTTCGACGGAGCCCGCCGCGCCCAAGAAGGAGACCGAGAATCAACCCTTGCTTCGCACCGAAATAGCGCCGGTTGGGCCCGCGCCGGGCGATTTGCCGCGCGAAACAGTGTTGCTGGCGGCCTTCAAGCGCAAGATCCGGCAGGTCCTGACGCAGATTCCCAATTACACTTGTCTCGAAACCGTCCAACGCTCAGTCCAGAGGCCGCGCGCGAATGCTCTCAGCCCCATCGACATCGTGCTTCTGGAGGTTTCCACGGTGGGGGACAAGGAGTTGCTGGCCTGGCCGGGCGCGCGCCGGTTCGAGGAGGGAAACGTGTCCTCGTTTGCGAGCGGCGGGATGATCGGCAGCGGCGTTTTTGCGTCGCACGCCCGTAACGTTTTCCTGGTCGAGACCACCACGATGCAGTATCACGGGGACGAAGAAGTATCGGGACGTATGCTGGCGCGCTTCGACTTTCGTGTGCCGGAGTCCTGGAGCGGCTACCAGATCCAGGCCAATGGCGCCTCGGCCAAGGTCGGCACAACCGGCTCGTTTTGGATAGACCCCGCTTCGCTCGAACTGGTTCGCATGGAAGTGCGGGCCGACGATATACCAGCCGCGATCGGAATCGAACGGACTGAAACGGACATCGACTACGCACCGGTGCGCATTGGCGATTCCGATATCCTGCTCCCTCAGGCCGCCAAAATACTCGTGGCGCTGCCCACCGGAGAGGTGCGCCGGAACGATATCCAGTTCTCGCACTGCCATGAATACCTTACCGAGTCGACGATCCGCTTCGACATGCCGGACACCGCCCCAGCGCCGCCGGCGCAGCAACGGCAGACGGTCGACTTGCCCGCGGGCCTTACTGTATCCATCGAGCTGGATACCGCCGTCGATTGCGCCACGGCGCATATCGGAGATCTCCTGCGCGGCCATGTTACGAGCGACGTACGCCGCAAAGGCAAAACGATCATCCCCAAAGGCGCTATCGCTACCGGCCGTGTCCGGGGACTTGTGCGGTCGCGCGCGCCTGGGCCTGCCGTCGACCTGACCATCGAGATTGCGGAGCTGGAGTGGGAAAACTCGAGGGCGCAATTCTATGGCGAACTGCTGCCGCCGGCGTCCGCGCGGGACCGTGAGAATGCGTCGCTCAGTCTCCCCAGTATCAATGGCGGAGTGCCCGACCTGGTTACATCTGCTGGCAACGTCACGGAGACGGTTCACGCGCCGCAGATTCCCGGCACCGGCGTTCTACACCTGACGGGGAAGCAGTTACGCATCGCTGCCGGCTTTCGGATGGATTGGCGGACGTGGGAACCGAACCAGCGGGTGAAAAAGCCAAAGTAGACCGCTCTCCGCGGTTACTTCGCCTGGATCTCTTCGATGTACTTCATCAGATTATGAATGCGGACGCCGCCCATATCGGGGTTCGGACCCATGTGGTGGAATAGGCTGCCCCAGATCGGCATATCCTTCGACCCATGCGCGACCGGCCCCTCGGCCTCACCATTAATGACCTGCTGCACGTGGAGTTCGGGGAATTTGCCGCCGTTCTTCCTGGAGATTTGGGTTAAATCCGAGAGGGGCGCCTTGAGCGCGGCGGCGGCGGGGCCATCGCCTTTACCGGTGGTCCCATGGCAGACGGCGCAATACTCCCGGTAGAGATCCTTGCCCGCTAAGGACTGGGTCGCGTGGACCGGCACCTTTTTTACGGCGGGGGGCGCCTCCTGCGGCTGGGCCGCCCCGATGCCGAGGCCGATCGGCAGCAAGCCAAGAATCACGCTCGCGGATGCGATTAAGGATTTCATGCCCATATGATATGTCAAATGTCACCACAGCGGAAGCGGGCTACCGAGCCGCGCACGTCAGTGAGCGGTCTAGCGGTCTACCGGTCCCGCGGCAAGTCGCGCCGCGCCACTCGCGAAATCGCGTGCACCAGCTTCCGGTAAGGCAGGTTGTCGAAGGACTCGATGGGCAGCCATTCGCCGTCCCGCCAGCTCGAATAATACCAGCGCGCCAACAAGGCCAGGTACTCCTGGCGTTCGCGCATGGTGAGTTGGCGCACGGGCATCGCACCGAAGACATCCCGCAACTTGCCGTCGAGCGAGACCGGCTTGCCTTCCTGGACCTCGAAGCTGAGACGCTGCGGAGTCTGCCACTGCCCCTCCCGCACGATCCAAAGCTCCACAGCGTTGGGCGCCGCGGAAGATGTGATCGCCACGCCATGCAGCCGGCCGATATCGTGCGCCAGTTCGTCCCGCAGCTTCAGGACCTCCTGGACCTTCTCGAAACGCTTGTGCTGCCGGGCGGCTTCTTCGAACATCATCTCTTCGCTGTAGCGGTCGCGCGCGCGCCCGATGATGTCGAGCAGCGAGTGGCCGCCGGTCTTAAGGAACTCCGCCACGCGGCCGGTTTCGTGCAGATACTCGTCCGGCCCCACCACCTGCTGGCACGGACGCAAGCACATGCCCATCTCGCCGTAGATGCAGCCGGGGTGCTCGGGCGAAGGCGTCAGATCCTCCTGGCAGCGCCGCAGTTGAAACAGGTCCAGGAACTGCGACTCGAACTTCTCGGCCGAGGCGCGGCTGCGGAAGGGACCGCAATAGAGCGCGGGCGCGCGCCCGAGATGGGTGGTGAGCTGGCTGCGCGGAAACTCGTTGGCGATCACCAGCTTGATGTAAGTGGGCATGCGCAGCTTCAGCAGATCGAGGTAGGTCTTGGGGAAATACCGGCGCGCCAACTCGTACATCAGGACGGCGGATTCAAAGGCCGAGCCGGTGAGCTGGTACTCGATGCGCCGCACCGTGTGACGGAGGTTTAGCAGGCGCGACGGCCGCTCGCGCTCTTTGAGCAGGCGCACCAGGCGGCGCCGCAGGAGCGTGGTCTTGGCGAGATAGGGATCGCCTGTGCGCGGCCAAAGCAGGAAGACGGCGGGACTGTTGGGAACCTGTGCAATGGCTTCGTCGAGGCCGGAAAGATCCTCGGAAACCTCGATCGGCGTCATCACTGGAACCATTGTCGCGCAGAGTGGCTGCGCGAGAGCAGCGGTACCGTCGGCCGGCGATTTTACAACCGGGTGCTTGCCATGCCGCGCGAATAGAGGTCCGATAGTTGTTATGGGCGAGTTTACAGCGTTTCTCATTCCGAGCTTGCGGCGCCAAGCCTTGGCAGCCGCGATGATCTTCGCCGGCGCTGCTATGGCCGCCGGCCAAACGGAAAACGTCCTGCACGTTTTCCAGGCCGGTAACGACGGATATTTTCCAGAGACTTACCCCGTGGTCCTGGACAGCGCTGGCAATCTTTATGGCACGACAACGTATGGCGGCGGGGGGAACTGCACGTTCGACGTCTACACCGGCTGCGGCATGATCTACGAATTGACACCGAGCCCATCCGGCGGCGCCTGGACTGAAAACATAATCTGGCAATTCCAAGGCGGCGTCGACGGCGGCATCCCCGGAGGGCTGATGGTGCGGGACGGCAAGGTGTATGGCGAGGCGGGCATAGGTGGCGGCGGCGCCTGCGCGACTGGCTGCGGCTACATCTTTGGGCTGACGCCGCCAGCCACGGCGGGCGGTTCGTGGACGAAGACGTCACTCTACGAGTTCCCCACCCTCGACGCGCAATGCGGCCTTACCGCCTTCGATTCCGCGGGCCGTTACTACGGCGTGGCCGGTTCCCCTAACGGGAACGGCAGCGTCTGCGAAATGACACCACCGCGAACCGAGGGCGGCTCATGGACCGAACGCATTCTCTACGTCTTCAAGGGCGTAGCTCCCGGGCAAAGCTTCGGCGACGGCTCCGGCCCCTTGGGCGTGACCCTCGACTCCCAGGGGAATCTTTGGGGCGCTACCATAAATGGCGGATACTGCCAGCGCTTTGAGGGTGGAAGTTGTTTCGGCGCCATTTTTCGTCTCGCACCGCCTTCGACGCCGGCTGGCGATTGGACCGAAAACGTGGTCTACCGGTTCAGCAACGACGATCAGAACCCCACCTCCGGAGTGGTTCTGGACAAGACGGGCGCGCTATATGGCATCACCTATGTCGAGGCCTATAAGTTCTCCGGCGGCGCTCTTACGGTTATTGGCAGCTTCTCGGACCTTCCCCCCAACGGCTACGCTCCAACCGGCGGGGTGATTCTGGACCGCGCTGGAAATGTGTACGGCACGACTGGCGCGGGTGGTCAGTTCGGCAAGGGAACAGTCTACGAACTGACGGCGCCCACTTACACACAAACGACTCTGCACAGTTTTGCCAGCGGCGCAGACGGTTGGAATCCCGAAGGACCCTTGACGTTCGGCCCGCATGGCGGGCTTTTCGGCACTACCCAGATCGGCGGCAATGCGGGCTGCACCCAGTTTGAATCGGGCGGCACCGGTTGCGGGACGGTGTTCGAGATCGTTCGTTAGCGGGACCGCCGCAGGCCGGGGGCTCGGCCACGCATAGGCGTTAAAATAAGGCGTTCCACAGCCGACACGGGCCGCGTACGATCCGCCCTGTCCATGTCTAGGTTCCGAACTTCCCAGAACGGGACTTAACTGGCCAATCTTCGCCTATTTTTGAGGGGGGCTGAGTTTCGTGGTGTCGGCGAGTATTTTGACGAGACGGCGGGCGACGCGAGCGAGAAGGCGGCGTGGGGAGTCGTCGGCGAGGCT
>Ga0224558_1001842_pt1 | contig 20944 bp, 16 predicted proteins | sample 714S32024metaG_FD_180682 | JGI IMG/M metagenome (GOLD analysis project Ga0224558, IMG submission 180682) | Peat soil microbial communities from Stordalen Mire, Sweden - 717 S3 20-24 | ecosystem: Environmental > Terrestrial > Soil > Wetlands > Peat | place: Sweden: Norrbotten County, Stordalen...
ACGAAGCTGCCGTCCACGCCGAGAACGGGCTCGCTCGGATCGGGGCCGACGCCGAACTCGCCTTCGCCTTCCTCGGTCACTGCGGTCTCAAGCTGTGACGAGAATGTCACTGTATTATGCGAACCTCATTAAGACCAGCGGGAGGCCACGTCGTTCTGAGGCACTTCAGACACGGGCACGTGGATCAACCTGGCGGGTAGTTCCTGGGCGCCGGCACGGCTCGATCGCCGGCGCACGTTCCACGAGACGTTCCTTCGCCTGTCAGCGCTCGATCCCGTAGTGGATCTCTGCACCCATGGAGCCTGGCAATCGGCAACCAGTGGCTTGTGTCATCCCGAAAGGTTGATATATGTGGATAGCGGATGATGGCCACGCTCGAGTCGATGGACAGTCGGTCACTGTCGAGGTCCGCCCACCGCAGCGCGGCCAGTTCTGACCGACGAGCACCGGTGATGGCGGCCAAGCGGAGGGCGATTGGTGCGGCCGGCTCGACCTGGAGGGAGTCGGCCAGCTCCTCGGCTGCGCCCAGGACCCTCCGGACCTCGTCCTCGCCGAGTGCCCCCGGGGACCGTTCTCGGATGGTGGCCACTGGGCCAGACCGGCCGAGTAGGGGTAAAAGGCCGACAATTCTCTCCTACCCTCCGGCCGGCGGAGCCAGAAACCCTATCCCAGCAGCTTCTTCGCGATCACTATCCGCTGGATCTGGTTGGTTCCGTCGTAGATCTGGGTGCTCGGTTCCGGGGGCCTTCTTCGTCGGGTCATGGACCGGTCCGTTGCACATCCTGGTCAACAACGCAGGGATCATGGCCATACCCGGGTTCGGGTGCACGCCACAAGGACATGAGTCGCAATTCGCCACGTACTTCCTCGGTCACTTCGCCTTGACCACCGGGCTGCACCCATCGCTCGCCGGGGCCGCTGGCGCCCGGGTCGTTTCGGTCAGCTCCAACGGGCACCTGTTCTCGCAGGTGATCTTCGACGACTTCGACTACCTGGTCCGTCCCTACGACCCGTGGTCTGCCAACGGGCAGTCGAAGACCGCGTGCATCCTGCAGGCGGTGGAGGCCACGCGCCGGTGGTCGGCCGACGGGATCTTCGCCAACGCGCGGCATCCAGGCGCGATCGCGACCAACCGGCAGAGGTTCACGGCGGGCTGCAGACTCCCATCGACATGTGCAAGACCGTTGCCAAGGGCACTGCCACGTCCGTGTTGCTGGCAGCATCACCACTGCTGGCGAGCGTTGGTGCCCGTTACTTCGAAGACTTGAACGAGGCCCGGGTCCTGCGAAAGGACGAGCAGCCCGTGACGTTCGGAGGCGGCGGCGCCCCGCGGACACTCGACCGCGGCACTGCCATGGGGCTGTGGGCCATCGCCAGCGAACTGACCGGATGATGACGAGCTGCATGCAACGCCCGCGCCGGCCGGGTCATGCATACCGGTTGGCGACGGATCCACGGCAACGGCTCAGGCGGGTGTGCCGTCGCCTTGGTCGGCACACCGTCGGCGAGCGCATGCGGTGGCTTCTCTCCTGGCCGTCAAGAGCCCGGTCCGTGGCGTGCGTCGAAGCCGAGGAGTTCGTGCCTCACACGAAGCGGGCCAGCGTTCACACTCCGGAGTGGGTGTCGACGATGAGCACGGAGCAATGGGCTCCATGGGCAATGGAATTGGGGACGCTTCCCAGCACCCGCTTCACTCCACTCATCCCCTTGTTCCCGACGACGATGAGATCGGCACCTTCCTGTTCGGCGACCCGAATGACCACGTCAGCCGGAGAGCCGACACCCGGATGAACGACCGACGCCAGTCCGCGCTCACTTGCGATCAACGACGACTGCCGGAGCAGAGCATCCGCCGGATTCACGTTTGCCGTGTATCGAAACTCGGCAGGTAGGTCTGAGGCTCGAACGGACTTCGGATCGTAGGCGGTCACAATGTGCAGCGTTCCGCCGGTCAGCCTGGCGAGATCAGCGGCGACCGTGACCGCTTGGCGGGCCGTCGCCGAGTCGTCTGCTCCCACTACGATGTTCTGGAACATGCTCTCCTTCCCCCTGCACTACGGGGATGCCAACCGGCTCGGCGACATGTCGGTGGCGGACGACACCACGACACCACGACAACGACCACGGCCGCTCGACCTCTCAGTGGAACCTTGGGTCGCCGGGGGGGACCACGACCTTCTCGACCACATTGCCGACCAGCAAGGGCTGCTCGCTGATCGACTGCACACACGGAGCGACGGCGGCCTGGCCGGGTCCGGGGGATCCGCAGGTGGGCAGGAGTCCGGTGGTCACCGAGTGGCCGAACAGGTCATTGAAGGGCGTCACCGACTGGTAGCAGACAGCGAAGGGAACCCACCACTGACCCGCAGCGCTGCTGTTGGCGAAAGTGATCGTGAACAGGATGTTGGCGCCGAGTCCTGAGTCGGTGACGGAGGTGACCTCGGGCGCATGCCGGAACGGATCGCCGCAGGTGAAGTCGCCCTCATACGGGTCGATGCTGGCGAGAATGGTCCCCGTAGTCGACGCCGAGCTGAACTGAACGGACTGCGTCGAAGTCGTGACCGATCCAGCGCACCCGGATCCGGTGCAGGTGACTACGGCATCAGCCACCGTCACCGAGTCGGCGGTGGCGGCGGTCGCACCGCCCGCGTCTCTCACGGTCACTCCGACGGTAAAGGTACCGTTGCCCGAGTAGGTGTGGGAACCGGAGACATCGAACACGGTCCCCGTTCCACCCGGCTGTTGAACCGTTCCGCTGCTCGTAAAGCCGTCTCCCCAGTCAATCGACACCTGCGAATCGCCGAGGGGTGCCTGGGGATTGCCGTCGGTAAAGGTGGCAACCGGCACGGTGAAGGGGACGCTGGTCGTCTGGTCGACAATGGCCTCGGATGTGACCGTGATGGGAGCGTCGGCGATCACTGCGCTGCCCGAGCCGGTGGCGGTGTTCACCGCCGGAAGCTGCGTGTCGGTGACCGTGACGCCCGGGGCGTACGTGCCCTCCTCGGCGTAGTCGTGTGATGCCGTCACCACGTACGGGGCCCCGCTACCTGTCTGACTGACCGTTCCGACACCCGTCGACCCATCACCCCAATTGATCGCGGCGGAGAATTCCGAGGCCGGAGCGGTCGACGGCCCGTCGGCGAAAGTGGCGACGTCTCCAGTGATGGCAAGGCCCTCGACGCCGGTGAGGGGTGGGACCGTGAGGGTGATGTCGGGGAGCAGTGTGGCCGAGGACACTTTGAACGGCCGCTGCTCGAGGCTGAAGTAGCCCGTGGCGCCAGGTGCGAGGTTCCCGGTGAAGTTCACCGAGCCCCTCTTGAACTGGCCGGCGGTGACGGCGAATGACGTTTCCGGTCCCTCGTAGCCCGTCGGTCCGTACTCGGTCGGTGACGTGCAGGCACCCGGTGTCCCGCAGAGGCCGTCTCCGTCGAACCCGAAGATGTCCTTGCCCGAGAGTGCGACACTGGAGACGAGGGCGTTCGAGTTGTTGACGATGCCTACCAGTGTGTCCTCTTGGTTGTCGATCGCCGGCTGGGAGTGGTCGGTCGCCACCTTTGCCTTCCCCCCGGCGCTGATGGTGATGAGCTCCTGGCAACCGGTGTCGTGACCGACCGCCGGGCACTGGGGGAACAGGGGGGCGGAGAGCGGAATGGCGCCGGCAGCGCCGTGAAGGGTGATGCCCATGATGGCGCCCACTCCGAGAACCACACTGACGATCGCCTTGCTGAGGCCCTTGGAATCTCGCAATGCCTATTCCCCCGCCACCTTCACCGGTAGTTGCCAGCATGTGACATCGATGTGACACACATGCGACACGAACCCAGCCCACCCACCCCGGAGCTTCACCGCGAGCCACCTGCTCTCCGGCGAACGGGAACCCGTCCCGTCAAGCGAGTCAACGCCTCGCCGAGGCGAGTGCCGAGAGTGCCGGCCTCGTCACGTCGCGCGAGATCAGCCACGCGACACCATATGTTGCCCTGACATCCGTGGGTGCGTCCCCTGCAACAGGTCTGGAGTCCAGACGACCTTGAGTTTGGCCAGCGTGGCCGCCGCGGAGTGGCGCCATTCATTACGGCGTTGTTCGTCCGACCCGGTTTCGATCTCAGCCAAGAGGCGAAGTGTCAGTGCTTCTTCGTACTCCGCCCCCCGCATGCGGGCGGCTCGAACACTCTGATCCAGGGCCTCCTCGGCAGGACCGGTCTCACCGCAGCTGGCCAACGCTCCGCCCCGCACCCGCTGAATCAGCGGGATCTGAGGGGCGATGCCCCCGAGGCCCTGTGCCAGGTGAAGGGCCTTGTCGGCCAGCACGAGGGCGGCAGCCGGGTCGCCGCTGAGCAGAAGGCACTCGGCCATCCGTGCCTGCACCTCCAGGGCGTCTCCGTGGCTCCCGATGTCCTGGAACTCCTCCACCGACTCCTGGAACAGCTCCAAGGCATCGTCATAGCGGCCCTGACCGGACGCGACACGTGCGAGTTTGCCCTTCGCATCTGCAGCTCCGGACCGGTAGCCCGCGGCACGCCATGTCCGAGAGACAATGGCGAACGCGTGCTCGGCCTCGTGCAGGTGGCCTTGGTCGAGCGCGATCTCGCCGATGTTGAACACATAGAACGCGTCCATCACGGCGTTTCCTGTCCTACGAACTGTGGACTGAGCACGCTGGTACAGTTCGACCGCCCTGTCCCAGTCGCCTTTGAAGTAGGCGAAGCCACCGAGCATGTTGAGCACCCCGGCCTGACCGGGGAGATCTTCGAGCTGCTCGAAGAGAGCAAGCGCCCGTTCCCAACTGACCGGTCGCTCCAACTGGCCGAGGTCCATCTTCGCCCAGTCGATGACCCGGAGCGCATCGGCCAGCACCTCGTGGTCCCCGGTCGCCTCGGCCTGCTGGACGGCAAGTGTGCACCACTTGATGGCGCGCCGGTGGTGTCCTTGCTCCTGACAGAAGCGCCCGTACCAACCCGACAGCTCGGCCCGCTGGCGATCTGCATCATCGCCCACTGAATCCTCGAGGACGCGAAGCCCTCGGGTGATCCATCGCAGCGCGTTGGCGTACCGGTCCAGCCAGCCCTGGACACGCGCCAACTTCAGCATCAACCGGGCCTGTGCCACCGGATCGTCGGTGATCAAGCGCCGAGCCGCCCGGTAGGCCGCCGCCGCGCCGACGTACCCTCCCGTGCGATTCCTGGCGTCGCCGAGGGCCTCGTGGACACCGGAGAGCTCGTCTGGGCGCAGCTGCGGGAGCCGGCGAGCGGCGGCTACTGCCCGCTCGTAGTACTCAGCCGCCTCGATGTTGGCATAGACGGCCTTGGCCCGTTCGGCGGCTCTGAGTGAGTACGACCAGGCCTCCTCGAATCGCTGGGCGTGCAGATAGTGAAACGAGAGCAGCTCCGGCTGATCCTGGCCACGTCTCGCAGCCGTGCGAAGGATGGTGTCCCCGGCTCGGGAATGCAGTTCCCGCCGATGGCGGAAGGTCAACCCGTCGTAGGCGCAGTCACGGAGCAGGCCGTTACGGAAGGCCAGATTCCCCAGTTCGTCCCTGGCGATGAACTGCTCGAGGCGCCGCCACGCAGGGTCGTATTCGCCGGGAACATCGCCGATCACGTCGAGCAGCTCGGAGGTGAACGACCGGCCGAGCACCGACAGTCGGCGCAGCAAATGTCGATCGTCGCCCGTCAGGCGATCGATGCGGGCGGTGATCACGTCCTCGACCGTGTCCGGAAGGGCTCCGATCGCCTCTCCGTTCGCTGCGGCCGCGATCAGCTCCCGCAGGAAGAGGGGGTTGCCGCCGGAACGGTCCACGAGCACCCCGAGATCACGGGGCGGGAGCGGTGCTTCACGCGTGGCCGCCTCCGCGAGTTCCATCGCCTCCGAGTTCGTCAACGGCAGGAGCTCGATGCGCGTGGTGTGGGTGCTCGGCGCGACGAATCCCGACTCGACATCGCGGCGCGTCATGCACCAGAGCCATGAGGTTGCTCCGACTGACCCGGCCAGGTGCCCGAAAAGATCGGCGGATGCCTCATCCATGAAGTGAGCGTCCTCCACGGTGAAGAGGCCCGAATCCGGAAGCAGGTGTGTCAGCAGCTCGATCACCGCCTGGGCCAGCTTGGGCCGGCGAAACTCCTCTTCGAGCTCGCGCGTCTCGCGCGTCTCCGGCACCTGGACGTCAATGGCCATTCCGATCAGTGGTGCCCAGGGCAACAGCTCAGGTGCCCGTCCTTCCAGCTCGGCGATCAGGCGTGCCGACATGGCTCCGTCTCTCCCTTCCACCGGGAGTTCGAGCAGCTCGCGGAGCAGTCGGCGCACGGCGTGGTACGGCGTGGAGGAGTCGTATCGCTCGCACACGGCCGTCAACTGCATCCGGTCAGAAGCGATCTGACGGAGCCGGTTGGCGAGACGCGACTTTCCGACGCCGGTCTCGCCGATGATCTCCACCAGTGCGCCGTCACCCCCAGCGGCGGCATCGGCCACGCTCTCGAGGGTTCGCACCTCCGCCAGGCGACCGACGAACGGAAGGTCTTCGATCGTTCCGATGGCCTGGGTTCTCGTCTTGGCGCCCAGGCTCAGGGCACGCACCGGCTTCGCCTTCCCCTTCACGAAGAACGGTTCCATGTCGACCCCCTCGAACCCTGAATGGGAGCGGGTCAAGAGTGTCGGCGTCGTCACGATCTCGCCCGGAACCGCTTTGGCCATAAGGCGGGCGGCCAGGTTGACGGCGTCGCCCATGACGGTGAACGTCCGCCGGTAGGGAGGCCCGACCTCCCCGACGAACACGGCCCCCTGGTTCACTCCGATCCGTATCGGCAGTGGGTTGCTTGCGTCCATGATCTCGCGCACGGCCAGGAGCATCCGGTGCTCGTCATCACCTGAGGTCGATGGTGCGCCTGCGGTCAAGATGATCTTGCCGCCATCGCGGTCGGCATCGGTGGCGAGGAACGTCACACCCTGGCGGTCAGCCGCTCGCTGGACGTTGGACACGAGTGCCTCGAGCCGGTGCGCCGTCTCCGCAGCCCCGGCCTCTTCGATGATCCGGTCGGTCCCGTCGAAGTGGATGAACGCCACGGTGACCCGGCGGTGCTCTGATTCGCGGCGGGAGCTGGTGAGTGTCTCGCGGAGGCCGACGGGGATGCCGAGGGTCAGGTCCAGCTCCTCATCGACCAGTTCGAACGGCACGAAGGCATCCTCCGGTACGGACGGGGCGCGCCGGAGGAGATGGCCAGGGCCCTTTTCGGCGCCGACCAGCCCGGGTCTGAGGCCACGGGCGGTGTCACTGCTGATGACGATCTCCCCGGCGTCCGCAGTCGCCTCCATTGACACCACTGCGCTGGCCGCGGGTCCGGTCACGATGAACTCGCGATGCGAGGCGCCGACCAGAAAGAAGTGGAACAGGCCGCTGTGGACTCCCACGGACATCCGGAGTGACACCTTCTGGCCGAGTACCGTGAGCCGACCCACGACCCGCAGGGCGCGGCGCATCTCGACGGCGGAGTGGCAGGCCCTCGCTTCGTGCGACGCACCGGAGTAGTAGAGGAGCATCGCATCGCCGCCGAACTTCAGCAGACGGCCACCGTTGGCCACGGCGATATCGAGGAGGGCGACGAAACAGGCGCCGATCGTGGAGGTCAGCTCCTCCGCACCCACCTTGCCGTGACGGGCCAAACCCTCGGAGAGCTTGGTGAATCCCGAGATGTCGACGAATGCGATGGTGCCCTGAAGTTCCTTGTAGCGGGCTTCGGGCGTGGACTTGATCCATTCGATGGCGAGACGAGGGAAATACGGCGCGAGAGGGTTTCCTGCGCCGCCGGCATCTGGGCGCACCTCCATGGATCCGTCGGCCGTCAACGCCCACCCTCGGCTTCGGTGTTCTCGCTCACCCGGTCACCGCGTTTCGTATTCTGAACCCAACCGTAGTTGACTCACTCGACGCGCGGCGCCCGTAGGGGGCCCTACGTGCTACTGGCTCGTCTCGACGATAAGCAAGTCGCAAGGTACTCGGCGGGTCACCTTCTGGGCGATCGGCCCGAGCAGAAAGCGTGCGGTCGACTGCATCCCCTTCGACCCGACGACAAGGAGATCTGAATCTTCGTCCACGGTCACCTTGATCAGGGCGTCGGCCGGGCTGCCGGCGGCGGCCTTGTGCCAGACATCCGTCACGCCGGCGGCACGAGCTCTCTCGCCGGCCTCTTTGGCGCAGGTCTCCGCCTCCGCGTGGCCCTCGGCCACCCAGGACGAGTCGATCGGGATGCCGGCTGCAGCCGCCCCGGCCGGAGCCCGGGTGGCATATGCGGACACCACGATCAGCTCCGCACCGACGGCCTTGGCCAGCGCGGTGGCCTTGAGGACCGCTCGCTCGGCCGTCTCCGATCCGTCGGTGCCGACCACGATCTTCGTGGCGACCCCGCTACCCCCTTCAGCCTGATCGACCATTGCCCACCCTCTGTCACGCGGCGCCCTGTTCCCGGCTGTACAGCCGAGTGCATTATTGTCCTCGAGCCGGTGGGATGCGAGCACCCGGACATGGGCGACTCCCCCAGGGGACCGATTGGCCCCACCACGGACGGCGTACCGAGCGGGCATTCTCGGCCGATCGGACTTTCGTACCAGGTTCGGCTCGGCGTTCTCACGGATCTCCACGAGCGTGAGGCGGCGGCTTTTGTTCACCCCCCCGCCCAGGTGCCGAGCATCATCGAGACGCACCAATCGGCGTCCCAGCACTGATCGACCTACTCCGGGGAGTCGGCGCCGTGATCCTTAGACAGTTCGCGCAACCGCTCCCGATCCAATGCCGAATGGGGCACTGCCGCAATCCGGACCGGGGTGACCGCAACCAGTGTCGAATGCCGCTTTCCGTCCTCGAGTCCGGAACGCTCGCCCAGCACGGCACCGGGACCGTACTCGGCGAGGCGCTCTCCGCCCTGCTCGACCCGAACGACCCCATCGAGGACCAAGAAGACATCGCTTCCCTCGTCGCCCTCGGTCACCAGTGTTTCGCCGGCTGCGAGCGTACGGAACTTGGGTTTGGAGGGTGAGTTCATCAGCTCCACCGACAGAGAGCGCTCGAGAGCCGTCTCGATCGCGGTGATGAGGGCAGATGAGTCCTGGTCGCCCCATGGGGTGTGCTTTCCGAACGACTTCCGATACCAGTCCCGAAAGTCGGTGAGCCCCGACTTGGCTGCAAGGCGCCACTCGTCGTCATAGATCCAGTGACGCGGGAATCTGCTCGCTCCTACCACCTCGAATTCGGGGCTCTTGTCGGCGTGGAGTGTGAGGCGCAGCGTCGACCAGACCAGGGGCGCCTGCCACTGGATGAACGGACGGCGTCGCACCCGTCGTGGAGCCGGGAGCCCCGTCCGTCCGCCGGCAGTCTGGGTGAAACGGACCCACCCTTCGCCTACTTCCGGCTCCGCCCGAAGATCGGGAAGCGCCACCGGCTCGAACCGATGGCGGAGACCCGCAACGGCCACGGTCGTGGACGACATCAATCCCCCGCCCGAGTACCCGCAGTCGGCGACATTCCCGTGTTGGTCCACCTCCATCCATCCGGAGAGGACGTTGGCAAAGCGGAACCTGTCCGCTGCTCTCAGCGCCTCGATGTCTTCGATCACTTCGGGAAGCGGCTCGTCGTAGTGGGTGAACCCTGCGTCAAAAGCCACGCGCGTCGCGCCACGCACCGCCTCGGAGGGGATCCACGACAGGGAGGCCACCGAACCCTCAACTCTCACAGTGCTCAGCATAGGGCCGACCGATCTGCATTGCTAGGTAGCACTTCGCGTCGTCTTGGCGCCGTCGGAGACAAGGGCGGTGGTGGGCACGAGGAGAGTCGGTGTCGGTCCGTGGCCCGGATCGCGGGCTGCCTGCTTGCCGCCAACCGATGGTAGAACTTCCCCGGTGGATCCGTTCCCGAGACAGGCAACCCAGCCATGAGCTCGGTCGATGCGGTCGTGGTCGGTTCGGGCCCCAACGGCCTGGCCGCCGCCGTGACCCTGGCTGCCGCCGGCCTCTCGGTGACGGTGGTCGAGGGAGCCGGGACAGCCGGTGGGGGTTGCCGAACCGAGGCAGCCACTTCGACCGGATTCCGCCATGACATCTGTTCCGTGGTTCATCCTCTCGTACTGGCCTCGCCGTTCTTCCGTCAGTCGGCATTCGGCGGGCTGCGTGACAGGTTGTGCCAGCCCCCGGTGCCGTTCGCCCATCCGCTCGACGGAGGTACGGCCGCCACGGTGCATCGATCGCTGGACCACACCGCCGACTCGCTCGGACCCGACCAGGTGACCTATCGACACCTCATGGGACCGCTGGTCCGCCATGCCCGGGAGATCACCGACACCGTGCTGGCCCCTCTCCGATCGCTCCCCGACCACCCGGTCGCCTTGGCTCGATTCGGACTGCCTGGCCTCCTCCCCGTGAGCCAACTGATCCGCCGGTTCGAGTCCGAACCGGCCAAGGCGTTGCTCGCCGGGGTGGGCGCCCACTCGATGGCTCCGTTGACCGCACCGCTCACCGGCGCCTTCGGCCTGCTGCTCACCTTGTGCGCCCACGCGGAGGGTTGGCCCGTGGTCGAAGGGGGTAGTTCGGCGATCACGGATGCGCTGGTTGCCGAGTTGGATCGACTCGGCGGGACGGTCGTCACCGGGCAGTGGATCCGTTCACTGTCGGAGCTCCCGAGCTCCGCCGTCGTGCTCCTCGACACCTCTCCGAAGGGCCTGGTGGCCTTGGGCGGCGACGCCCTTCCGGCGCGGTACGCCCGATCGCTCCGGCGCTTCCGCTACGGCCCGGGTGTCTGCAAGGTGGACTGGGCACTGGCCGGTCCTGTCCCCTGGAGCGCAGAGTCCTGCCGTCACGCTGGGACGCTCCACCTGGGGGGCACGTGGACCGAGGTTGCGGCCAGTGAAGCTGACATCAATGCCGGACGACACCCGCGGCGCCCTTACTGCATCATCGTTCAGCCGGGGGTTGCCGACTCCAGCCGGGCGCCACTCGGGCACCAGACGCTTTGGGGCTACTGCCATGTTCCAACAGGGTCCACGGTGGACATGACCGCAGCGATCGAAGCGCAGATCGAACGGTTCGCTCCGGGGTTCTCCGACCTGGTCCTGGCCCGGTCCACGAGGACGGCGGCCGACGAAGAGCATCACAATCCCAACTACGTCGGAGGAGACATCGGCGGGGGTGCGGCCAGCCTCCGTCAGACCCTCTTCCGTCCGACAGTCCAGTGGAATCCCTATCGGACCCCGTTGAAGCGCCTCTACCTCTGTTCGGCATCCACTCCCCCGGGTGGAGGAGTCCATGGGATGTGCGGTGTCTACGCGGCGAAGACTGCACTCCACGATCACTTCGGCGGTCGACCACCTTTTCGGGGATGACGCCTTGCTTCCGACGTACAGAACGCCAGTTGCATGAGGGCGGCCCCGGGAGTTCGTAGGTGGTTCAGAACTGATCACGGCAACCCCCGGTCGTGGCCGATGTGGTGGCCAACGCCACCGACCGGTCTCAGCCGGGGGTGCTCCTCGCACGGCATGGCATCGACGGCGACGTGGTCTGGAGGGAAGTCGCCTACCGCGGCTCCTGGACACGGTCACGGTCCACTCCGAGTTCCCGCCGGGCCCCACCGGTGCCTGATTCGTTCGGGCTCCCCGCACGGTCCAGGTCCGTCACCGTGACGACCATCCTCGCCCGGTTCGGACAGGGATCGAGATCGTCGACGACCCGGACGCGGCCCGTGGGTCGGTAGCGGCCGCCGTGGACGACCTCCCGTGCCACGAAGGGTCCCTCCCCATGGGCCGACGAGTCGGGCGGCCGGCTCCCAGATCGACAGACGCTCGTGCCCGCACGGAAGATCCCGCTTCCGCCGGAGGGCCATGAGCGCCACAAGGGTGCCGGCAAGCACACCGTCAACCAGGGCTCCCAACACTGTCCCGCCGGGCAGCACGGCGATCAGCAGCAACAGGACTTGGAGGGTTCCGGTTCACTCGATCGGCGATAGCGCCGGGCCAGTGGTGGTTTCGACGAGGGCGCGGTTGGATCCCGTGTCGATGCAGACCCTGACGACCTGCTCGTAGACGGCATCCTCCCGACGGGTCCGAGGTTCGAGGGCGTAGACGGCACTGCCCAGGGCCTGATGGGAGTGTGCGGACAGGTAGTTGTCGACCACCCGGCAGTCGATCTGGTCGGTGAGCTGGCAGTCGATGAGGTCGCGGATGATGGAGTGGTCTTCCTCGGGGAACACCTGTACGAGCCGGTGTACCGAGAGGAGCGAGGCGCTCCCCTGGCCCAGGAGGTCCTCAACCAGGGCGAGCCGTCCACGGGTACGGGCGATCGTGGAGGCCGATCGGAGGGAGCGGATCACGTTCTCAAAGGAGCCCGTCGAACCAGGCATCCCCGCCCCGCGTCCGGCCAGGACGGTGGGGTTTCGTGGGCACGGAGCCATCACGGCGGGACTACGACCTCCTGGTCCGGGTCGGCCCATCGCCCGGCTACCGGTTCGGCAGCCCCACCGACTGCCCGGACCGGTTCGGTGGATGGACCAGGTACTTGAGCGGTCTCTATGGACACGTCGCAACGACCCGCCTAGCATTCTCCCCCAGGGACGTTTGTCTTGTCCGCCACACGGGCGGGAGGTTCGGCGATGCGCGACGACTTGCAGGTGTCAGGTGGACGGGCGGCCACCGCCAAGCAGCCTCCGCGTCGCATCACGCTGCGTATCCGGGTTTCGATCGGGCTCGCCGTACTCGTCGGCGCGACGCTTGCATCCGTGCCCATGGCAACAGATGCGTTTGCCTCAGGACCGACCATCACGGCACTCACGTTCGGGGGCAGCCCGAGCTCTCCGACGGTCACCGTGTGGGGATCGGGGTTCGGAACGTATGCCGACCTCGGCACGCCTCAGCCAGCCGGCGGAACCTACGACTGCGTGAGCCCGCCCTACAGCGGCTCGGACTACCAGAACAACATGTACTTCAACGAGAACTCCCAGGCGTGGGCGGCCGGCCAGGGATCCGGTGGCGGCGGGGACTGCATCGGTCTCATCATCTCCTCCTACTCGGACAGCCAGATCACCTTCACGTTCGGATCCGGCTACTCCTTGGGCGGTTACGGAGCGATGGGGAACGGAGACGGTTACTCGATCACCGTGATGGGGACGACGTTCAACGGCACCGTCGCCTATCCGGCGTCACCGCAGACCGGCACGGGCCCGTTCGCCTATGTCGCCGATTCCGGCTCGAACACGGTCAGTGTCGTGGACACCACGGACAACACGGTCGTCGGGAGCCCGATCACCGTGGGGACCGGGCCTGAGCACGTGGCCATCAGTCCGAACGGCAAGGACGCCTTCGTAACCGTCAGCAACGGAACCGTGGCGGAGATCGACACGACGACCAATGCCGTGGTGAACACCGTGAGTGTCGTGGATCCACAGGAGATCGCCGTCTCGCCCGACGGCCAGACGGTCTGGGTGACCGGGGGGACGGCCGACGGAGAGCTCGTACCGATCGACGTGGCAACGGCAACCGTCGGCACACCCATCACCGTAGGTTCCGGCGCAGGCGCTCTGGCCATCTCGCCTGACGGGACAAAGGCCTACGTCGTCACCTCAGGCAGCTCCGTCGTCCCGGTCGACCTGGTCACCAGGACCGCCGGCACTTCGATCAGCACCGACCTGACGACTGGTCCCTTCCAGCTCGAGATGTCCCCGACCGGAAGCACGGTCTACTTCGGTGGATTCGGCGTCCCCCCCTACGAGACGCTCATTCCGATCTCCGTGGGCACCAACACCACCGGTACGCCCATCTACGCCTGCCATTACGACAATGGACAGTTCGTCGTCTCTCCCGGGGGCACCACGGCCTGGGTGGCCTGCTCCGGGTCGGGTTCTGTCGACGAGGTCGACCTTTCGACCGGCTTCGGGCTGGGGACCTACAGCCTCGGGCAAGGACCTGTTGACACCACCGGGTCACTGGCGGTCTCTCCCGACGGGGAGACCGTCTACGTCGACGACACCACAACGAATGTGGTGGTTCCCTTCGACGTCACCAGCCTCAGCCCCAGCGCCGACATTCCCCTCAGCGGGGCGACGAACGGCATCGCTGTCACACCCGACCAGGGTCCGACAGCTTCCTTGGCGGCTACCACGTCGGGTGGCACCACCACCTTCGACGCCACGACGTCGGTGCCCGACACCTCACCGATTGTCTCCTACAGCTGGAACTTCGGTGACTCGGACACTGCCGTGACCTCGGCACCCGTCACCACCCACACCTATGCCGCCGCCGGTTCCTACACGGCCACGGTGACCGAGACCGACGCCGCGGGCACATCGACCACCGAGGACTACACCGGCCAGACGGCCAGCCTCGTCGGAAGTGCCTCGGCTGAGGCGTCGGCCGCGGTGGCGATCGCCACCGACACCTGCAACTCGCAATCCTCCTGCACGGCGGCGGTCTCCGCACCGGCCACCCCGACGTCGCCGGCCCAGTCGGTGACTGTGACCGCCCCGGCCCCGAGCCAGCCGTCACAGTCATTGACCGTAACCTCCGGGCCCGGACAACTGGCGTGCAAGTCGAAGCACTTCAAGGTGGTGGACGGAGTCACCTCCTACTCCTCCACCTTCACTCCGACGACCAATGTCACGGTGACCGACCTCATCACCGGGCCCTCCTCGACCAGGGGCATCAAGATCTGCTTCGAGGGCCTGACTCCCCCACCCACTTATCTGAAGAAGTGCGCGAAGATCTCTCCGGAGGCGCCGTGCGCAACGTTGGCCGTAGTGGCCGGCGGCGTGCAGGCCACCATCCTCGTGCGACCGGGCGACCCCAGGTTCCATATCGACGGCGTGCAGACGCTCACCGAGGAGCCGAATTCGGTCGGCGCCAAGGGCGTGATCGGTAAGACGATCACAATCAAGGGGACCGATCTCCTGGGCAGCAGCCAGCAGACTCCCCCGATCGTCGCCTTCACCTCGCTTGCCGGCTCGACGATCGCCGCCTCCATCTCCTCGGCTTCCGCGACCGCGATCGTGGTCCACGTTCCCAACGGAGCAGCTACCGGGCCGCTCACTGTGGCGTGGCCGAACGAGACGTTGGTCAGTGACGCGTCGATCAAGATCACCTGATTCTCAGTTCGTCCCAAAGCCCCACCAGCGTCGATATCGCCCGATCCGGGTAGTCGGCAGCAAGGGATCGCCACCGTTCTGGACTGCATTTCGGCCCCACACGCACCGGAGTGGACCAAGGGCTTCCCAGCTTTCAGGGCATCCAGAGCATCTGGCGAAGCGATTTCTGCTCAACCGGGAGCGTCATTCTGCCGATAGGCGGGAATGTCCCCTGGCCCGGCCCGGTGAGTTGGATGGCGGGTCGGGCACGGGTCGGCGGTGCCGCCGTCCTGCTCTGCACCCTGATGGTCGGTGGCATCACCATCGGCTCGACTGGCCTGTCGGCCGCAGGAAACAGCTCCTCGGCGCCGATTCTGGGACTGCTCGGGTCCACCGTGCCCAACTTCACCGCCGAGCAGGCAGCCGGGGTCAATGCCGTGACCATCAGTGTGGGCTGGGACGACGCCGAGCCGAACCAGGGAATCTTTTCGTCCTCCTATATCCAGCAGATCCAGGGCAAGATCGCCGCGGCGAGCGCCGCCGGCCTGGGCGTCGTGCTCGACCCGGGCCTCCAGTACCCGCCAGCCTGGGCGTTCTCGCTCCCTGGGGGAACCCAGTTCGTCAATCAGTACGGTCAGGTGTTCTCGGGATCCCAACCCTCGGGCAACAACGTGGTCAACGCGGTCACCGACATGGCAGTCCAATCGGCCGAGGGTGTCTACCTGGCGTGGCTGGGACAGCAGATCACCCCGGGTGAGATCATTGCCGTCCGCCAGGGTGGTGGCCCTCTGGGCGAGCTCCGGTACCCCGGTGCCAGCTACGGCAGCAGCACCAACTGCTTCTGGGCCTACGACTCCAGCACACAGGCCAGCCTGCCATCGTCGGTCCGGGGCTGGGTCCCGGGCAGCGGTACTGCAGCCCAGGCCACCACGTTCCTCAACGCGTACAACCAGAGCCTCGACAACTACGGAATATGGCTCAACGGCCAGCTGCAACAGGACTTCGCCACACGCGAGCTCGTGCTCTTGCCGGGGTGGGGGCAACGGCCGGGAGGGGCTGCCGGCGAAGAGGCGGCGCTGCTGGCGCCGGTCAGGCCGCTGAGCAACCCGGCCAAGTACAACGAATACAACGAGGGACTCGACTGGACCGACCTCCTCGACGCCCTGCCGGACCCGTCGCACGCCATCGCCTACACCACCTACCTCGATGCCCAGACGGTCCAGCCGGGGGGATTGCCACTCGAGGACCCGGCCGACTTCCTCGCATCATTGGTGGCGGGGACACCGATCCAGCTGGGTGGTGAGAACTCCGGCAACGGAACCCTCGCAACCATGACGTTCTGCATGGCCCAGGCCCTAAGGCTCAATTTCTTCATCGCCGATTGGCAGGGGCAGTCCCAGCTGATGGCCACCGCCGCCGGGAGCGACCCGACGGGTCCGACCCTGGCCCAACTCGGTGATGCGTTCTCGACGGTTCCGGCGCCGGTCGCCGCCCCCGCACCCGCCTTTCCACCCACCGTGGTCGGCCAGTCCTCGACGGAGACCCTCACCATCACGGCCGAGAGCCAGCTCACCGTCGACTCGCTCACCGCCTCGGGGCCGTTCTCCCTGGGGACGCCGGGCACGACCCTTCCGGCCTACCTCCCTGCCAACGGCTCGATGACCGTTCCCGTCACGTTCAACCCGACGACACCCGGGGCGTCCGGGGGAGGCGTCGCCATCACCACCGCCGGAGGAAGGCAGGACCAGGTGACCCTCACGGGCACCGGCGAGAACAGCGGGCCGAGCCTGGCCACCACGTCCGGCAGCCTCGACTTCGGCGGATCTCCCCCTGGGAGCCAGTCGAATGGCACGGTCGGATTGGTCAACGACGGATCGACCCCGCTGACCATCACGTCGATGGTCCTGCCCGGCGCCCCGTTCGGGGTATCGGGTGCGCCGTCGGCCGGCCAGGTCATCCAGCCCGGGGCCGAGGTGGTGGTGAATGCGACCTTCGCCCCGACCGCCACCGGCCAGTTCTCCAGCTCCCTCGGGGTCGAGAGCGACGGCGGCGACGCCGAGGTGACGCTCACCGGCATCGGCACACCACCGTCCCTGCTGGTGGCGACCCCGCTCTCCATCTCCTACGGGAATGTGCGCCTCGGCCAGTCCTCCTCCCAGACCTTCCAACTGAACAACGTGGGGGGGAGCACGCTGACCGTCACCTCGTCTCAACCACCGGCCCTCGGGCCGTTCACCGCTGTCACCTCACTGACGGTGGGGACGACGATCCCGGCCGGCTCCTCGCTGGTGGAGACCGTCACGTTCACCCCCTCTGACATCGGTGCGGTCGATGACCAGTGGACCATCAGCGCCAACGACGGCCAAGGGATGCAGGTCGTCGACCTCGCCGGGGTCGGGGTCATCGGCGACCCGAGCCTCAGCGGATGGATGCTCAACGGGACAGCGCTGCTCACCTCCAGCGGTGCCGTACACCTGACCACCTCCAGCGCCGTCAACCAGGCCGGGTCCGCCTTCTGGCCCACGCCGGTGAGCTCATCCCACCTGGCGGTCACGTTCACCTCCTACATCGGGAGCGGCACCGGGGCCGACGGCACCACGTTCGTGCTGGCCAACGCCACCGACGCGCCCTCGGCACTCGGCACCTCCGGGGTCGGACTCGGCTTCGCCGGCATCTCCGGGGTCGCCGTGGCCCTCGACACCCACCAGAGTCTGGGCAACCCGTCGGCCAACTTCGTGGGTGTCACCGACGGCCCGGTGCCCGGCCAGTCGCCCCCCGAGCTGCACTGGCTGGCCACCGACACCAACGTGGCCCCGCTGCGGGTGACCCACTCCGTCACCATCGTGCTCGACAACGGTCTCCTGACCGTCGCCGTCGACGGGACCCCGGTGATGAGCCAAGCGGTCTCGGTGGGCCCGAAGGTGCTGGTGGGCTTCACCGCCAGCTCCGGAGCCCAGACCGACATCCACAGCGTTAGCAACGTGTCGGTCAGCGCCGGCTGACCCCGGTCGCCGCGCTGCCCAGCGATCCGTGACGTTCGGGGTCCGGCAGAGGCCGAAGGGTCACCTGCTGGCCGACCCGGGTTTCGGGGTCACTCGGAGGTACGGGAGAGCCGGGGCGGGTGCGGAACAGCAGGCGGTCGAGTATCTGGTACTGCACCGCCCGTCGGTCGGTGGATCCAAGTTAAGCTGGCCCGGCAAAGTCCCAAACCGATCAGCCGGATCGCCGCCGACCTCGGGATCTCCGAGTCGTGCCTGCGCAGCTGGTTGCACCAGGCCGACATCGAGGATGGTCACCGAGCCGGCGTGACGATGTCCGAGGACGACGGACTCGCTGCCCTCCGCCGAGAACTTCGGACGCTCAGGACGGATGACGAGATTCTGAAGCGGCTGGGAGCCTACTTCGCCGGGGAGGACGTCCTCCCAAAATGATCTGCACCTTCGATGCTCGGTCCTGCGCTGATCTGCCCGTGAGGATCTACTGCAGGGTGATGGGGGTGTCGACTTCGGGCTTCTACGCCTTTGCCCGGCGACCCGTGAGCGACCGGAACCTCGACGACGCCGAACTGACCAACACGATCCACGACATCCACAAGATGTCCCGCGGCACCTACGGCTCGCACCGGGTCTTCAAGGAGCCCAAGCTCGGTATGGTGCGGGGTTTCAGCCGCCAGCGGGTCGAGCGCCTCATGCTTGAATCCAATATCCGTGGGGGTCTTCTGGCCACGGATGAAGGGAAAGAGGAGCCCGCATGACCGAGACCTGCTCTCCGACGACCTCGTGCAACGGAACTTCGAGGTCGAGGGTCCCGACCGGCCGTGGGTCTCGGGTGTCACCGAGCACCCCACCCGGGACCATAAGTCCTACGTTGCCGTCGTGCTCGACGCCTGGTCCCCACGCGTCGTCGGCTGGTCGATCGCCGATCACATCCATTCCGAGCTTGCCGTCGACGCGCTCCAGATGGCGGTCTGGCGACGCCAGCCCGAGGAAGGATCAATCGTGCACACCGACCACGGAAGCGAATACACCTCCTGGGCTCCTGGGCTCGATGGGGTCCATCGGGGACGTGTGTGAAGGCTCCATGGCCGAGAGTTTCTTCGGGAGCGTCCAGCTCGAACTCCTCGACGGACGCCGCTGGGCATCACACAAGGAACTCCCTTTGGCCGTCTTCGACTACATCGAGGCGTTCTACAACCCGACGTGTCGGCACTCGTCAATCGGGGATATCAGCCCCGTCGACTACAAACCTCTGCACAGCGCCGCCGCTCTTGCGGCATGATCGCCACACCGGAGATGTCCGCGAGAGCGGGGGAAGTCCACCCGCGTCGGGCAGACCCCCAGAACGGGCTATCCCCGTGCACCGCTCTGGTGGACTCGACCATTCGGCACGCACCCCAGCAGTCTCAGTATCTCAGTTCAGCTGTCTCCGCTGAGTCCTGTCGTCGGTGGCCGTGTGCACTTTGGAAACGACAGGTAAGGTGGCATCAATCCCAGCCTCGACGGAAAAGCCTCGCCGACCTTCGGCGACACGCCCCGGAGCTGGCTGCGAGGCGAATCGAAGCGCATGGCCGATAACCGGTTTTCCCTCCTTGGCCGTGACATGGCCATTGACTTAGGCACAGCCAACACCCTCGTGTACGTCCGTGGCCGGGGCATCATCTTGAACGAGCCGTCGGTCGTCGCCGTGAACATCAAGGACGGGCGCCCGCTGGCGGTGGGCGCCGAGGCCAAGCGGATGATCGGTCGCACCCCGAGTCACATCCAAGCCATCCGACCCCTGAAGGACGGGGTCATCGCCGACTTCGAGATCTGCGAGAAGATGCTTCGCTACTTCATCCAAGGGGCGCAACAGCGCCGCTTCGCCAAGCCACGCATCATCATCTGTGTCCCGTCAGGTATCACGGGTGTCGAACGGCGCGCTGTTATGGAAGCTGCCTTGAGCGCGGGTGCCCGCAAGGCCTACATCATCGAAGAACCGATGGCCGCCGCCATCAGGGCCGGGCTTCCTGTGCATGAGCCCACCGGGAACATGGTTGTCGATATCGGCGGCGGAACCACTGAGGTCGCCGTCATCTCGTTGGGCGGCATCGTGAGCAGCCAATCGGTGCGTGTCGGGGGTGACGAACTCGACGAGGCAATCATCTCCTATGTCAAGAAGGAATACAGCCTCGCGTTGGGCGAGAGGAGTGCCGAGGAGATCAAGATCTCCCTAGGATCAGCCTGGCCCCTCAAGGACGAGCTGCACGCAGAGATCCGAGGCCGCGACCTCGTGACCGGGCTGCCCAAGGTCCTAGCGGTATCGACCGCGGAGATCCGCAAGGCGATCGCCGAGCCAGTTTCGGCCATCATCGACGCTGTGAAGTTGACACTCGACAAGACGCCTCCCGAGCTCGGCGCCGACATCATGGAGCAGGGGATTGTGCTCACCGGCGGTGGGGCACTGCTCCAAGGGCTTGGCGCCCGCCTGCAGGAGGAAACGGGAATCCTGGTCGTCTCGGCGAGCGACCCGCTGAGCTGCGTCGCCATCGGAGCCGGACAATGCCTCGAGGAATTCGACATCCTCAAGCAGGTACTCATTACCTCCGGCTAGTGGCCACCTGATGGCAACTACCTCACATGAGGCCCGCCGGGCTCACACCGATGCCGCTGGCCAAGTTGGTCATCACGGCCGTTGAAGACCGAGCCGTCGGCGACAGCGTCGAACACCCACACGGTCGCACCAGTCGGCGAATCAATCTTAGAGCGCGCGCCAATAGGCATGACCAGGGAATACTCGTGAAGTTGTCCCCGCCGCCGCGGTCACAGGCCTTGAGCTGGGCTTCCGTCGATGACGAAGAACTTCACCAATGCACCGATCAGCCCA
>Ga0224558_1001844_pt1 | contig 20934 bp, 26 predicted proteins | sample 714S32024metaG_FD_180682 | JGI IMG/M metagenome (GOLD analysis project Ga0224558, IMG submission 180682) | Peat soil microbial communities from Stordalen Mire, Sweden - 717 S3 20-24 | ecosystem: Environmental > Terrestrial > Soil > Wetlands > Peat | place: Sweden: Norrbotten County, Stordalen...
CGGATAGAATCTCCCGTACCAGACCTCCGCGTTTTGGGATTTGCAAATACTGCCTCGTTGATATCTCCTTGCTCTTCTCGTGGTCATGAGCGCATACCTTCCCGCGCCTCTGCCACGAATTCCTGAATCTGTATCGACTGTATCACGCCGCCAGCCTGCCTTTCTCGTTGCGCTCCCGCCAGCCCGCCACCGATGACCTGCGGAATATGATCTTTCGGCCATACTGGAAGAAGGGCAACGGCTCGATTCCGGGGAACAAACCTCTGCGCAGCCGATGAACTGTGGCCACACTACAGCCAAGCTCCAAAGCGGTCTCGCTGGCGGTCATCCAGTCCCGAGCCTCCAACGGAGGCAATGGGCGCCGACTGCGCGTTCGCGGCTGGGCGCCAGTGTGAGGCACGAGTGAAATACACGTTTCCATATATTGCTTTCCTTTCTGGTGCTCCTACTTTCTTTGATTAAAGGTGGCCCAGGAATGTTGAGTTCGGGTTACGGTCTCCGGTCCTTGGAGTTCCCAGCAGAAAATTCTGCTGGTGCGCGACTACCATCCCCAATTTCATCGCGGGCGTCAGCTTCTATTCCGCCGGTATAGCTCGGGCCGGCGCTCTCACGGCTATCGGTTTACTGTCGAACCAAGCAGTTGAACCATCCGGCCGCTCTTGCCGCGGTGCCACCGAAAGATCCCATCTGTGCCATCCTGAGCTGGGGCGGTCTCGATGCGCCGTGCCTGATCGAGGAGGCGGATGGAATCGCAAAGACCGCTAAACCTCGGTGAATGAACCCAAGTGCGGCCTTGCGCGTAGTGTACTCCCGGCAGGGGATTCTGGATCAGTACTGCATTCCGACGTATTCTAGACATAGTGGTGGCTGTCAACGCTTTGTTAGCGATGCCTTTGTTTTGGAGTGGCGTCTCCAAGGATGCTGCTTTCGGATCAATCCCCGCGCATTCGGTGCACCGTAGCGACGCTACAGCCGAGTGCTAGCGCGGTCTCGTAGCGGCAGCGGAGCGGCAGACTAAAAGCCGCCACCGGTTCCGCAGGAGGCACTGGCCATGAAACGAAAGGAGCGCTTCGACCTGTAAGGAATTGTCCTCACAATTCAATGGTGATCGAAGTGGGTCGAGCCGGGTTAGGAAAGTTCGGTGGTTATCGAACTTTCCGGTTCTGGGTCTGCGGTGGTGGGCCCAGGCGATTCCATCCGATCAGCTTCGCAGCCACCTTGATTCCCTTCAGCACTGTTGATTCATCGAGCGCCTTGCCTTCGCCCACGTAACGGTTGACAATTGAACTGGAAGTCATGCCGGCGAACTGGTAGAGCACGAACCATTCGAGATTGGCCGGGCTGTACGTCCTCCGCGCGCGGACCAAGCCCATTGATTCAGCCAGTTCGCGCGTCTGCTTCTCGTACGCCAAGAGCTTCTTTTCTAAGCTTTGACGCAACGACTGGCTGTAGGCTTGCCACGTAAGAAGTCGCACCTCCCATCCCTGGTAGCGGAACTCGAAAGCTTTGCCGACGGCGGAAACGTCTTTGCGTCCGTGGTGGTGGTCCCACGCAAGCGAACTCCGCCAGTCGGGGGCTACATACCAGCCATGCAACGTGCGGAGCGCGCCAACCATCAACCACTCGGCCTCAGCGTTGAAGTCAGCAGCCCATTTCGCAAGTGCTACCTTCAGACCGCCCTCGTCGGTGAGGGCATCATAGGGAGACTTCCCCCATAACGCTTTATGGAAGTCATTTCTCCCCTTTGCGAGTTTCCCCTCTTTTGCGAGCTGGCAGTACAACGGAAACACGTCGGCCGAGAGCTTCTCCAGGAATGTCGGGAACACCCGTTTGGCGGCCTCAATCACCTGCAGCCGGGCTCGCCATACTTGAACGCTGGCATCCGAATTTGGCGAGACATACTCAGAAGCTGCCAGAGATGGTGTTGTGCGCTTGGCCATCGCTCCCTCCGCGAATCCCAGCATGCAGCGTCGCCGCCAACCGGGCAGGGAGGCGTTTCGCCCCCGAAGAAAGGCGGTCGAATACAAGTCTATCGGAAAAATTAGACGCGTACGTGAAGCGCGACCGCTGGAGCAGCGGAGGACCAGCGGAGGAAAGGCACGGAATACGGCCTTCCCAAATGCGGCAATGTTTTCTCAAGCCACAATTGTTGCTTACGGCTGCGTAATGCCGAATTGGTCCCGCCCGCCAGTTCAGGAAAGATGCGGTTGGCCCGTCAGGAACCACCGAAGCCGCCTGTCTACCTGAGCGAGTGGGGAGGCGAATTCGGCATTTACGCTAGCGCAGATTACACGTGCCGCTTCCAGCACCATCACCAGGAGTTCCGAAAGCGAAATTCCGTGCCTTTCCTCCGCTGGTCCTCCGCTGCTCCAGCGGTCGGCGTTGCGTAACGGCATCCGCTGCTCCAGCGGTCGCGCTTCACTTTCTGGACGGTGCGCAGAAACCGCTCGATGGCAGGTACCGATAGCTGACCGGCGGCAGCGTCTTCGGCCGCCTTTCTTATGTGCCGGTTAATTAGATGGATTTTGGCGTGTTCCATTTGGATAGCCGTCATAGCACAGTTTGCAATGCCGGGTTGGGCACCATTATAATCTAAGGCGTCAATGTCCCAGCGCTCGTACAAGGCAATGAATCGTGGGCCAGACCGCCTTTGATACTTTTTTCCGCGCCGCTACTGGTCACGAGCCTTTCGACTACCAGCGCCGCCTGGCAGGAGGCGACGGGGGCCGGGCTGCCGAATCCCTTCTCGTCAACGTTCCTACTGGCTTAGGCAAGACCGCCGCAGTTGTCTTGGCTTGGCTGTGGAACAGCGTCGTTCTTGCGCATCCAGCCAAACCTGCCCAGCCCAGATGGCCCCGACGGCTTGTTTATTGTCTACCCATGCGGACGCTAGTTGAGCAGACCCGTGACAACGTCGCTGAATGGTTGGCTCGCATTACCTTCGCCGCTGACGCCGACGATCCCCGGATCAAGGCGGCCGTGAATCGGCTGGCGGAAAAGGCTCGAAGGCGCCTGTGCGACGATGAAGGCAAACTGCGCCAGATGCAGGTGACGCTCTCAATCGCTCGCAAGGATTTGCTCTGGCTTGTCGAGCATTCACCGGTCGTCCTGATGGGCGGCGAGGATCTCGACCCGAAAAAGGCTGAATGGGATATCTACCCCGAACGCCCCGCCATCCTGATTGGTACGCAGGACATGCTGCTGTCCCGCGCGCTTAACCGGGGTTACGCCATGAGTCGTCATCGGTGGCCAATGCACTTCGGATTGCTGAACAACGATTGTCTGTGGGTGATGGACGAGGTTCAACTCATGGGGCCGGGACTTGGGACCGCGTGTCAGCTTGAGGCGTTTCGGAAAAGCCTTGGGAGTTCTGTGGGAGACTCAGATACGGAGAGCCATCGCAATGCGACTTGGTACGCCTCCGCGACGGCGAGTCGGGAGTTGCTAATAACGCGCGACTGGCGGCCCGAATCAGGCTGCAATGAACGCCCATCGGCCGTGAAGTTTGTGGTTCAACTCGTCGAGGCTGATACGAAGGATCCCAACGGCCTCCTTGGCCGCCGTAGGCTGGCGGTGAAGGCACTCGATGTTCGTGGGGAATGGCACTTTGAGGATGGCGAAACGCCGCGACGAATCGTGAGGGAGCACTTCGATATGCTGGCGGGTGTCGGCGCCGCCAAGGACTTGCCAAGACGAACGCTGGTTATCTGCAACACAGTTCGCAAAGCTCGCATTCTGTTCGCGGCGCTTTTGGATGAACTTACTGAGGATTCAGATCCGCCGGAGTTGCTGTTGCTGCACTCCCGTTTTCGACGCGAGGATCGAAAGGCCATCTTCAGGCGAGTCGAGAAACCACGCGTCGATTCCCGCGGCCAGATCATCGTCGCTACCCAAGTGATCGAGGCCGGTGTCGATATCTCCTCGGCAGCGATTTGGACGGAAGCCGCGCCGTTGCCGAGCGTGGTTCAGCGGCTCGGGCGGTTGAATCGCGGCGGAGAATTCGGGCATGATGGAGTGCTGACCACAGAGTGGAAGCCAAAGGCATTTGTGGTCGGAGTTGGCATCGAGGTCCCACCGGATGGAAAGAAGGAGAAGGCGGAAGACACGAAGAAGCGAGAGGATAAGAACGTTAAACGTTATCTGCCGTATGGGTCCACTGATTGCGAAGCCTCCCTTGCGGTGCTTGCTGATGTTCCAGATGCGGGTCCCGCCAGCCTCGAAACGGCCCTCGCCAAGGCTCTGGCTGCTGCGCTCAAGCCGCCCGCTGGTGTACTCCAACGACACGAGCTGTTCGACTTTTTCGACACGGAGGCAAACCTGTCCTTGGGCTACACCGACGTCACGCCCTTTGTCCGGGGCCTCGATCCGGATACCGACGTGCAAGTCCTCTGGCGAGATTGGGAGCCAGATGCGCCTCCTTTCGGAGGCGACATCGGTGCAGGTGAGCTCTGCGCAGTGCCGCTGTGGGATGTGAAGCAGTTGCCCAAATGGCAAGGAGGCTTCATATGGCAGGGCCGCGAGCGCGGGTGGCAGCCAGCGAGAGAACAGAATGTCTTTGCGGGCGCCGTCCTGCTGCTGCCGACTTCCGCAGGCGGGTATTCTTCGGCACGAGGGTGGACCGGTGACGGCAAAGACACTGTTATTACGGACCTCTACGAGCCGCCTGAGTTGCCAAGCGATGGTGACCTGCTGTCCTTGTTAGGCAATGAGTGGGCATCGATCAGCCGTCACACGCAAGAGGCGAAGGACGTCCTTAAGAGTGTCTTGGAATCGACTTCAATTGATCCAGATATCTGCGCCGCGATGCTCGAGGCGATGGACTGGCACGACTTTGGGAAGAATCATCTCGAATGGCAAGCGGCCGTCGTCTCCGCGGCCGGTCAGGCTGGAGTTGCCGTCCCAACTGGCCTGGCCCCGTTCGCCAAGTTCACCTTAGCGATGAGTCCGGCGTTGGTCGGCAAGTCAGGACGGGAACTGCGGAAGGCAGTGTACAGCCTCAAGCACACCTTTCATCCCCGTTTGCGGCACGAGGTAGCCTCGGCGATCGCCCTGCGCCAATATCATCGAGGGCTGGGCCGCGCGCCGAGTGTGATGGATCTCCTCGCTGAGTATATCGTGATCTCACATCACGGCCACGTCCGCAAGGTGCTGCGCGACGAGTTGCCAAAATCGCCAGAGCCTGGCGGGGTCCGCCACGAGGAGGTCCGTGGGATCGCAGATGGCGTGCAGATTGGCGAGGTGACTGTTGGCGACCGAACGCTGACCGCCGGCCCACTCTCCATCGAATGCCGCAAGATGGGTCGTAGCCAGGACGGCTCTGAAGGGTGGACGAAAGGCGTGCTGCGGCTCCTCGACGATTTGGGACCGTTTCGCATAGCCTATTACGAAGCCTTGTTCCGTGCCGCTGACTGGCGCGCGAGTTCAAAATCCTCGGGGGGTACCACCCACGCCCGTCCCTGAGCCAATCCCGGTCACCGGCTGCCGGCATGACGGCTTCGGCAACGCACTAAAGGCGTTCGGTATTCTGCGCGCGCTGAACGTGTGCGCGGCGGAGGGGCACGCCGACCCCAACGCTGAAGCTTGGTGGGATACAGACACCGGTGTCTACCAGTTGCGCTCACCCAGGTATCCAACGGAGGGAGCGCTTGCTGTGTTTTTCGAGAAGCACTACCGACCGACGCCAGTTTTCTCGCCGTGGAACACTGGTGGAGGGCTAGACGAAAAAAAGGAGATCACTTTCCGGCTATCCCGCGGACCGGTGGCGCTCTTCCTGTGGCGGAACCGCCGGAAGCTCAAGGCGCTCGGGTTGCGACCGGGGAGGCACCGGTGGAGGCTGGGGCGTATGCAATTTGACCTCACGCCAGGCGGGGACCCCTTGGGGCTGGAAGTGCCAGCGGAACTAATCATTAACGCCCGGACCTCGAGCGGAAAGAAGCCGAAGGAAAAGCTCGAAATCCGCTGGAACCCTTCGCACGAGCAGAAGCTGACAGATTTTGCCCGCCAGAACGCCGACAACTGGTTTGCCGCCGGGCTGAGCAAGGCGGTCCGCGACACGATAGCGAGGGGCGGATTCGTCGGGGAGGAAGCCACATTCGCCCTGAAAGACCGTGCCGCACTGGCTGGAGTGGCGGTTCCTTCAGATATCGAACAGCTCATCCGCGTGAAAAAAAGCGGCAAGAAGGCCGTGATGGCGCGCGTGGAGTCGGCATTTTCAGACGACCTGAGTCTAATGTCGGCTCTGCGAGTTGCTCGCAAGCACTTTCATCAATTCGAACAGGTCGAGGACTCGCGGAAATTCCGTGGCGCCGCCGCGAGCTACCGAGACCAGCTGGGCGATTCTGCGGCGATAGCACTGGACGCGGTGCTGAGCGTCCATACCCGCACGGTGAGTGACAATCCGGCATTTCTCAATCGCGGCTGCGGTGAAGGAGACAACAGCGAGCTATTCCGCAGCTTTTGGAATTGCGTCTTGAGCTTTCTGGCAGGACCAAGGTCACAGATTGAAGCGGCATTGTTCGCGAAATCTGGCTCCGTATTCAGCAAAGAAAAAGCGCCCGGCACGCCTTTCTTTCCTGATCTCATCAAGACGTACAACAACGGCCTCAACTGGATTTTGGAGGTTTTTCCTTTTTGTGCGCTCGATTTCGTGCTGGCGGTTGAAGGCGCGCTCGCATTTCGCGGCTCCGCGGCCCGTTCCCTTGGAGCACGCAACGGCAACTTTGCGGCATTTCCTTTCGTCTTCGAGACTTCTGAAGACATGAGTGATGAAAAGAACGAGGTTAAGGGGCCGGCATTGTCCATCTGGCTACCGCTGTGGAACCGCCCGGCCACCTTTGCTGAGTTGGAGTCATTCATCCTCGATTCACAGGCGCGCCTGCCCGGACGAGAGCCGCGCTTTACGGCCGAATTCGTTCGCGCTACACGGTCTCAGGGCGTCGCTGCCGGTTTTGCTGGATACCAGGAGTTCCGGTTCAAAATGAAGGGAACCCGCGTGCCTTGGGTTTGCACCGGCCGGTACCTTGCGGCGGGCGCCGCGCAGGTATTAGCCGACTCTTCAGAATTGCTCCGGCCCTTGGATGAGGCCGGGTTCCTCGATCAATTGAGAATTGAGGGGAAGGAGGGGCGGGTTCATCGCCGCCTGCTGGCCGGAATCCTCGATGCTGTGGAGGACGCAGTGTGCGAGGGAGAACCGCACAGGTATTTGGCGATCTTGGAACGCATCTTTGAGCCTGTACGCTTGCTCGCCAAATCCAAGAGATTCCAAGATCTGACCTCCGAGTACTTCAGGAAACCAATTGAGCAACTGGTCTTCTGCCCGCCACTACCTCAAAAGCCTTGGCTGGCAGCCCTTGGTCAACTGGAAGCCGAACCGGAGTTCGAGATCGCGCGGGCCGTTGCATCCATCCTTGGATGTTCTCGTCAATCAGACGGACAGTGGCCTGCCGCCGAACCTCTACTGGGCTCCCTTTTGCCACTCAAAACCACCGAAAACAGCCGATATTTACCTAAGCCACCATCGCCACAGGCCGTATGGAGCGGACTTGACCTGTGTGGAGATCTCGCGCGGGTGCTAGCACGCCGCTACCACGATTCACGGACGGACGATGCGCCTGCGCTGGTTAGCGCCTATCCAGCTCGGCTTGCGTCGGTTCTACAGTTCTTGCGGGGCGAGTTGGACGACGAGCGCATCGCGCGCTACATAGAAGGTCTGAGCCTCATCGGCTGGATGCCGTTCCGAGAAGCCAACCAGCCCGACTGGCGGCGCTCCGACGATGGGGAACCGCCTCGCCCGATCCCTCTACCATACGCCGCGATTCGGGGCCTGCTGCAAATCGAACTCAACCGAGCGGTCAGCGGCTCGGAACCTCGCCACCGCACTTCTCTTCGTACGCTGGCCCTCCTGCGCGAGCGGTCCAGTTCGGGTGTGGCCGCAGCTACCGCCGAGGCGCTTCACCGCCTTAGTATCGCGGGCGTGCCAAACCCCTATGGGGCCGCCGCCCGGGAGGAGAAACCGACGCTTGCCGGGCGCGATATTATTTGGATCGAGGGGGGCGCTTTGGCTATTGCTGAGCCGCTCGCCGCCCGGCTCGCCGCTGCCGTTTGTGTTCCCTTACGCTGGTCCGACCGCTTCGCCCTTTTCCACGCCATCACGCTTCCACAAACGAAGGAACCCAAGGAAAACATATGAACAACCCTGCATTCACATTCGGCGGCTTTGCTGTGCCGGCCGGTTGCACGCGCATCTACATCACCGCGAGCCTGGAACCATCCAACGGCGACCCCCGTATCCAGCCCACCGGATTTCCAGATGTCGGCCCGGTCTGCTACCCAGACCCAAACACTGACCCGGTGCAGACGAAGGGCCTAATTTGTTTGATCCAGTCCGAACCGGCAATGGCGAACCTGCTTGAGGAAGTCTGCCTCAGCGACACCTACACCGGGACATTGAAGGGAGAATTCTCTACCCTTCCCTATATCAAAGTCACTGCTGATGGACAGCCCAACGGCGAGTTCAAGACCTCATCAACGATTGATGGCCACAGGTTCGCCTCTGAATATCTGATGAAGTCGAAGGGGGCGTTCGGAACGGACGGACATGAAACAGAACTTGTTGCCCATATTATAGGAGAGCTTGGGGCGAGTACTAGCGGAGACCACGTTCCTGCAGCAAACGTGCCGCGGATATTTGAACTAGCCATGGAACTGGACCCGCTCTCGCTGATTCACGGCTTCCAAATCTCCATCAAGAAGAGGCTAACGTTTGTGGGTCTCCGATCCCCACGCGCACTAACGGCCTGCGTCCTGGGTTATCGGTGCCAGCAGCGGCCCGTCCCGGGGGTTCGCCTTGACCCAATCAATACCGGCGATGCCGGCCAGGCCATCTTCCAGAAAGAGCGGATCGTTGCGGGCGCCATTGAGGCCAAGTTCTCAATCGATGTCGGACTGCTGGCGGCTATGCGTCTTGCGTCAGTGGATAGACTGAAGTCAGAACCGAAAGAGGAACCGGCTGAGGCTGAGGCCGAGGTGGGGCTGCTCCAGAACGCTCGCTATCAACTTTTGGTGGCATTGGCCCTCTGGAAGGTTGCCGCAGTCCTCAAGGAGTTCCAAGTGGAGCACAGCCTTCGAACGGAATGCAAACTACGCCTCCAAGGAGATGACTCGGTACAATACACATGCGAAAGGGGCGAACCCAAGAATAAGTTCGATTTCATGTCGATCATCACGGCCCAGTCTTTGAAAGCACCCAAGAACGGCGAGAGCCAGAAGCACGCGCTGCACGATCTGGTGAAAGCTGCAAAGCTCCCGGAAGACCGATCCCCACTCACACTGAAGCTTGCCTGACCCATGCTCACGCTTACGCTCAAATTTCCGTGGGGCCGCTACTACGCCCACCCTTGGGGGGTTAATCCACAGCGGCTGCGAGAGCCTGAGTGGCCCCCCAGCCCTTGGCGTCTGCTGCGGGCGATTGCGGCGGCATGGTTCCGGCTACATGCAGGGCAGCCAGCCAGTTCGGAACTGATCAACCTACTGAACACGCTAGGACGGGAACTGCCCGAAATGGAACTGCCGCGCGTTGCGTTCTCGAACACCGTGCACTACCAGCCCAATTTCGGAGTAACCACCGACACAGAGGACCAATGCCGGGCTATTTACAAGCGCGTCCGTCACGAGAACCACTTCGCTGCTGTCGGCGGCCCGATTCGGTTCCACTATCGGTTGCTCGCTTTGCCGCAGCGCGAACGCGCAGTGGCAGATCAAGCCATGCTCCCGCTGCTGTCGGAGATCGCTACGGCAGTCCAGTACTTTGGGCGCGCGGAGGCGGTCTGTGAGTTATCGGTGTCCGCTGGCGAAACCCCGATCAGTCCTGCGTTGGCAAAGGTGGCGCTTGATAATGACGGCAGACCGTGCCGCCGGATCGCCGAAGATTGCCGCGAAGTATTCTGTCCAGATCCGAATGGTTTCCAGGCTGAAGATCTTTGGAAGTGCCGAAATAGTTCGACCGAAGGACCCACGCCGCATCTGGTTGAATGCCTCTTGGTCGCTTCGCAGCCATCTCCAGACGGCGCGCGCTGGTTCTCTTACCAGATGCCCGCCGGGTGGCCCAGAGAGTGGATTGTGCGTCATTCCGCGACCTTGCGGATGAAGCCTAAGTCTGGCGCGGAACAGATGGTGGCGCGATATCTCCGCTTTTCGCTCCAATGCCGGATCGGGATACCCCGACAATTCGTTGTCTCGCTCGGCGAGCAGTTTCGCAATCAGGCGATTCGCCTCCACGAGGACTCAAGCTTCGCGCTCAGCGGCCACGACCCGCCCAAAGACGCCGGTAGCGATCACCAGCACGCCTTCTATCTGCCGCGCCCCGACGCAAGAGGCGAGTTCTTGACCGAGCTGTGGGTTTGGTGCAGATGGGGCCTCACCCAACGCGAAGTCGAAGCGCTGCTGAGAGTGGGAGCCATTCGATTCGGGGATGGCCGCTACCCGGTGCGACCGGTCCTCCTCGAAGTACAGCGCGAACTCCCCGTTGCTGAGGCATCCCGTGTCTGGCGATCAGTCACGCCTTTTGTCCCACCACGCTTCTGGTATCGCCAGAAAGTGCGCGATGAGAAATTCAAGAGCTCCGACACCCCCGAGGCCCAGATCGCTCGCTGCCTGCGGGACGCGGGCGTGGAGGCGGACGGAATTGTGCGGCGCGTGCAGACGGACCGGCCGTGGGAGGTCTGTAAGGTTCATATTCCGAAGCGGGACAATCCAAACGAGCCTGACAGGCGAATTGGCGTCGCTTTCGAGATCGAGTTCTCCACGCCCACATCACTGCCCTTCCCTGCGTTTGGACACTCCAGCCACTTCGGTCTAGGGCAATTCAGGAGATAACGTCGATGCGCACCTCCTACCTCATCTGCTACGACATCTGCGACGACAAACGCCTCCGCAAAGTCTTCCAAACCATGCGCGGATACGGCGACCACCTCCAGTACTCCGTCTTCGAGTGCCAGTTGACCCCCGCCGACCTCGCCCGCTGCCGCGCCGCACTCGCCGCCATCATCCACCACAACGAGGACCAGGTCCTCTTCGTCAACCTCGGACCCGCCGAAGGCCGCGGCGACCGCGTCATCGCGGCCCTCGGCAAACCCTACACGGCGCTCGATTCGCCGTGCATCATCGTCTAAGGAGGCCCCATGGGCGCCCTGCCGATCCAAATCGAAGCCAAACGGGAACTGCCGGATTATCTCCCGGCCCGTATGGTCAATGAGTTCGCCTACTGTCCGCGCCTCTTCTTCTATGAATGGGTCGAAGGCCTGTTCGCCGAAAGCGCCGACACCGTCGAAGGCTCCATCCAGCACCGCCGCGTAGACGCCAAGGCGACCGCCCTGCCGGACGCCGCCGACCTGCCCCAATCCATCCACTCGCGCAGCGTCACCCTCTCCAGCGAACGCCTGCACGTCATCGCCAAAATGGACCTCGTCGAAGTCGAAGGCGGCGTCGTCACGCCCGTGGATTACAAGCACGGCCACCCGCGCGATGGCGCCGAGGGTCTGGAGTTGTGGCCCAGCGATCGGGCGCAACTGGCGGTCCAGGGAATCGTGCTGCGGGAGAACGGGTACCGTTGCGAGGAAGGCGTCGCCTATTACCGCAAGACGGGGCAGCGGGTGCGCGTGGCGTTCGACGAGGCGCTCATCGCGGAGACCGAGGCGCTGATCCTGGAGGCCTGGGGACTGGCGGAAGCGGGCGATATCCCGGCGCCGCTGGTGGATTCGCCGAAGTGCCCCGGGTGCTCGCTGGTGGGCATCTGCTTGCCCGACGAAACGTGGCGCGCGGCGGCCGAGGAAGCGGAGGAGCCGCGGCAGCTCGCGCTGTTCGATGTGCCTCGGCGCAAGCCGGTGAAGCGCGAAGTGCGTCCCATGATGACGCCGCGCAACGACCTGCGTCCGCTGTATCTGAACACTCAGGGAGTGAAGTTGGGAAAGAGCGGGACCATCCTGCAGGTTAAGGATAAGGACAAGCTGCTGCAGGAGGTACGCATCGGCGAGATATGCCAGGTTAACTTGATGGGCAACGTGCAGATCACCACGCAGGCGGTGCAGGCGCTGTGCGAGGCGGAAGTGCCCATCTGCTACTTTTCCATGGGCGGGTGGTTCTACGGCATCACGATCGGCTTAAACACCAAAAACGTATTCCTGCGGCGCAACCAGTTCCGGCTGGCGGAGCAGGAGTATTTCGCACGGACCATCGCGCGACGGCTGGTGGCGGGCAAGGTTCGCAACCAGAGAACGCTTTTGCAGCGCAATCATGTGGAGCCGAACCGGCAGACGTTGGCTGGTATGAAGGAGATGGCAGACAGGGCGGAGGAGGCCCGCTCGCTGGAGGAACTCCTGGGCATCGAGGGGAATGCGGCGCGCCTGTACTTCGGAGACTTCGCAGGGATGATGAAGCCGGACGATGTTGAGGGTGCGACACCTCTGCCATTTGAAATGGACGGGCGGAACCGGCGACCGCCGAGGGACCCGGTTAATGCTATGTTGTCGCTTGGATACAGCCTCCTGGCCAAGGATCTGACGGTGGCGTGTTACGCGGTGGGCTTCGATCCCTATGTGGGCTTTTACCATCAGGCGCGGTTCGGCCGGCCGGCTTTGGCGCTGGATTTGATGGAGCCGTTTCGCTCCCTTATTGTGGACTCGGCGGTGCTGACGGCGGTAAACACGGGGATGGTGACGGCACGGGACTTTGTACGGGCCGGAGGCGCAGTGGCGCTGACAGCGGGCGGCCGAAAGGCCTTTTTCCGGGCCTATGAAATGCGGATGGACACACTGGTGACCCACCCGCTGTTTGAATACCGGGTCAGCTATCGGCGGCTGTTGGAGATTCAGTCACGGCTGCTGGCGCGGGTCCTGGAGGGAGAAATTGGCGAATATCCGGTGTTCACGACACGGTAGTCCGCTGCGAGCGGTGGGCTGCAGTCGACAAACCGGGAAGCGCTCGCGTACGCTTAAAGTCTGGTGACGAAAAGGTTTAGGGATGCGAACGGCTGGTAGAATGTTGCGCGTTGGGAGAAAAGCAGTGAGGCGCTCGCTGGCGGGCGCGCAGGTCCTTGAAAACAGAATAGGATAGAAGGGCAGCTAATTCCGCGATCACGTGATCGCGGCCCCATTGAAGCCCGGTCGCCTGCGCGGCCTGCTGCCACACCGCCGGAATTCCGCGATCACGTGATCGCGGCCCCATTGAAGCATGAACGTGTGCCCGTGATCCTTCGAATAATCGAAGAATTCCGCGATCACGTGATCGCGGCCCCATTGAAGCGTGTTTCATGTAGTAAGTTCCCCTGGCTCTTCTGCAATTCCGCGATCACGTGATCGCGGCCCCATTGAAGCCGGTGCGCTGGCTGTACGCTGGCGGCTGGCGGCAGCAATTCCGCGATCACGTGATCGCGGCCCCATTGAAGCTGCCGCATACCAATCAATGCAGCATAAGGGGCCGAAAAATTCCGCGATCACGTGATCGCGGCCCCATTGAAGCCGGAGAGGCCCCAGCGCATAGGCGCCCGGAACTTGAATTCCGCGATCACGTGATCGCGGCCCCATTGAAGCCTCGCCTTGCAGGCCTTCGCGCTGTGGTGCCGGATGAATTCCGCGATCACGTGATCGCGGCCCCATTGAAGCTTTTAGCTGGCTCCGGGTGCGACCGGCCGGCGCCATAATTCCGCGATCACGTGATCGCGGCCCCATTGAAGCGCGCGTGGGTATCTGGGCGCCGCTCTCCGGCGTCAAAATTCCGCGATCACGTGATCGCGGCCCCATTGAAGCATCGCAAATCGCGTGGGGCGCGGCGGTCCAGGCGTACAATTCCGCGATCACGTGATCGCGGCCCCATTGAAGCCACCAAAGCACATGCGGTAGGAACGCAGTTGCAGCAATTCCGCGATCACGTGATCGCGGCCCCATTGAAGCCAATAGGTCAACGGATAAGGCGTGTTGAACACCGAAAATTCCGCGATCACGTGATCGCGGCCCCATTGAAGCGCTGACGAGTCCAAATGATAAAAGGATAACTCTGCAAAATTCCGCGATCACGTGATCGCGGCCCCATTGAAGCGGGAGGTCCGCCACCTTCCTACAATTCACCGATTGAAATTCCGCGATCACGTGATCGCGGCCCCATTGAAGCGAGGGCAACTAGGCGCTGCATGGCCACCCCCCGGTAATTCCGCGATCACGTGATCGCGGCCCCATTGAAGCGCCGGCGGCCAACTGCGCCCCCGCTTCCCCGCTCGAATTCCGCGATCACGTGATCGCGGCCCCATTGAAGCGATGCTAGGGGCTGTGACTCCGTACAAACACCCGCTGTAATTCCGCGATCACGTGATCGCGGCCCCATTGAAGCATCACCGGCACCAGCGTCGCCAGCGCGCCCAGATAAATTCCGCGATCACGTGATCGCGGCCCCATTGAAGCGAGCACTTCGCCGGCGATCAGGACGCCTTCCGTCCAATTCCGCGATCACGTGATCGCGGCCCCATTGAAGCTGAGCATGGGCAGACGCCCACGGCCGAGGTGATTGAAATTCCGCGATCACGTGATCGCGGCCCCATTGAAGCAACCGGCTGGGCGCGGCGGCGCGGCTGGCGGGCGCAATTCCGCGATCACGTGATCGCGGCCCCATTGAAGCCTCAGCGACGAGGAGAGGCAGCGCGTATGACCGCCCAATTCCGCGATCACGTGATCGCGGCCCCATTGAAGCCGCAACTGCTTCACGCGGCGCAGGATACGTGTCGCTAATTCCGCGATCACGTGATCGCGGCCCCATTGAAGCTCGCAGCCGGTAGCGGGGCCACCACCCGGCAAGGAGCAAATTCCGCGATCACGTGATCGCGGCCCCATTGAAGCGGCCCGTGTCGCCACTCAATACCGAGGCCGTGCCTAATTCCGCGATCACGTGATCGCGGCCCCATTGAAGCATTTTTGGAACGCCCAATCTTGTCATCAGTTCCATCAATTCCGCGATCACGTGATCGCGGCCCCATTGAAGCGCCACCGTCCCGCGTCACACGATAGTCGGGCATCCAGAATTCCGCGATCACGTGATCGCGGCCCCATTGAAGCCTGGAACTACTGTTGCGGTGCTACGACCGTTGCGCCAATTCCGCGATCACGTGATCGCGGCCCCATTGAAGCAGGACGCCATCGAGCGCACCGTGCATGCGGCAGTCAATTCCGCGATCACGTGATCGCGGCCCCATTGAAGCGTGAGATAGTCGAGTCGCACGGTGTGCGACTCGTTAATTCCGCGATCACGTGATCGCGGCCCCATTGAAGCCCTATCGGGAGCGGGTGAGTATGCGATCGCACACGCGAATTCCGCGATCACGTGATCGCGGCCCCATTGAAGCCCGAAAGATGATCGTTCGCTCTGCCGCCACGAGCGCAATTCCGCGATCACGTGATCGCGGCCCCATTGAAGCCAGATCCATCACGCCCGCCTCATGTGGTAGTTGCGAATTCCGCGATCACGTGATCGCGGCCCCATTGAAGCGGAGATGGTTTAGCGGGAATCATCGCCCTACGCTCCTGAATTCCGCGATCACGTGATCGCGGCCCCATTGAAGCTCGGCACTGGGTACTCCGGCAACGGCGCAGGGCTGAATTCCGCGATCACGTGATCGCGGCCCCATTGAAGCAGACCGTAGCCCCCGCCGCCACCGTGAATGCCGTCCCGCAATTCCGCGATCACGTGATCGCGGCCCCATTGAAGCGGCGCTGGCGCGGTGCTGATTCAAAGCGCAACCACAATTCCGCGATCACGTGATCGCGGCCCCATTGAAGCCGGGACTGAGCAACTCGCCCACGCTTGCGGCCGCCGCAATTCCGCGATCACGTGATCGCGGCCCCATTGAAGCAAACCGGACGGTAGAACCACAGAGAAAGCCATCGTAAATTCCGCGATCACGTGATCGCGGCCCCATTGAAGCCTCGGAACTGATGCGCCTGCCCTACATCCCGCGCGGAAATTCCGCGATCACGTGATCGCGGCCCCATTGAAGCTCGAGCCAGCAGATGACGTGTCGGTTGCCTGCGAGCAGAATTCCGCGATCACGTGATCGCGGCCCCATTGAAGCGGATAAATGCCACCCAGCGGGCGATACACGCGCCACAATTCCGCGATCACGTGATCGCGGCCCCATTGAAGCGGCCATAGTAGGTACATGGGTGCGTGTTGAGTGTGGTAATTCCGCGATCACGTGATCGCGGCCCCATTGAAGCATACTGGCCGCCTTTCCGCCCGCCGTGCTGCCATCAATTCCGCGATCACGTGATCGCGGCCCCATTGAAGCGACGGCGACGGATTGGAACACGGCGAACGCGGCGCTAATTCCGCGATCACGTGATCGCGGCCCCATTGAAGCCAGCGCTCGGAGCGGCCTTCCAGGGCGGCGACCTCAATTCCGCGATCACGTGATCGCGGCCCCATTGAAGCCGAGCGCCGTGGCGGGACGCGCGATCGCGCCATCGCAATTCCGCGATCACGTGATCGCGGCCCCATTGAAGCATGATCTGGATACCGGCGCTTGCGGCGGCCGGCACGAAATTCCGCGATCACGTGATCGCGGCCCCATTGAAGCAATCCAGCGCAGTTCCACGCACGAGCCAGATGGCGTAATTCCGCGATCACGTGATCGCGGCCCCATTGAAGCAACCTTGCGGCGGGTGCTTCGGTCGTAGATTTCCCAAATTCCGCGATCACGTGATCGCGGCCCCATTGAAGCGGGCGGACATCTGCTGGACGCTGACGCCGGTCTTGGAATTCCGCGATCACGTGATCGCGGCCCCATTGAAGCAGGGCCAGCGGCTCCCCATACGTCATCGCCTCCTTAATTCCGCGATCACGTGATCGCGGCCCCATTGAAGCGAACGACTGGCGCTCAGCGACCTGGCCGGCTTCCGCAATTCCGCGATCACGTGATCGCGGCCCCATTGAAGCGGCGCACTCAAGTGGCTGGCGAGCGGCAGAGGCAGGCAATTCCGCGATCACGTGATCGCGGCCCCATTGAAGCGCGTGTAAGCGTAGTATGCTGCCGCCCCGCCCACCGAATTCCGCGATCACGTGATCGCGGCCCCATTGAAGCCGCGGGCAGTTGGGGACCACGGCCGCGGCGCATTGAATTCCGCGATCACGTGATCGCGGCCCCATTGAAGCTGACTTCTGACTCTTTAGTACTCGCCCGGCGCCGACAATTCCGCGATCACGTGATCGCGGCCCCATTGAAGCGTCCTCCGGAGAGCCCAGCGCCGCCAGCTTTTCCTTAATTCCGCGATCACGTGATCGCGGCCCCATTGAAGCAGCGCCGCGCCGCCGCCCGCCGTCGAGTTGAGCGCAATTCCGCGATCACGTGATCGCGGCCCCATTGAAGCCGGTTAGCAGTTGGCCGGGCTGATCGGCCGCCGTGGGAATTCCGCGATCACGTGATCGCGGCCCCATTGAAGCGACACCGGGATGGCGGTCTGCATGTAATTGCCGGCAATTCCGCGATCACGTGATCGCGGCCCCATTGAAGCTGGCCGATTTTGGCGCTCGCTTTGGCGGGTGCCGGGAATTCCGCGATCACGTGATCGCGGCCCCATTGAAGCCAAAATGAAGTTCCGCAGTTTTGTTTTACTTGCGATAATTCCGCGATCACGTGATCGCGGCCCCATTGAAGCGTCGCCATACCAGCGATAGAAAATCAAGAGCGCCTAATTCCGCGATCACGTGATCGCGGCCCCATTGAAGCCAGAACAACCCCCTGTTGGGACTGCCTAACCGTCCACCGAATTCCGCGATCACGTGATCGCGGCCCCATTGAAGCACATCCAGCACCACACTCACTGCGGGGCAGGCGCTTAAATTCCGCGATCACGTGATCGCGGCCCCATTGAAGCCTGGCGAGGATGCCACGGGCCCGCCCGGTGCTGGCAATTCCGCGATCACGTGATCGCGGCCCCATTGAAGCGCAAGGAGCTGAACCTGCTGGCCAAGCTGAAGACGGCAATTCCGCGATCACGTGATCGCGGCCCCATTGAAGCCTGGAGTGCGCGGTGCTGAGCGCTGTTCCGGATCCAATTCCGCGATCACGTGATCGCGGCCCCATTGAAGCGCGCCAGGATGCGGTCGTTGGCGTCCAGCGGCGTGGCAATTCCGCGATCACGTGATCGCGGCCCCATTGAAGCGCCGCGGCGTTGTACGACCGGATCAGGTCCGGCCGGGTCAATTCCGCGATCACGTGATCGCGGCCCCATTGAAGCACCGTCACCTGGATGGTGATGGCCGCCCCCGTGGGAATTCCGCGATCACGTGATCGCGGCCCCATTGAAGCTAACATGCCCCGCCTGCGGCGGCAGCGGCAAGCAGGAATTCCGCGATCACGTGATCGCGGCCCCATTGAAGCCAGCTTCCGCAGCTACCAGTTGCCGTCCGCTTATGTAATTCCGCGATCACGTGATCGCGGCCCCATTGAAGCGGTCAGCCAGCGATGGCGCGCTTGGAGATCTATTTCAATTCCGCGATCACGTGATCGCGGCCCCATTGAAGCCGGCACTATGGAGCCTGCAACGGAAGCCAAATCACCAATTCCGCGATCACGTGATCGCGGCCCCATTGAAGCCCTTCAGCGCACGCTTGCGCTGCATCTCCCTCTTAAATTCCGCGATCACGTGATCGCGGCCCCATTGAAGCTTCCGCGTGATCCGCTCGATTCGGGACCGCGCCATTAATTCCGCGATCACGTGATCGCGGCCCCATTGAAGCCCGGCCGCGGGGTGGTAATGTTGCCGCCCGTGCCCAATTCCGCGATCACGTGATCGCGGCCCCATTGAAGCAGTTCTATGAACTTCGGCAGAGACTCCCGAATCTCAATTCCGCGATCACGTGATCGCGGCCCCATTGAAGCTGTATCCCGCGGCGGCGGCGGCACTGGTTTACGCTGTAATTCCGCGATCACGTGATCGCGGCCCCATTGAAGCGGATAGATCCTCCAGTACTTTCCAAGTAGAACGCGACGAATTCCGCGATCACGTGATCGCGGCCCCATTGAAGCGATTTCGTTGCGCTTGCGGAACTGGCACAGCAGCGAATTCCGCGATCACGTGATCGCGGCCCCATTGAAGCCGATCTGGGCGCGGCGCTGGAGGGTGGAAGCGGGCCAATTCCGCGATCACGTGATCGCGGCCCCATTGAAGCGGGAGCACGATGTCATGGAACCAGCGCGTATCCGTTAATTCCGCGATCACGTGATCGCGGCCCCATTGAAGCCACGCGATTGCCGCTCGCGCCCAGGGTCGAGACTCCAATTCCGCGATCACGTGATCGCGGCCCCATTGAAGCGCGGTTATGGCGATCGCCAACATATCGTCGCTCCGAATTCCGCGATCACGTGATCGCGGCCCCATTGAAGCCAGACCTTCCCGACCAGCGCGACTTGAATTACCCCAGGCAATTCCGCGATCACGTGATCGCGGCCCCATTGAAGCCCGAGCGCATCGCGCGGGAAGCCCACGCGGGCCAGAAATTCCGCGATCACGTGATCGCGGCCCCATTGAAGCCAGCAGCTTTGCGATGGTCATAACCTCTTGCCCCGCTAATTCCGCGATCACGTGATCGCGGCCCCATTGAAGCCCACCAAGGGCTGGGAATCACGGCCGCCACCACGGCAATTCCGCGATCACGTGATCGCGGCCCCATTGAAGCCAGAGAGTTGACCATTACGCTACCCGCCTTGCAAAAATTCCGCGATCACGTGATCGCGGCCCCATTGAAGCCCCAAAGCGCCCATCTATTCCGCTCCGGACAGCTTAATTCCGCGATCACGTGATCGCGGCCCCATTGAAGCAAGTGCGTGGAGTGCGGCAACATCAGCACCGGGCGTTTGAATTCCGCGATCACGTGATCGCGGCCCCATTGAAGCTTAGCGTTTTCCCTCGTGGGCACCCCTGCGGAAGTAATTCCGCGATCACGTGATCGCGGCCCCATTGAAGCCTTACAGAAACAGCACCGCCAGCCTCCCCAACTATCAATTCCGCGATCACGTGATCGCGGCCCCATTGAAGCAGGTTGGCCGTCGAGCAGTTTGGGCAGGTGTGAGCAATTCCGCGATCACGTGATCGCGGCCCCATTGAAGCTGACAGGTATCCCGCATCTCGAAAACCAACCGCCCAATTCCGCGATCACGTGATCGCGGCCCCATTGAAGCTGAGCACGCGCGATGGCCCCAGCGCCAGAACTTCCAATTCCGCGATCACGTGATCGCGGCCCCATTGAAGCGAACGCCGCACGGTCGGGATGCTGCGGCTTCTGGAATTCCGCGATCACGTGATCGCGGCCCCATTGAAGCGGCCCATGCCGCGTCGAGGATGGACTTCGCTAGGTTGAATTCCGCGATCACGTGATCGCGGCCCCATTGAAGCTGGTCACCCAGGGCGGCACGGCGGCAAACACGAATTAATTCCGCGATCACGTGATCGCGGCCCCATTGAAGCGGCCCGAGGCGCAGGGCGACAACCCCCACGTCGGTAATTCCGCGATCACGTGATCGCGGCCCCATTGAAGCGGAACGGCAACGGCAGCAGCGGCCATCATTGCACCCAATTCCGCGATCACGTGATCGCGGCCCCATTGAAGCGGATCACGGTCAGGGCGTGCGCCGGAGTTCACCGCTTAATTCCGCGATCACGTGATCGCGGCCCCATTGAAGCTGCAAAAACCATGCGACCATTTGGGCTTGGTTCATGAATTCCGCGATCACGTGATCGCGGCCCCATTGAAGCCGGTAACGGCGCGAACAAGCTTCGGCGCGCGCCAAGAATGACCCACCTGTACTTTCCAAAAATGACCCAGGCGGGTTGTAGCTGAGGCCATCGCCAGGAGGGGTTGGCGCCCACGAGATTCCCACGGCAGGTTCAGTTACCTTGT